>JGI24158J21664_10005916_pt1 | contig 16056 bp, 15 predicted proteins | sample Ectturendosymbi3_FD_21664 | JGI IMG/M metagenome (IMG submission 21664)
AGGACTGAAGATGTGTAACACACGAAACTAGTTTCCTTACGCAATAAATTGCGATCGATTCGCTTGGTGTGGGTCACTGCTGTGGCTTTACAAAAATATCTGTATTAAAGTAACTAGTCTCCACAAAGGTGACGCAGTTGAATCTATCAGTAAATGTTTAAAAAATAGGAAATCGATTTTATGTAACAACACGCAGACGCAGTGTTGAAATCGTGATAGAGATTGTGACAACATTTTCAGCTCATATAAATATGAAACAAAATGCAGATCCATGAATTTAATCACGTCAGATGTGTTTTCCTTTGCTCTGCATGGCGAATTTGCCTGCTTTGATCTTGATGTCAGTGCTTACCTTCCGAAGGGTTTTCAACTCTGCTAATGTGAAATCAATGGTGAAATAGTCGGTGTAATTGACTCCGTTGAAGGTATAGGTGCGCAAACGACCATGGAACTCCGGCTTGGAATGCACGTCAGTCGTCTTGTTCAGCCATATGTCATGGGCGCACACGAGCAGCAGATCCTGATTGAGAAAACGAACAAACATTGGACAATCTGTTTCACTTTCTTACCGAAACGTATACCGATGCGATTGATTTCCCAAATGTTTCAGCAAATTAAAATTGCTGTTCACAGGACCCATCGTAAGACGAGGTTAGGGCAGTGGTTCCCAACCTTTTTGATCTTGCGACCCATTCGAAAATATTACATAAGCACTCAACCCCAGCTATTACCGACAACACTAATGTTAATATGCGCAGTTCTTTAACATTCGAACCTTCAGAAAATTATTGAGGCAGCTATTCGCGACGCCACAGCCCTCACCCACCGGCTGGGAACCAGGGGCGTAACTAAAAGGGACAAGGGGGCACAATACCCCGGGCGCCGAATCACTATGGGATCGCCGAATCACTTCGAGGGCCGGACATGGGATACCTTGCGTTATGTGACTGTTTCAGGTTATGCTACATTCTACCAACCGACAAATTTTTCGTAAACATAATATTTTGTGATTATTGGCTAAGTGCCATTGCGGTCCGATGGAATGGTTTTGTGTGCCCGATGGAAAGACTGCGGGCTGGATTTGGCCCGCAGACCGTAGTTTGGAGACCCCTGGTATCAGAGCCGTGTGAAAGGCTGTTGGGGGCCCCCCAAAAAAATCCAGATGGGGCCTTTAATATCATCTTTATTATCACGTAACCACAACTTCACGAAATACTGCTATAGTGTCCGAACGTCCTCAATTCTTTTTCGAAATTAACGAATCATGATATTACATGCTTAATTTACCGGCTCTGCACTGAGGGGAAAAGCAGAAGAGTAAAAGTCAAGGGTAGAGAGACGTCTCTGACTTACTAATACAATAAACATTATGGGGCCCTACGAATGGTCGCCCACCCCGACCGGGGGGTACGGGGCTGCCTTGCCACGGCACTGCCTGGTATACAGTAACAGAGCTGTAAATGGGCAGCGGATAGACTGGTGCATCACAAAATAAGTCAAAGGTCGATCTCCACACGTATGCATTTTACACAGTAGGCCTAGTGGGTTTGTCTCAAAAAGGTACACGAAACAAGACTACTTACTAATATCCGAAAAAAGGTCGTAGTGCAAAAACCCGAAGAAGGGTCGTGCTGCAAAGTCTGGCGTTTGACATAGCTTACCTTTGTTATTTGTACGTCGCATTCAATAACATCTGCACCTTGTTCTACGGCAAGCTGGTAGGCAGCGACTGTATGCTCCGGTAACATACCTAAAATTGAGAATACGATAGTAAGAATGTCAGCATTATAACTTTATTATTAACAGGAAGCTTTTGTTTTGATGCATGATCCCCCTTGCTCCCTTTCGTTACGCCCCTGATTTTACTTCGATCTGTAAGTGATCGCATTCTGGACTTGAAACGTTTTACGGTCTACAAATGGTAATCGATCGATTAAATTAGGAAGCGTCTCTGAAATTAGAAGCCGAACCTGTAAGGGAGCTATAACAGCATCGATAGGTCATTGGGTGGTGAAATAGGTTAAATCACATCAAAGAACAACTTGAAACGGTGCAATAATTATTTCATACCAGGGAGGCACATGCTTGCAATATTAATTTGTGCGTCAAGTTTGTGAAAATATTTATCTTAACTGGTATCCAGAGAGTGAAATCTTGGTTGCTCTACAAAATTAACAGTGTAAGCTTCATGTTTGGGTGGCTTATTTATGATATTGCAGAACACTGAATAATGTCACAATAACGCCATTTGATTGTTGTTATCTTTATTATCTGTTTTCTTTCAACTAATTCGATGTTATAACCATCTCATGGAAATTTTGTTTGCAGTTTAGCCAACATACTGTTGGCATGTCACAGAAGTCGCTACGTAAATGCCATAGGTTGCACATGTCAAGGTTAGCTTCAGGGGAAGGTTTTATTTTATGCCATTAACTGTGAAACACATGTTGCCATGGCTGTTTTGTGTTTTCCATGGCAACCACAGAGTGCGCAGTGCTTGCAAGGCTCTGAGGCAACCTCCATTACCTACAAAAGACCTACCACAATTTGATAAAAACTAACAAACTACAAGCACCTTGCTTTTAAGCATGACAAAATAGCAGATCGATGGTGCGTTCGTTTTGAAGTTCCCGTGAAAGCAAATTAGTTGGAATTTGGGAGCGAAGTATTTTTCAGTTTGTCCTTGCCGCAGATTGTGTTCTGATCTACCAGTTTTAGTCTTCAGTGTATTTTCTGTCTCTGCTCTTGCGTTAGCCCAGTGTTTCCTAACCGGGATGCCGCGGCACTTTAGGGTGCCATTTACAATACTCAGAAAGAGGTACCGCAAGCTAATGTGTTTTTCAATATAACATTATAAAATACTTTTTCAAAATGTTCTCAAACATTTAAGAAAATCGTTATGGGTTCGCCGTTGGGTGCGGCAAATTATATCTCTTTTTTGCAGAGTGCCGCAAGCCTAAAAGGTTGGGAAACCCTGCTTTAGCCTTTCTATGTTTTACCCGTAAGTGTTAATTGCTGGCAGATTTTATAACTAAGGATGCGTATTGTTACGTGAAATCGATATACTGTAAAAGAATTCGAATCGGTTCAACTAAGTCGCCCTGGATGGGTACTAGTTACTTGAGCACAGATTTGAGCAAGTGCGAACCATCACAAAGAGATGAAAGCAGAGCCCTGTCAATTGCATCCTTGAACGTTTTCAGCAAACACAGAGTTTGAATGACATTTTTTTACATCTTCCTTTCAGAACTAATGTCGGTTTGGATCACTGATTTTAACAAACTTTCGTCACGTACCGACAAACACTAGAAATTTAACGGGGAAGTTTAATGTGTGCACAGTTTTTCTAGCGAACATGTTTTCCATAGCCGCTACATCGCTACTGTATTGACGCGTTAGCGCACATCACTCACCGGAACTCCCTCTATGAGCCAAGTTCAACGCTCGATCAAGTGGGAGGCCATCAATCTTCCATTCTTTCGATTCGGTTGATGTCAGTAAGCACAGGAGATGGAAAATGACTACAGCCATTCCTAAAAACAATTAAATCTTTTTGAGTTTCTTGCAGGTGCTTAAGTGTAGCAAAAACCCGTCTTAGTGTTAAAACCTTTTTTCCAGACATGGCATCCGACATTATTTTACAAGTGTAAAGGCATGGCTACTTTTCGAGCATTCAGACACCTGCCTCGCGTTACAAAAAAACTCTTTCAACGGTTCATCTGTCTGTGTATCATTCGGAACCAAATCGGTTTGTTTACCACATGGTTCCAGAAATGACACAATGCTCTTATAAACGAGTCACAAGCAGAGAGGTGGAGCTGTTGAATAGAAGCCGAAGGTTCGAAATCTATATAAACAAACTCACCTTTGCACATATTACTGTAACTTTCGTGCAGGTATACATAAAAATATGTTTTCCAGCCACCCATTTGCTTTTGGCGATTTATTTCTGTTTGCTTGCATCGTTTCATGCAGATCAACTATCAAACATCTTTCACAATGGAAGAATTTAAGATCAGTAGACTCTAAAAAGTGTCCACTCGGCTCTCCTCTACAAAGCTCATTTTCTTTTAAAAATTTTCTAAAACCCAAGCAAAAAAGCATATAACTAACCTCTTGTCGAGACTGGCATGCTTCTTGAATTCTTTGAGATTCCTTCAGTGAAATCCGATAGCCAGACTCGTTGAACCACATAGGAGCATACTGTGAGTGATGTTCTCGCTACACGTAAGCTCGGTCTCGCAGTGAGTAAGAAAAACCATTACGCCTCAGGGCACATAGTTTTGGACAAAATCATACATCATCATGACCACATGTGTTTTTGCTAAAGTTATAGTTTTCGACCCAGTTTCGCTATTACAACTCAATAAAGAAACATGTTGAATTCGTCCTGTTTCGTCTAAATTCCTATGCAGCATTACTTAGCAAAATTAAGTGCAGAAATATCGACTAATATAGGTTTGTCATCCAAAACAATTTACAAACGAAAATTCGCTTAGCAGTTATTTCAAGTCAAAAAATCCTTGAAGGCCCGCAGAAGCCGGTCACGGGACATTTCGGTCGCGACATTTTTGTACTTAAGGAACTGATGAAATTTGTTGACCCTGTTCAGGTAACCTCTTCCCAATTTGAGCAAACGGTTCTTCTACTTAAATTTAAAATTAGTTAACGTTCACGTTATATCTTATACAGAAAGCTGGTTCTTTCAGCAGCTGCGTTTTTTAGACGCTGTTTCGGGCAGTCCTATCGAAATCTGCACAAGTTTTGTAGTTGTCGATGGGGAACAAAAATTGCCCAAATTGACCCATGGTCACTTGAGGTGTAACAAAATACCTTCACAAAGATCCCCCTAAGGTAACCTTGACCACTTTGGGCAAAAGGAGCTGGTGCAATCTAGGCTTCGGCGAAAGGTAGAAGGAGTTGGTGCAATGTAGGGCAAAAGGAGTTGGAATGTAGGCTTCGGTGGTTCACTAGTAAGCCACGCCAGCAACCTTTCACCGAAGCCAGCACTGGAGTAGATCCCGCGAGTGCAAGCACGGACGGCACAAATCAATTTGGCGCGAATGGCATAAGGCCGTAGTCCCTTTTCCCCCACCCTGGCTACGCCTATGTCTATGCATACTAGGCTCATTCATATTAGCCCGAGTTACTGAACAATATTTTTGTTCGTTTAAAATTATTCGCGAATAGGAACTTGTCTATGCAAATCCGTTGCTTTAAAAAACATTCAATCTGATATGAATAATATTTAAAAAATGCTTATTTGTAGAGGGCGTGAACTATTTTGGCGGGGACGCGAGCAGATTTTTTATGCACACAGCTGTATTACATTTGGTTTGATCGAGTTTTAGATGGGGGTCGTTCGTATACTGGGCTACTACAATGGATCGTGGACTCGCGGTACAAAAAAGGTTGAAAACCACTGCTCTATGCAGATCTGTTGGTTAAAAAAAATATTAACTTTAATATGAATTATGTTAAAAATACTTAAATGCCTAATTGCAAAGAGCAGCTCGAGCTCTAACGGATGAGCCCGAGTGAAGCGCGAGCGAACGAAGTCGAGAGAACGCTTGCTACGGACGATTGTTTTTGATTCAGGTCACCTGCAACATTTTGCGGCCGACGACTCCCGCTGGACCCGATGTCCTAGCTCAGAGTACCCGTCCACGAGAGACTCGGTGCAAAAACAAGTTATGCTAAACGCTTTATGACAGTTAACGTTTATCTTATACTTTTACTAGACAGGGTCCTCGAGGCTGTGTCCCATAAAGACTACTACCTTGTTGGCAAATAGTCAATATCATCAACCTTAGCTGCTGATGACAGGACCGTTATACCCTTTTCTGCGGGGATAAATGTTTATTACGCTCATAACTACGAACACGCGACTTAAAACATATGAAACGAACACATGAACATGATCCTAACATGATGACCCCCCATTGTCTGGGATTTTTCTAAGGACAAAATCATGAAAAATTTGGCCAGGACTTCGTTTCCTTTTTGACTTTAAAATTTCCTTATTTTTGTTAAAGTCCTAAATCCTAGAAAATTTTGACAGGACTCTATTCCCTAGTTAAATCTGACATGCCAGAATATTTTCTAAGTCCAAAGTTGAATAAAATTTTGACAGAACTTCGTTACTACACAATTCTACGGAGCTGTTTGACAAAGTCTGACTATAATATCAGCATACACCCTTAACTACATCCAGACTATGGCCAAATCGTACCGGGACCTTCGTGCCTGGAAGGCCGGCAATTTTCAGACTAAAGCTCCCTTGAGCGTTGGCTACAAGGCGGTCCTTGTTCACGAATTTGTCAGGCCCCCCAAGTTCGCCCTGCGGTTGCTGAGAAGCAACTGACTCCTGTGCCCTAGCGTCAGAGCTTTTACGGACAACATCTAATTACACTAGGAAGTTATTTCTTGGTTTGTTTTTGAGGGCCGGTGTGATCTGCGCTCCGAAATTATCACACGGCTTAGTCTCTTTCTGATGGGCATTTTTACCCTGTGCTCCCACACTATTGCATGGGTTAGTCTCTTTCTGATGGGCATTTTTACCCTGTGCTCCCACACTATTGCATGGGTTAGTCTCTTTCTGATGGGCATTTTACCCTGTGCTCCCTTCGTTTTTCCTCTAGGAGGAGGTTTTAGGTTTCTCTTTGATGGACCCTATGACCTAATGACTGTGACGCAACACACGCGAAATATGACATGCGAGGTTCGTTTGGATATTCACAATGTTTCTTTCAATATCTGAGTAGCTTCTTGCCGGTCCTGTTCAGTCAATTTTATTTCGTCATTGGATGTTTGTGTTTCTTCGCTCAAGAACTCTTCTATCGTTTCATAAGCCTCATTAGTCAGATAAGACTCCGTGAACAGTTGATTGAAAAATTCTTCTCTTTCCTATTCAACTGATCAGCTCGTCTTTGAGCAGCTTCTATTTTTTTCTTGGTGAGATTTTCGCCCGTATCATCTCTTTCCCATTCATACATGATAAATGCTTCATTAGTAGATAACAACCGTGGATGATGGGCTCTGATCCGCTGGCTTTTCTTAAGTGATATTTCATAGGTAGGTGATCCATCCCTGAATCTAAGATTTATTTCTTCTGTATGGTCAGCTTGTTTCAACCATCGAGCTATGCTCATGAATTGTTTTTCTTCATTTATTTTCGTCATGGGTTCAGAATATCTTTCACTCGTATTTATCCAGGATTGTAGACACTGAGCTATACTGCATCCCGTGGGTGTATCACTTTACAGTTTTCAGTATTTTTCTAGTCTCATTTCATGACAAGGCTCTTAATCCCTAACTAGGGTTCCTAGTTTATGATGGCTTCTACCCCGTAGTACACAACAACCACAGTTAGTAATGGAAAAGGTTAATAAATTCATGCACACATAAAGTGTTCTGTAACATCGCAAACAATCCAGACAATCATTTTCTTCAGCTCTTTCCAAATTGTCAGAGGAGTACTTTTTCGCCGTACATAATTGTCTTTGATTTAATGTTGGGGTTAATTTTAACCACAACAAACATGAATGCGAAAGGCCAGACACGGAACGAAAACACTTGAATAATATTAAAGCCCAACGCATAGATCCCAAGTTACCAACCATAATCAGTGAAATGTGTGGTGCCACAAATACACAAAGCAATCAAGCTTGCATTTTGCAATATTATAAATCGTTATCAAAGACTCTGGCTAAGCCCGAGACCCACTGATTCAGTTACTTTGCACGACAACTAAGAACTTTATGCCGAGTAAAATACCTTGCTGACAGCACTTGCCGATATTGCCAATCATGAAGAGAGTACGCATTGAGTTGTACTCCTCGACTTTTGGTAACCTACAGTATGATGATGGAGGTAGCGCGCTTTGAATCAAACGGCTCGTCTTTGTATTAATGTAAGATTTCATAGTCTGACTGAAATGTCCCGTGACCGAAACGGCTCAGACCGAAAAGTCCTATTCCGGCCCGAATTAGTTTCCCCGAACTTGCTAAGTGGAAGGTAGATCATAAAAATGTGGTTCATAAATTAAAACAGCTTCACTTTAACGTGGCGTAAAATGAATGTGGTCTCAATTGTCTGCACGCCGAAACGAACACCTGGGGTAAACACAATTTTGTCTGCAAACTTGCTTTTCTTTGCGCAAGTCAATACATCCGTTTAGGGTAAAAACGAACTAACCCAGAAAAGCCAATGTTAAGTTGTCAAATTTCTCAGTATGGGTGTGCAAAGACATGCTCTACCATAGCAGATGCCAACTGTGACATACTTATGCTAATGACTTCTTAAGCAGCATAAAAGTTTATAAAATTTGTGTAACTTTTGATCAACTACCTAAAATCAAGTTTTGAAACAAATCTGCCAACTCCATTTGTGGATTTCGGTTGGAACAAGTGAACAAATACACTATAAACTCAATAAATGCCTCTGCAGCACCAATTCCTTTAAGTATTTTTTTCAATATTTTAAGGGGGTAGTTGCTTGTTACTCCAACTATGAGCCATTTTTTTCACCCCTCTTGACTATAGTTTATGAGCACAGCAGTGGACAAACTTAGCATTTGAAACTTGAGCTTTTATCCTTGGCAGTACATTTGAAATGGAACTAGAAATAGTTGATGCTCCATCATATGCCTATCCTTAGCAAATCTGTAGGTCCATGCCCAAACCTTGAATTGTTTCAGAAATAACATTATACAGAGTTTCAGATCGAGTTGTCCATGTTCTTAGTAAGTAAACAAAGTTCTCAATGCAATTATTTCCTTGGAAAAAGCATTCCAACTCATTTTGAATTTCTGGGCTCAAATAGAAAGTTGTTTTGCAAGAAGCATAATGATATCAATATGGTGTGTCTGAGTGTATCTCTGTTCTTTTGCACAGTATCTTCAGCTTCTTTTAGTCCAGCAACAAGGGTTTTGTCTTTCATAATTCGATACCTTGGAAGCGTTATGTTGCTTGCAAATGCGTAGATGTTTTGCATTTTCAATTTTCTTAGTAGCTTTTTTGAAATTCCTGACACATTCACTACTATCACACCAGTTTGGACCATTATCTTTTACCAATGATTAAATGAACTTCTACTTCGGTACCATTTGGATGAAATTTACAATACCAATATGTCAAAAATTGTGATTTGTCTCTAAATTCAGAAAAGTTGTCATGTAGACTGCAATGGTTTTTCGTTCGGTGAGACATTTCGGTCATTTATCTCATAACAATATTAAAACTCGTTGAAATAGTATGCACCAGCCTACCTATTCAAACAAGACCGAATTGACTTAATTTTTTCGGTCATTTCAAAAAAATTCGACGTATCACAAAAAACAGGATCGGATACTTAAAACCAAAAATTTTGATGACGCTGGTGCCATGTAGATGGTTCACAACACTCAGACAAAAGTTGAGAAGTGATGGTGATCTGGATGTGGTTGGCTATAGGAAAACCTAAATTGCTGGAAAAAACTTTTGAAAGGCGCTAGAAACAACCTACTAAAAACAAAGAATCCAAAATACTGAAATGTAAGCTAAGTTGGGACCCGGATTCTACTGTACATTTAGCTTGTCAGGGGGGAGGTGTACACCACTGCTCCAGTGCCCCCATCAAGAGCACCACTGACCACACTATAATTTTATGTAACCTTTGCAGCGAATGACTGTATTTGAGTGACTACCTGCACTGTTCCTGACCACATGGTGCATCGGCAAAGTACAAGCAGTGAAACACAGGCCGGGTCAGGCCAATGAATTTTTAATGCTTTCGCGGTTATTGGTCAGGCATAGACTAAAATGGTTTGTACATAGCACAATACTGTATTAAATTCCATAGCGCATTTGAGGTTAGGGCAAAATTAGTTGGTTAATGTCATACAGCAGTGGTTCCCCGCCCTACTGGGGGGTGAAGCTCCCCCCAGGAGGGCGCCAATAAGTTTCTAGGGGGGGCGAGCCCTTACGCGCCTACAGCATGAAAAGTTTGATCATTAATTTTACCAATAAATACATTGCTTTTACAGCTTATTTGAAGGGGGCTAAAAACAAAGGGCATTTGCTTAGGGGAGGTGTGGTAGAAAAAAGATTAAGAAACACTGTTCTATACAGATATTTTGTTAGCGGCATAGTAAAAAAACGTGCGTTGAACCAAAACAAGAATAGAAATGCTTATAGAAATGCTGGAAATTGTCCTTACTCCCAAAATTTTTGGGGACCCCGAAATCGGGGGGCCGCATTGCGACGGCATAGTTCTTTCACAACGCAATTTGCGAGTGTAGTAGTGTAACAACACAACAATCGTCCTTCCAGCGCCGTCGACGATCGCCCGGGCAGGGATTTGTTTAGGGTGTTGGAGAGCATAGGTGTAAGAGCAGGCAAACTTTCGGGGGTGAGAAGGATTTTTGCCCGAATTTTCCCAAACTTCCCGAAAAATTTTCAGGTTGCTTATTGTGCGAATATTTTCTCATGAAGATCGTTTGTGGGATGACTTCCAAAAAAAATATTCTTCATGTGATTTTGGGGACCATTTTTTCAAGTCAAAGCATGTTGGGCGCCACGTGTGCCTGTATTTTAAAGGCTTTGCCCGGATTTTTGGAGATTTTGTGAAGGTTTCAAAGGTTTTCACAGATTTTGCCCAAATTCCTGTGGATTTTGTTGCAAATATTTTGACTCACTTGGTGACTTTCGGGCCTAAATCGGGCTTCAAAATAAAATGTTATGCTCGGGCCGGGCTTCAAAATGAGGCCCGTTTACAACTCTGGAGCGGCAGATTCATGTCCCAACAGCTAACATCCAATTCCAAACAAAAAAGCTGCGCTGCCCCGCTTTTCACCTATCCTCCCAAACCTTTGAAAAACGAGTTTCGGGAAGTCCGCACAGCGTTTTGCATTGTTGGTCCAGGACTACTGGAACTCCCGGGAGAATAGTACAACTCCTATTAGAACCAAAGGTCAGTATCGAAACAATTCATTTTGCAACAGCACAGCCGAAAACAGGAAAACATGCTCTTGTGACTGTAGGTTCAGGCACAGCTTCTGTAGATGATCAGAGAAATTTTCTTGCGCTGGTCAACAGGAACGATGAGAAACAATGAACTGGAACGCTACCAATTTCCCGCACATGTTTGACGTGTCATGTGTTTGTAAACCTGAAACAAATTCCCGTCCGTTACGAATTAGAAATGCTCTTTGGAAGTGTTGTTGGACAACAACACGATCGCAAGCAACAATCAGCAAAGTGATTTGTCAACAGTGAGCTGCCTGCGATTTGTGGTGACAACTGAGCAGGGAAACCCTGATGGAAACAGACGCGAGGGACCGGTTCGTTTGTCGACAACACAACAAACAAAACATGCCCAGGTTTTGCAAGCATGGAGTGCAGTAACCGGAAGACCGCATGCCATCAAAAGAATTGGGGAGGGTTTTCTTTCATGTATTTGTGTGTTCCTTGTCATTGCCGTGCATGTTTACGTCTATTGCGTTGGTTTGCAAGCATGAAGTGCAGTAATCGAAAGACCGCAAATCATCCAGAGTACCAAAGGGTTTTAGTCAAGCCGCAAAAGCCATCGTAAGTTGAGTCGCACGACTGACGTAAGTAATTCTTGAAAAGGTCTAGAGGTGGGCAACATAAAAAATATAAAAACTCTTTCAAATGCTGATTAACATTCCCGTCGAAACACAGCATCACCAGGGAGCCAGGTGTGGTGTGGACCAGCAGTGTTGTCCAATGGAACTCAACACCTCAACCGTGTCACCATGTCACTGGGCGGGCGGCCGCTCTGACGTCCTGTGATCTAATCCTTCGACTTCGTTTATTCTCTTGGATTTAAAAGCACGTGGTTCATGGGTCGCCACTTTCATGACAGTGGCTTTCTGGACGAAAACACTTTGAGTCCTTCCTTGGAAGTCGAAGCCCTGGCGTACTTCGATAACACCGAAGAAGCGGTTTGATCGGCCAGGCACACGTTTCTGCAAAAAATGTAATTTTTTAAATCATTAAGATGTAATTAAAATATTCAATCTTGGGCACAGCTGATGAAAACCAGTTACCGTATGCTCACAACACCACCTGACGTCGGGTAATTATTTTGTCGACACTTACTCTATGTAAGGAACAATTTCTTCGTGAGTCCACTTCTCCTTGGCACGAAACAAGGCGTCCATTCTCGCTTCTATTTCCACGGGCAGGTCTTCGGACTTGAACAACCGGATGGAAGGGTCGTTCGCGGCACGATCTATGACCACCAGGCCCTGTGTGACGTAACAAATGATCTCGTGAAGCGGAAGCAGCTCATTGGACGACTGGGCAAGGTTGATTACTTTCGAAGGAAACGTTAATGCAGTAGGACCGTGTGTTGCCAGTGTTTACGTTTAAGAACCGTCAGTTCGTTGCGGCAACTTGCCCAACATCGTGACCCCTTATACGGTAAGGGTGAGCATGGCTTGGCAATTGGGTGCGTGGCGAATCAGCGAAGCGATGCCGTGTTTAAAGTTTAAACGTCGCTACACTGGTATATCGTTTGGTAACCGCATGAAGCGAATGGTACTGTACGTATCATGCAGAGATCACGGGCAAAGAGTTTGTCTCATCAAAACGCCGGTAACTCGAGGCATGGGCAGGAGGTTGGCTGATTAGATTTCAGCGTCCTGTTCCGTATTGCGAATAAAATTATGAAGTTTTGAAATTCATTATTTTCGTTCACCATTGGAAACCTTGCTTGTGATTTGAGCATTTTGCGAAGTGTTTCGCTGAAAAAACAAAGGGTGTAAAAGGGACATCATCGACGATTTACATTGACATTTCAAAAATTTGTAAACGACATGTACAGTAACTGCAACATATCGCTATTGACTTGATCACTGTCTGCGGGAAGTTAAAAATGTTCCTTCGCGGAGTTTGAGGTCCCGGATTCCTTTTCATAGTTTCCTGATATATATTGTGTATGTAAGGAAACTAAATACAGGATTCCTTAAACACGTTGTATAGCACGGGCTTCTTACGAGCGGCGACAGTGGATTATGGATTGTCGAAGTACGTAAATCTCATGAACTTTGACCTGCTTTGAACGGACACGCGTTTTGAGTGACGCTGGCCAACAATTGATAACGCAAATGCTGTTTGGAGAGAATTACGACGTTTGCAACAACCATTGCTTCATGGAAAATCTTAACTAAATATGAAGTTTTTATGGCCGCTTTATATCGCCGCCAACTGCAGAAAAATAACAAAATGAAAGACTTCAAAGCCCTTTTCTTTGAAAATTTATGTCAATGCTACAACATCAAAAAATCAAGATGAATCTCACATCAACGTAAGAGTGAAAAAATATCGGTTAGTGCTAAATCCAACAGCTGGTGAACGTCTTAAAGAAAAAAGGGGCTTTTATGAGCACTGGTTCAATTAATTTGAACACTAAAAGCAACTGAATAGGGAATTTCTTCCACTGTGACGTTACCCAACTATTTGGTTGTGGCCGCTGTTTTAACCAGTCGACAAAGGCACGTTGGTGAGCCATGGGCCGATTTTCAAGCGGGTCAAGCGACTGTATCAGGTGTCTTGAAAACAAAATGTTTTGTCTATTAAACTTACAATAATGTAAGCCGCGCGATGGAATAAAATTCGAGCAAAGTGGTGTTTAAAAACATATGTTAAGTCTGGTACTATCCCAAAAACGAAGTCAACGTTTCGAAAACAGTGGACAGCGCCATTTTTTATCAATACGCAATCTGACTTAAGCGAGAAAAAAGTTCGGAAAAACTGCCTTTACCGCAACCATTGCCAAGCAACAGGTCGTTTCTCTCTTACCTGGAGATGAGCTTCATCGAACGTCATTCCCGCCGGAAGAGCTTCTCTCATGACGTCAACGAAGTCAGTCAACCGGAGCCGGTTCACTTCGCGGAGGAGCATTTCGCAGAAGAAACGACAGACCTGAGGGAATGCGTTAAACATCGAGAATATTCGTCACAAGTGAAAGCAGACTATAGCTTCAAGTGGCAAAAGACCGGGTGCCAGCAACGCAAACAAGAATACCAGGTGTGGCGAAGCAAAGAGGATTGGAAGGAACGCGCGATGTACAGCTTTATTCGCCATTTCTCAAAAAAACTCTGCTAAAAATGCAACTGAGCATGATTTCAGCTGAAAACACGCGTGCGCGGCATAGACGCGCGCGTTGCAGCGGAGTTGCTGCCACCAAGTGATAAATTTCGGTGCCGCGAAGGAACTGAGCTGCTCAGTTGTAGCGTTGGCTTCAATCGTGCCGAACGGCTGCGCTACAAGAAAAATGCGTCAGATCTATTTCAGCATCTGGTGGAAGCAGCATCTGCGCCAACACACACGACATACGGCCGAAGCATGGTCATCTAACTTATATATATCTCCTTTGCATCTCTTGCTTCTCGTGGCACTCAATGAATCTAAAAAAAAAACTTTCGACATTTGCATTTACCTGCATTTCTCATTTAATGGTAGAAAAGTAACGAAGCTGCGTAAAGCGCCAAGTGTCCGTTGACGGACAAATGGGCAGCCGCCATTGAAACGCCAGTTGCTTAGTGCACTTCCCCAGATCGTCAACACTGGTTTTTGGCCACACGAATACTAACCCAGGGTGAATGGTACCCGTTTTTAAAATATAGAAAAAATATTTTTCTTCCACGTAAGGTTGATTACCAAAGCTACACTGGAAATTTAACTCTTACTACGTTGTTTGTGTACTAATAAAGTTACTTAGTACTTCAACTTGATGCTGCTATTGATGAAAAGGAAAAAACAATAAAATAACTGAATTATGATGTACGAGTAAAGTTTACTGCTTATAAAAAAAATATACTTGACTTGAAGCTCTCTTGCTCCATGCTAGTAACGAGGTAGTGGAAGCATGTGAGTGAATTACAGCTCTTTATTGCTATTGGAGTCTATATGGTAGGCATGCAAAAAATGGCGAAATTTTTTCTACTCAATTTTTATTCATTTATTACTCCAAGTGTTGCCAAAGCTGGTGGTCGTTTCATTTTGCACACCACTACACACGCAAACATGTTTTGCACCAGCAAAATGACATATGTTCACAAGCAGTCACGACAGATGGGGTACAGGTGACGAGGAATGCCTGAACTAAGCCTGCAAAGTCAAGAGAACATCACCAGGTGAACCCTCGCGCCAACTGTAACGCCGGGATGCATACTCCCGAAAGTAAACTTCTCATAGTGGAAAATTTCATCGCGCCAAGCAGCTCATGCACCAGCCCTCCAATAACTCAGACCAGCATGATCACGCAACACAAACTGCTACAATCAAAACCGGGAATTACGTCTTACTGCATTCATTGAAGCTGCAAAGGTAAGATGAACTCAAACAGCGATTAACCAATAGAATGCGTCGTTCTCAACAGGAATGGCGACGCCCACACTTGGACCTTGGAATAACACACCTTATGATTCAGTATGTCTGCGGATTGCCTCAACTAACCTTGCAAAGACAAAAGAAAATCACCCGGTAAACCCTCACGCCATCTGCAACGCCGGAATACGTACTCTCCCGAAAGCACAAACTTCTCACAGTGGAAAATTCTACCGCGTCAGGCAGCTCATGCACCCCAGCCCTCCAAGGNTGCANACCAATGTCGGCNGCTACTGAAGCCAGCAGCGCGCTACGGCGATTGTTTACATAAGAATCATGTTATTCATAACATCCTCCAGGAACGATACTCCCGACGTTGGCGATCTAGGGTTTATGGCAGTAATCGACTGCAATCAAAGCTTAACTGGCGCTTCAATGGCAACGATAGAATTAATCTTTTTCTTACAAAATATCAACAAAAGATGCGTAATGTTGAACAAACTTACTTTTAAAAAATCGAATCTCAACATTAACCCCGAGGTATGCTTTTCAACCACGGTTATTTTGCGTTTCGCCATTTTGATCCACCGCACCATATGTAGATAAAGTATAAAAAATTGGCAGCTCCATATGAAGTGTTTCGGTCTTCGGTTCAAAGAAAATGGCGAGCGTCAGATCGAAAGTCTCAACCTCTAACCTCCAAACAGAAGGCATCGCACAT
>JGI24158J21664_10005918_pt1 | contig 16055 bp, 11 predicted proteins | sample Ectturendosymbi3_FD_21664 | JGI IMG/M metagenome (IMG submission 21664)
TTTGAGCTCTTGAACAGCTCTCTAGCGCAATCGGTGGAGGAGCTAGGGCGTTGGTAAGGCAACCGAAAACTGCTGTTTTTTAGGCCGAAATCCAAGTTTGAATATACTGTAGACCGGCTCTCAAGGAGTTCACAGCAGTAAAGAGATATTATTACGTGCGCATAACTTTCGCATTATGAGACTAGATATTGGGCCACCTTGACGCATTGAGGAAATTCTTACAGCCCGTCTTGTGATTTTCTTGCAATTCTTTGTGCATTTTATTTGATTTTACCTGACTTGCAGCTGATTAATTTCTCAGGAGCGTGTACCTTTTCTTGGGAAGGTCCTTCCTGATTTCCACAGTTTGTCTAGCCCTGGTAGCCACCTTCACTGATTAATTAATTAATTTTTGATTATTTGCCACGTTCCATTGGCCTCTCTGCTTGTTTGCATCATACATTAGGCCTGCTGTCAGACTGTGTTCATTTCCAGCCAGGTGGCTGTTGCATTTATTGTCTGATTTAACTTCGTGCAATTTCAGATGGTTTCTTAGTTGATCAAAACATAGCAAAAAGCTCACTGATTGGATGTTTTGATAACAGGAAACTTTGGAGGGACTGCTGAGTGATTATGCAAAAGCAAAGGAGAGTATTCCCACCATTTTCATGCCCTTGATGAAGCAGCATTTAAAGCAAGTTGACAGAGCTATTCGACATGGGTTGATATTTACAACATGGAGTTCTCTTAATCACAAGGTTTATGTCATGTGCTTTTTACATCTGTTCAATAGCCCCAATGGTAACTGGCCTGATTGCTATTTTCATGTGTAAGGTTGTTAATCTTTCTTGTGAGTTGTCCTTCATGGTTTGAAGCAGTGTTTCTACGCACCTTCTGCACCGGGCGGATGAGTTGGTTTCCATCTGCTGATAACCTCAGCCAAAAATGCCCAAACCTACTCCACTTACAATGTCACACACAAAAGCTGCAATCCCAAACTTCTCAATTCTTTTTTCAATGCAAACTAGAAGACACACCACATCTTTTGACAGTTTGAACAGCTATCTAGCTCAATCGCCTGGAGAGTTATGGAGTTGCAAAGACTTGCCCAAAATGGGCAAATTAAACCTTTGAAGGAATAAATTGACTAAGTGCTGAAGGTGTTAAGGTGCTCTTTTTTGCCACTCATTGTATTGATTCCTGTCTTCTGAATCTAAAGATGTCCTTACTGACTCTCAAGGGAGTCCGTTCGCAAGTTGTGGCTGATAATGACTACAAAGGAGACAATTGTGGGCCCTGAAGGATACCGATTTTTTTCATCCCAAATGTGAAGAATCATGCCATGAGCCGTCTGCTCAATGCATGTTTTACAATGGTTTGTGAATACAGCAACCAATGTTTGGCTTTTTCAAAATTGTGGACTAGTTTGCCAAACAAACACGGTCATGGGCATCAGAAGAAAGGGCCAATAATGGGTTTTCCTTGGGCAGTATGAAGGATTCTTGCAATGGGGGCCAAAAGTGGCAAATTTCATTTGATCATTAGAAACTAAGGAAGTAACCTTTTCTGCTAATGATTTGTTAGGAAAATGTCACATTTCAAAATTAAATTTTTGGATTTCTCCCCCTCTTCCAATGCCTATGAACATGGCGCTGATCAAAACAGGTCTCCACATTTTTTCAAATAACAGCATGGACCCAGCTAATAAAAAGCCTCTTATTTATTTTGAAAAAGTATGTGTGTTGATGAAAGGAAAACAACACTTTGCAAAGCTGAGTTGTAACCAATGCATATTTGAAGATAGTAGCCAATTTGCTAGATAGCAGAAAGCAAGCTGTTGATAAAGCAGAGCAATTAAGGTTGTCTTACAATGAACATTTGTTGTACTACAGTATGATTTTTGTCACACCAGCCATACATTCACAATGGAGTGAATGGGAATACAGCAATCGATTGCACAGGTGAACGAAGTTGAAAAAAGTTAAAAGGCAGTGGTATTTGGTTTATTTTAAAACAACAAACAAAAAACAAGGATTGTGCATGTGGAGTGTGGCTTGGTTTTGCAGCTTTTCATATATGTCTTATGTTATCTCACTAATTTGTTTTGAAATAAATCCATCAAGTTGATGTGAAGATGAGATGCTTGTTACTGATCTTGATACTATTATATCTCATAAAAATTTTGCAAGCTACACATCTTTCAATAGCTTCTATTTCAGTTCTGTGTTAGATAACCAGCATGATTTAGTGGTGGAATGAAAATATCACAGCGTAACAAGGAGTTTGGGAAAAGAAGTTTGTGATATTTCTGTTAACTCACANGAAAATGTCAGCTGAAGCTATCTAGTTCCTGGTAATATATGTGTCCTCTCTTTTTATCACTTCAATGTCACATTTCAGGAATCTNTGGTGTTGCNTTTTGTGGAATGTAGTGATTGATGATGATGAAATGCACTGTTCATGCGAAATTATGCTATGTATCATTTCATGAGCTTGACAGAAGCCTTAAGATAACTTGAACCTGTTTTTTGTTGCTGAGGCATTTTGGTCATTTGTCTCATATATATTATTAAAACCCGCCATAACAGCATTCACTAGCCTACCTTTTTTAACATTATGATTGAATTGACTTCATCTATTGAGTCAATTAAAAAAAATTGGTCTGTGTTTGAAAAATGACCGAAAAAGTTAACACTGACTTGAACTATGTTTGAACATATTTGTTGGTTGTTACTGATATGTTAAGTTTTCGTTTTGTAAAACATTGGTTTGATAAATTTTTTCAAAGCAAGTTTTAAAAAACTTATTGAAATAATGTGGAAAATTTTATGCTTTTCTGTTGCATGGGAAGACATTTTTGCATTTTATAAGCAGCATCATAAATACTAAATCTTTTTGCTAGTTTTGTGCGGAGAATAAATGGTTCGTGCTTGCTTTATGCACAATTTTTGTGTATGTATGTTATGCAAGACGACATATGTCGATGTTTTGCAGTTGTGTAGTGTTACTGTTTTCCATTTTGTGCAGTATTTGTGTTGTCCTTCGAAAGGTCAAAATACTCTTGGTACGTAATGGTATGCAATGCAAAGTAAATATAAATTGTTTTTATAGCTTTACTTTCATAATGTTGAGAAAGAGCTTAATCAATTGAAGCGTGTTATTCGTGAAGTCAATGACCTCAAGGAAGCTCGTGTAGATGACATGCTGCAGGATATTGCAACAACAGCTCTTGTTGATTTGGATGATGAAACAACCTACCGTCTTAATGATTTTCTTTCATGGTGAGAAGACTCCTATTGTAGTTTGCCTGCAAGATGTTCTTGTGCCCAGGCTGGTGTTCATCAATATTTTTTTTTATTTTAATCAAGTTTTTTGTGTTGTTGATGTTAGTACTCGTGAACATACGGAGAACATGGCAAAATACTTGAATCGACGCAGTCAGCACATTGAAAATGCTGTTCAAGACCTCATTCAAGTGTTTGCTAAGCATTCCGGGAGATACTGCGTTGAGTAAGTGACAATTTAATTTTTATTGCTTAACTTCAATTTCTTGTGCTTCTGTGCTACACTGGACTATTTTGTTTGTTTAATTTGGTGCAGAAACATTCAAAATACGTAAAACACTTCTGTCTGTTGTGAACTATGTACAGTATGGTTGGAAAAACTGTGTCTTGCAGTGTTGCTTTGGATTCTAAAATTTGGCAGTTGTGTGGACATTGCTATTTATCCTGAATAACCCATTTTTCACTCCCTAGATGAGTGAAGATGATTGGTGTTACCAACTTGATGCACATGAATATTCCAAACAGGATCCTTCCCTGGGTGAAATCATAATTTTGGCTATCTTTACCTTTGTCGTTTGTATGTTTCGCCCTTTTTTGTCACCAAAATGCTGGCAATGACAAAGGTTGATACCTGTAATAGCATTATTGAAGGTGCATGCTAGAACTTGGTTGCCAATGCAATGAATGTGGCATTCCTTGCACATTCTTCCATTGCTGTGACTCATAGGTTGTGTTGTTTCAAGTGTAAATGGATCGGTTGCATTGAACAAGGATATATAATTAGCTTAAGTTAGATGTGAAGTTCCAGTGAATGCAATTAAATTTGAGAAAGGCGTATTTTCCAGTTTTTAATTGTTGCAGCTTGTGTTTTGATTTATTCACTGTAGTCTTGAGCTTGTTTGCTTTCTCTGGTCTTGTTTAGCCTTTCAACATCTCACCTATTAGCATTGCTTGCAGATTTTAGGACTAATGATGCATAGTGTTAAGGGAAATCGATTTCCTTTTAAAGAGTTGCCGATAGATTCCTTATCTCACATGTGGAGAGTAGTTACGTAAGTACAAGTATGTGCTAGTGAGAATCATCATTAAAAGGTGAAAGTATAGCGCAGTTGGTTGATTCCTCAAAAGCTTGAAGCAAACCTAGAACTTTGATTTGCGTGATGAAAATCTACAATTGAATTTAAAATATTTTGTTTTTGTTGCAATGATGCAGGCTCAGCCCCGACTCCTCTGGAAGTTCTAAAGCTAAATACAAAGATAGTCTTGATTTCAATGATGATGATGCATTTGCAGCTGAATGTGAAGAACTTACAGAGTATTTTAAAACAAGAACAATGGAGGCTCTACTAAAATGCACCAGACATTCATTGGATTTGATCAAGAGAAGGTTCAGTAACGCAAATTTACATTTTATCAGGGTTCCCATTTGATATTGAACGTATTGAAAAAGTATTGAATTGTAAAATAGGTTGTGAAGACCTTGAAAAAGTGTTTAATTTTGCTAAAATGTGCAAAAAATATTAAGAAAGTATAGAAATTTGAAAATTAGCCATTTTTTGGTTCAAATTTTGTTTTCTGCAGCTAATGATAGTTTTCCAGATGTTTTTTTGCATTGTGCTCCATTAATAAAATCATGCTAAAATGAAGATAAGTGATGGTAGTAAAGTTCTTAAATTCAGAATGAAAAGGTTTAGCATAAGTATGGAAATGGGTGTTTGATAATGTGTGGGAACCCTGATTTTATGTTTGCTGTTAACAAATAAACAAAATATTAATTTTCCAATTGGTAACTCAGGGTATTCTATCCAAAATCATCATATACAAGGATGCTGGGAGGAGCAGACAATGGACATGAGGGCACCACAATTTTGCTAACACGAGAAGGCATGTCTCCATTACTTGTTACTAATGTTGAACTTGCCATTCCCAATATTGAACTGAAACCAAATCTTGAGGAAATGCAAGCAGCCATCAACGAAGCAGCAAAGTATGCCAATGCAATGTGTTTTTTTAGTTTGAATTTATAGTGTAGTGGTAATGTTTAAGGTTAGCAACCTTAGCAATTGCAACTTTAGCCATGCCAGGGAAACTATATTTACCTATTGCTTTTTTCCAATTATTCAAAAATATGAAATTTTTGAATTTTTATTATTTTTCTCAGTGTTTTTGTCGTAAGAAATTTAAGGGGTACATGCTCATCTGTCGAAATGCTTATGGGGTACATGGTCAGAGAAAGGTTGGGAACCCCTGGACTAAATGAACAGTGTAGCATCGTTAGGGTGTTTTGCATTGTTTCACAGCTTTGTAGACAACAACTTCACAATGTAGCCAATGATACCTGCCGAGGAAGTGTAACTTTCATTGAAAAATACCCTTGCAAATATTGCCAACAATATTTTAGAAGAAGAAAAAGAGAATGCAGATTNTGGCGAGTGGTGTACAATGTACACCAGNCCTGCCCAACCATTTTTGTGAGGTAACAAGAAGCTATTGTGACATAACAAATCCTTTGATTTTGATTAGTTTTATGCGAGAACATGAAGTAATAATGAGTCCCATAGTTGCATGCAGTGTTGCCAGCTTGTATGGATGTAAACCAAATGACATATTTTCGAAGCGTTTGTTACACAAGTTTTTGGGTGGTAGGCCCATAACAGAAACAACAGGTATAATTTTTTAGTGTTTTGATGGCAAATATACTTGAGCCTATAAAATATACTAAAAATAAAAAAGTCTGCTTATGAACGTATTACATCGCGGGCCACTTGAAACAACCTCACGGCCCGTGGTGTCGGTGCTAACACCTTTAGCTCCGGGCTCTTTTTACCTGTAAGACCTGCGTGAGTCACTTAACACATTGAGAGCCGGCGTACGAATATATTGAACTTGAAAATCAGCCTAAATCAAAACAGTTTTCTCATATTTTAGCAACTGCATAACTCCACCTATTGCGCTAGCGAACTGTTCAAACCCTTAAAAGACTCGGCCAGTCTTTGACTCTGCAATGAAAAAAATTTTTTTTTTGGTTTTGGATTTATTGTGAGAGACATCATAAGTGAGGTAGGTTTTTGGCCATTTTGGCCTAGGGCCATACCGTGAATCAGAAGTATTTTGCTCAAATTTTCCTTTGGAAACCAGGCTAGAATTTGAATCTTTTGAGCCTTGTGCAACCATAGCAAAAGAAGATTTTATTAGATTAAATGACGCAATGCAAAAAATGCAAGAGCCATGGAACGGCAGTTTTTAAACAATAACAACAGTAGATAAACCACAGTGGTTATGTGGCATTCTGAAGCAAAGTGTTTGAATATTATCTGCACAATGATAACTTTCTAAGAAAGAAAGTTTACTTCAACAGTAAAGTTAGCCTAGGAAAAATTTTTTTGGCAAAAGTACAGATGTAGATTTCATATATAGATTTGGAGGGTTTTCTAATCAAAACATTTTTATAATGTTCTGTGATTTTAATTTTGGTGTAAAACATGTCACGAACAAAGTTTGTAATATTAATAAATTACTTTTCTGTTTATTGTTGAAGTTCTGTTTATTGTTTGACATAACTTTCATAAAAATAAAAGAGATGAATTGATGGGCTGTAGTGACAGGAACCATGTTTTAACTGTATACCAACTGGATGCAATGCAATCTCAATGATCGGAAGTCAGAATTACACCATTAAAATTTTGTTGAAAGACAGTTGACAGTGAAAGCTGCAGATGATTCGTGTACTGTAGTTATTCGATTGCAAGCCATGGCTCATGTTTTTCATCATTTCATGTCAGCTTAGAATGAAGGATGGCTGACATTTTTTTCCTTTGTTGAAAGGTCTGGATGGTCTTTCATTGGCTGCGTTTTGTTGACCAAACTGTTTTTGCATTCTTCTCTTCAGCATCATGCATCCTCTACCATTTGAGGGATTGTGATAACAGAAAGCAGTTGTAGTGGTGTAAGCATCATTACCAGGGCATGCCAATTAAAAGTAAAACATGTTGGCACATGAAACATCTGAGGCTTAGGTACGTATGTTAAAGTATGACTTAAAGTCAAGGGTGGCATTAAATCGAAAAATAGTAGTAGTTATAATGCTCTTGACAAAGATTTTTGTACAGGGTGACACAAAAAACGTTAGCCAACCTTGATTTTGTTAGCCACCCTTGATTGTAAGCTGCACGAAATATTGTTGAAAATTAATGTCAGCCTCCCTTGGTTTTGAGCCACATTTGAACAACATTGGTTACCTAAGCCTGTGAGATGCTTTTGTGTACCAGCACGTTTTGTGTTTCACAACCCTGGTAATGATGCTTACCCCATTACAAGGGAATAGAATTTGAAAAGGGAGTTTGATTGGCAAAACGTAGCTGAAGGTAGACTGAGCATCATCAATACCTTTGAATGAGGTAAAGAAATAAAAAATGTAAGCTGCTCTTGACTGTTAGCTGCCTGAAATGAAAAAAAAAAGCTTTGGAAGCCGCAGCTTACAATCGAAAGATATGGTATGCTTATCTCTAATATAACTATTTTCTGCTCTGGGTAGCAGAGGCACTGAAATTGTATTGATTTCTGTGATTTCAGAGATTAATATTTTGGTGGATTTAAGTGTAAAAACAATGCAGAAGTTTGCATGAAACATCTTCTTGTTGATGCAGGTGTGTTGTTGAGGTTAGCAGAGGTGTTCTGTGCTGGGGTCAAGATGTACCTGAAGAAGAAGTTTATCCTGAAAGCAGAGTTTCTGCAAATCGTTTTAATAAACGAGCTGAAAGTCGGAGGCACACTAGTCTTGCTGGTTTGCAATATCAATTGGACAAGTTCCAGAATCATTACAAGGTGTGTTTGATTGTACCATGTTTGACTGATATGGATATACGTTAGAAGCAAGTTGATCATAAATTTATATTATATTTTTGCAAAGTTTATAATGAAGTTTGTCACAAATACACTTTATCTCAAAAGGCTATATCTGAGCACAAAGATGTTACCAAACTTGTGATGATGCTGGCCAGTGCAATGAACAGTATGAGAGAGCCAGTTAAAAAGCACCTTGCTCAATTCAACAATTTCAGCATGTTGTGGGAGGATGACAGGGAAAACAAAGTGAAGGAGTAAGTCTCTTAGGTTGAATCGCAATATTCATCTTGTTTGTATGCACACAAGCTAGGTGATGAAAACTCCTTTGGCCAGTGCTGATGCATTTGCTTAATTTTGCATTTTGCCCACTAAATTGTCTTGGCAATGTTTGATTTTTTCAGTACATGTAATACTAGTTGATGCTGTTCTTTTTTGCAGGTTTCTTTCACTGTTAAGCATGAGTGTCAAATTTAGGTGTGGGCATGTATGGCACTGCTGCAATTTCTGCCAGTTGTGCTTGTACACCTGTGAATTTTTGTCGTATGGTTTATGTGCTCAATTGTATTTGGTTTTTCATACAAGTTTCCTACGGCTTTGCCATACAAAAACGGTTCTGCTGTTTAATTGCAAGGAGACAAAGATGCTATGTCTTTGTTCCTCTTCTAAAAGTCATAGTCTTGATGCTATGTTGTCACTCTGTCTACTTCAGCATCTAGCAAAATCTGCATTTGGCTAGATCAGAGGGTCCCAACCTGGGGTACATGTACTCCTAGATTTGCCTATCCGAACATTTGCCTATCCGAAGGGGTACATTAAGGTTAGCAATAGAAGAGAAATATATATTTACATATCTTTCTTTTCCTAAATTTATACATGTATCAGTAAAAATTATTTGAAAAAGCCGTTATGTGCTTATTTTTAAATTCTGTGATTAATCATGATAAAATAATTTGTCATAAGAAAGTTTAGGGGCACGTGTTCATCTGTCGAAATACTGAAGGGGTACATGCTTATCTTTCGAAATGCTAAAGGGGTGCATGCTCATCTGTCAGAATGCTGAAGGGATACATAGTAAGAGAAAGGTTGGGAACCCCTGGGCTAGATCATGTGTCCAACTCGCAGGCTGCATGTGGCCCAGTCAAAAGTTTTGTGTGGTCAAGTTTAGGTTTTTGCTCTAGTAATGAGCAGCCTATGCACTGGCAACCTGTCCTTTTTGATAATCTTAAATTTGATGTTTTTGATGCAGGTGGTCCCAGTGCCACTTCGTCACATCTGTATTGCATGATGGGAGATTTCCATATGTCTAATGACACCTATGTGCAAAACCTTCTGATAGTTTTATGATTTATACCCTTATTCCATTGGCACTAAACTTGTCCATGACGTCACACTTAATGGAGTGCCATGGGGGGCATTCGGGGGCAATGCCCATCAAGTTTTGTTGTGCCTAGAAAATTTCTTATTATATTTAGGTAGATATACGTGTGATTCAAACCTAAGAAGACTAACAAATTTTGCAAATGCCCAGCTTTAATCTGTTTAATCGTTAAGCTAACTCGCAACACCACCGCACATTGCGTAAAAAGCTAACCTTGTTAGAAAATAAATTGTACTAAGGAACTTTAACACTGGTAACAATACTGATTTGCGATGTTACAGTTTGTTTAACTTAAAGGAAAGGTGTGTTTTGTCCCCCCAAACCCTGAAACCTGGCTACATGCCTGGTTGGTACATAGCCATCAAGGCGACAATAAAAATAGTGGTGTAGCTATGTCTGAACAGTTGTCAATAGAAAAGAAAGAATAGGAAATGTTAATTAGTTTTATGGCGCAACAATGATCCCACATTGGACCATTGTTCCATTCATGGAACATGCTATTGCTAAGAAACTGCAAAAAATTCACCCAATTTTTCCTAATTTTTATGTCAGGGCATATAGCTAAAGGATACTGAAAAACCATAAGGATATGATTTGTATTTTTGGCGTTGGTCACTAATGGATTAACAGCTTGTTCATTATGATGACTGTTGCCAATGAGTTACCATTCCCAAATCAAAGTTGCTTTTCACTTGTTTTGTCTGTGTGTAATTGTTTGTCTTTTTAAGGTTTATGTCAACTAATCCTCTTCTGACTGAGTTTCGAGCAGAAATTATGCGCTTTGAAGAGGTCAACCAGTCAGTGGAGAAACTACCATCCGCCATTGAAGTTGGCCCACTTTTGCTACTTTCTGAAAATATTAAAGCATCTCTTGCAGTGGAAATAAAGGCTTGGAATGTAATGTTTATAACATAACCAATTTTTCTTTGCTGATATCCTTGTCAGTCTCTCATTCTTTTGTGTCTCTTCTAGGTGATCTTGTGCAAGCACCTTAACATAGAGTATCGCCGAAAAATGGAAAGTTTGTTTGAATTCATAACTGAGTATTCAAAAAAATTGACACGACCCATCAAAGATCTTGATGATATTCGTGAGGCTATGAAAGCTCTGGATATGATCAAAGCTGAATTCACAAAAATTGATTTCACTTTAGGTGTGATATGTTTTTGTTATTTATTCAAAAGTATTCCACACTGTTCATTTTTATTATTCTGTCCTAGTGTTTTGCAGTTTTTTTGTAAGAATCTGCTTTAGTAAATGCAGTTCTATTTTTTTGAGACAGCGTTTCTTGCAATGTTGACTTTGCATTATATGTGGTCTTTTTGTTTAGCAAGTTGGTGTTACTGTGTTTTCATGCTAATATAATGCAAGTGTATGTATGTTTAACCAGAGAACCTTGTTTTGGTGAATATACGTTTTTGTTTGTTGTGTTGTGTTTCCTGAATGTTTTCATGAAGTTTCTCACAATTTTACATTCATTCCTAGAGGTTGCATTTGAAGGAATGTTGTTTTTTATTTTATTTGTTGTTGTTGATTTATTGATGATTTGTTGATTTGTTGTTGATGGGTGCGTGAAGAACAACACCCATATATAAATGGCATGAACAAGCAGTAATAGAGTGATTGTGACATGTAATCTCAGGCAATACTAACGTGTTAATGATTGAATATAACAACTAGTGTACGTGAAGAGTGATTGCTGTGCATGATCTCTATTGTTGCTTGCTGCCACGGTGTGGAGCTTTGCGCACATGCAGCTCGGGCTTTCCGATTGCAACAATGTCTTTGAAAAAGATACAGTTGAGGTATATATAAATGGGTGTGAGTCTGTGACTTAAGACTTTGAGAGCCGGTGTACGATATATTCGTACTGCGATTTCAGCCTAAAAAACAGCAGTTTTTGGTTGCCTTACCAACGCCCTAGGCGTGAGATAGCTTGTGATTTATTCATTTATGCGATAGTGGTACACACAAGGAATCTGGAGAAAAATAAGCATCATTAAGGCAGGTTGCTATGATAAAAGTATGGAAATGCCATTTGCAGACATTCCTGTCACACTGCAACCCTTGGTCCAACTTATATTCATATAGTAATTATCATTGAAATTTGATTGTTAGTGTGTAAGTTTGGCACTTTTAGTTTGTGATGAAACGTTTTGTGAAACATGAAGCCCTGGACAACATATTGTGAGTATTGCACATGTTTCAAGCTGGGCAACTACTGGAAAGGTGTTCAAACATTTTCATGATCTAAGTATGTATGATTGATAAGGTCAGGCATGTTGGTGCAACATAAAATCAACCAATGTGTATTGTTTTAGAGTGATTTCTAATTTGTATTAATGGACGTTGCTATCAGTAAAGAATACACAATTGAGAAATTTTGTTACAATTGATTAGCTGGGCAAAAGGTGGAATTTTCTGTAATATATGCTCAAGGTTCAACAAAATTATTGCATTTTTTATTGTTATGTTATGTATACAATCTTCCAGGTCCTGTTGAAGAAGCATATGCTATTATGCAGAAGTTTAACGTGCAGGTTAATCCAGAAGAAATGAACAAAGTCGACACATTGAGGTACAGCTGGGATAAACTACTTTCCCAAGCAAATGTGGTAAGTAGACAGACAGGCCTGTTAAGATCTCTGAGTTGGTCAATGGTAGGTTGTCAAAATCACTGATGATTTTGGCAATTGATAGGTGTTGATCATTTTAATGATCAACTGTGCCACTGATGGTAGTTACTGGAACTATGTAAACGGAAATGCTAGAAAGCCAATCAAAGGCTCAGAAGGCTCCGATTTTAGTCCAGTTTCCACAGAAAACGCGATCCCATCTAGCTGTTGGGACCCAGGGGCCGATGACCTGAGCCAAAAAGGACATCATCCACAAAAACCTGAAACCCAAAATTGTCAAATTTTTTTCAATGCAAGCTAGAAGACTTGCTGCATCTTCTGAGGATTTGAACAGCTCTATAGCTAAATCGCCTTGTAAGTAATGGGGTTGCAGACTTGCCCCATATGGGCAAATTATACCTTCAAAGGGAAAATCCACCTCGCAGTGAAGGTGTTAAAAGAAATGCAAGTACTGTAGTCAGCTTTTGACTTCTATAATATATGTTCTGCTAGTTTTACTTTTGGGGACATTGAAAGGAATCTCTGCTTTAACTTCACGTTATGTCTTTCCCTCACCACCAGCATAAAGTAGGTCGCAATATCATTTTTTCTCATGTTCATATTCCTTTCAATTTGCCATGTGTTTTCTCAGTCGATTTTTGGTAATAGACTAAAATTTTTTGAAATGACAACATTTTTTTTTGTCAATTCGGTCATAATGTTTGAAAAGGTAGTCTAGTGAATGATGCTTCAGCAAGTTAAAAAAAACTCTGTGGAACAAATGACTGAAATGTCTCAGTGAAGAAAAAACAGATTTACCACTGAGTTCTTCCAGCCTCACACGGCCTGGCGGTCCCCTTTTGGGTTGGCTAAATGACGGTTTTTGTAGTGCAGCAACACTGATGGTTATTGTAGATATCCTTGCACCCCCTATCACAAAGAAACCCCACTTAAGATTCAGTAAAACTTCAGAAACACTCCACTCAACCTGAAGAAATCCTTGTGTTATTAGATTTATTGAGATACAGTATGTATGGAAATGAAGCTGAGAGTGATACGTGACCATATCCCATCACAGTTTTATCTCACAAAAATCTGAATTTTCCTGAAATCTTCCTCAACACCCTAGATTTTCCCCACATGTTGATGAGATTCCAAATCTAGGGAAAAATTCACCTAAGGTGGGAACACTGTCCTCTAGTCTACTTCGTCTTGCCGAGTACTCTTGGTTGGTGTGGCACCACGTGCACTATGCAACACAAATGAGATGTATTCTAAGAATAGCACCTATACACTGTATGTGTGGCAACTGTTATAGAGTGATCACGGTGTGTGATGTGTGTTGTTGCTTCCAGCAACAGAACCAACAATGTGAAGCTATGTGCACTTGCTGCTTGAGCTCCTATCGCAAGTCGTTTTGGTTGCTGTGTTTAGTTTGATGAAAATGAGATCTAGTGCATGAAGTGTAACTTTTTGTAGACTTACCAATTTGTAACTGAATGTAATGGTCTTTGGAAATCAGTAGGAAGTTCAAAGAGTGAGCATGCTTTTCACTGACACAAGTGACAGTTTGTATGATTATGCCACAGTTGGAATTAAATGGAAAGTTAGTATTTAATGTAATGAGTCGATTCAACTGACAATGATGTGTAAGTGGTTTAAACCAAAATTAGACAAAGGAAAAAAACACTTGTATTCCTTGTGCTGCAATACTACGCATCTACATAAACTAAAATTTGTGAAAAATGTGTATTGCTTATTTCGTGTTTAGATCTTCCCTAATATTCCTCCTGGCACAAAAAGGTTTTCTTGCCATGCATCCATTTAGGTATTTCTTTATAAGATATTTTATTCAAGAAATAATGAAATGAAATGCAGCTTGTTCATCAACATAGCAATGCACTTACCAATTTAGTACCACCACGTATTGCTCAACAGGGGCAAACCTAACTGCCTCATTGTAGTTGCAGTCACCTTCATTTTGTACAAGAAAGCACTGAAAGGGAATTATAGTGTTTGAAGTCTTGCCATTCAAACTTGTGTGTTCTTGTGCAGCAGTTTATTTATCGACAATGTGTAGAAATTGCTTTTTTGTTGTTTTTTTTTGAAGGCAGTGCAAACTGCCATCACCTATGATAATGTATCATTTTTTGAAGATTCAAAACAGACTATGTGCAGTGCAACCTCAATTCCGATCAGATCTGATTGAAAAAGTGGAAAAATTTCATGCAGCATCTGCTGCATTCCAAGAATCTTATGATAACTTGGGACCAATGGCTGACGGAATATCACCAACTGAAGCCAGTGACCGATTGCAAGTTTATCAAAGCCAGTATGTAATGTGCTGACCTTTCTGCAATTTTTATGCACTTTTTTGATTTTGATTTTTAATGTGATGTAGATTTTAAGATTTTTATGAAAATAGCTAGTAACCTTACATTTTTCATAGATCTGCAGTGATTCAAAGTACAATGCAAAATAATACCAACGTTGAAAATGCAGTTTTGTGATTTTGCCAAAAGCATAGGAGACCGACCCATATCATGCACTGTTATGGCAAGATGTATCTGCTGTATTGCATGTTTAAAAACTAATTGGTATTTCCATTCCTGTTTTGCTATGCTCAAACTTTTGAAAACAATAACAGCACACCTGAATATTTTGTTGTGCTAGCTAATGTTGATTCGGTATTTCGGTAGTAGGAAAGTAAAGCTCTTAACAATGTGAGAGCCGGGGTACGATACATTTGTACCTAGATTTCAGCCTAAAACCAGCAATTTTCAGTTGCCTTGCCAACGCCATATCTCCTCTGCCAATTATGCTAGAGAGCTGTTCAAGGGCTCAAACGGATCGGCCAGTCTTCTGGTCCGCACTGAAAAAAATTATTTTGGTTGGGGGTTGCAGATTTTTTGTGAGTGATGTCATAAGTGAAGTAGTTTTGGGGCCATTTTAGCTCATGTTGCCTGGCCTAGGGCCCCACCACTAGGCCAAAGTATTGCACTGAAGTTTCTGTTGGAAACTAGGCTCGCGTCTGAGTCTTTTGAGCCTTTGATCGACTTTCTAGCGTTTCTGGTTCAAAAGTTATGATCTAAAACAGTGTTTCTCAAACTTTTTTCTTCCATCGCTCCCTTTTCACTCTCGACATGTCATTTTCGACCCCCAAGCCTGATAAACCAAACTCAAGGTAGTAAATTTGAATAATTTTATTTAAAAGAAAGTATTAAGTTGAACCAAGCCAATGAAAAGCTTAACTAAGGTATTGTATTATGATGCTAGTGTTACGTTCAGAATTCTTGTGAAAATAATTCAGGGCTACTGAGCTGGAGCACCGGAGCAGAAGGAGCTGGAGCTCAGTTTAAAATTGAGATCCGGAGCCATAGGTACGGCTATTTGAGAGGTAGCTCTGGCTCCTGACGGGCCCTTCCAAGATACTAACGGTTTTGCCAAATAGACTTATGTGTGCTCTTTATAGCATACTAAACGTGATTGCTACAAGTCACGACACCACACTGCAACAACAGATCTGCAAGCCTTTGATTTTTCATTGATAAGTCTGTGCCATCGTAGTCGTTAATGTTGTGACATTGTAGCTGGCAGGCATGGTGTTATTGGTTGAAAGATGGTTCTTAGAACACAATTCTAAGCCCTCTGTGCATCTCCCAAGCGTTCTTTGTGCGACTTCTAGCAATCTTTGTTTGACAGATTCTATTTGAATAAGAGCTGGATGATACCTACTTCGTAAGCTAGATATATACTCTGTGAGAGCGTAGTGTCTGATTCTTGCTGGGAAAGGATTCCTTTCGGTCGGCAGTGTCTCTTCAGTAACACATCTTAAATTTTGTGTGACAGACTTTGTTACGTCCAAGTAATTCCTCTAGTCGAGTTTCGCGCATTCCTCACGCGTTGATTGGTGCAACGCATTTGATAGCAGCTCGCCACGTGGTCTTGGCTTTA
>JGI24158J21664_10005919_pt1 | contig 16052 bp, 8 predicted proteins | sample Ectturendosymbi3_FD_21664 | JGI IMG/M metagenome (IMG submission 21664)
TGACAAATGCGCCACGATTTGGTTATAGACTTTATTTTCACTGTGCCCCAAACTTTTTCATTTGTGACAACCCTAACGTTAGCTTTATTGAAAATTGTGAGAATCCTGCGTCTTGACCCAAACGTCTTTCAACAACTCAGCAAGGTTTTTCAATTGCGAAGAGCCCACATAAGTTAGATCTGAATTATGAATTTCTCAAAGATGTAGCAGGCACGAATTTTTGAAATTGTTGTTCACAACGTAAATTATCCAAATGAGAGGTGATGCAACAGAAATGAATGGTGTACTCAGCTGGAAAAATTGGATATTTTGCTTTTGTTGTAAGCTTATTTCCGATGTTAATGTCGCACTATCTACTCAGTGGTGTGGGAGTTGGGGGTGAAGGCGTACCGCCAAAAGTTTTGATTTGTCGCTAATGCGAGCAAAATCCCTGAAAATTCGGGCACAAAAGTTTTCGACACTTTTGCATCTGATGAATGATCAACGAGTCTGACTGAATAAAATAATATAAATTCTGGCTGATTTTTTCCCCAAAAAGAACGTTTTTTTGGCCCCACAAAAACCTTCAAGTTTTAGAATTTGAGAGAGTTGATACAATGTAATTAGCAATCAACTGCTACAGAAATTTGTAGGGGGAACGTTTGCCACACATAAGTTTTTCGAGCAAATTTGGGGAAAATCGAGAAAAAAATCCTTCGCACCTCCAACAATTTCCCTGCTCCGGGGAATTTGCGGAATTGCTAAGGAGCCAACGATAAGAGAAAAAGGATTCAGCTACCTTTGACTATTTGCCGTGATTTCATGCAGGGTCTTTTTCAACAGGTTTTCAGATGAGGGGCAATATAAATCTCGAAATACCAGATCAGTAATGTTTGGTAATCTGCGGTCGAATGTCATCTCCTTCCTTTATGCTAAGGAGTTTTGACTGGGATCGGGGAAGTGGATTTGTCCGGGGAGGAAGGTGTAAGGACTGGGGGCAATTGTTCCTCAAGTAGGTATGTCAAAAACCCTGATTTCAGAAAAAACACCAAGGTATTTTAGAACATTGGATTTGACCCAGATTTTTTAGTAAACATGCCATGAATTTGCTCACTCCAGAGCCAAATATGTTTTTATAGGCTAGCCAACCAGTCTAGGGCTTCTAAACGCACAAACTGAAAAGAGTTAGACCGTTCAAAACTTTATGTAACCCTTCAAGTCCCGTGATTTTGGCGATGGTTCAAAACCCTTTAAACGCTATAACTCGCCAGCTACTATAACTATAGAGCTGTTCAAACCATCCACGGAATCAGCAAGTCTTCAAGTTTCGAGTAAAAAGATCTATTTGATTTGGGTGTAGGGTTTTCTCTTGGTGACGTCACAAAGAAGGCTTGTTTTTGAATTTTTGATCTACTTAAGTTGCCCTGGGCGCTAATCCAATGAACTAATTTTGTGGCTGAAACCTTTTTTGTAAACTAAACAATAATCTGCTTCTTTAGAGCCCTTGATTGACCTTCTAGCACGTCTGGAAATAAAGTTATGGCCCAAAAACCCTGTTGTGCACAAAAATTAAAAAACTGCAGAATAAGCATCAGTTTCCCACTGGCGGCTTACGCGGCTCGCTATAACTCGCCACTACAAAATGATAGAGAGCTATTCGAATCCTCGAAAGACTCATGTCGTCTTCTAGTTTGCACTGAAAAAAAAAACTTTCGAGATTTGGGTTTGGAATTTTTATTGGGTATCGTTGAAATGAGGGAAGGTTTTGCTTTTTGTTGGTCTGTCTTTTATGACGTCATCACCCGGACAATGAGCCGAAATAGTGGCTCAAACTTTGGTTGTATTCTTGGCTAGAATATGAAGCTGTAGAGACCTAGATCAACTTCCTGGCTTTTCTGGAGCCCAAGTTATGGTCGAAAGACGCCTTATCTTGTAGGGATTCCCTAGGGAATTAGTGGGGATTCCCATAATTAATTTCTGCTTGTTTTGCCATAACTTTTCAACCAGGAATGCTAGAAAGTCCATCAAACCATCTAAAGACTCGTATTGTAGCCTAGAATCCAAAAAAAGTTTCAGCTACAAAATCGGCTCGATTGGTCTTTTTTTGCAGTTTTAACTACAAGTCTTCACGCGTCTTTAGAGGGCTTGAACAGCTCTATAGCCTATTCTGGCGGCGAGTTATGGCCATATCCAAACTGGGTGTTATTCAACTCAGGTTTCCTTTCGTATGGGTAGAAGTTTTGACAACTTTTTGTTTTTTGTGGCATAATTTTTCATCCAGATATGCTAGAAAGCCAATCAAGGGCTCTAGAGACTCGGATGATAACCTAGTTTCGAAAAAAAACTGAGGAAAAAAATTGGTTTATCGGATTTGGCGTGGATGGCCGCGTAAACTAAGCCAAAACAATGAAATCGACACACTCACTTGTGACTCCTCCACCAGAGAACCCCAAACCCAAAGCGAAAGAATTTTTTTTTCAATCTCAACTAGAAGATTTGCTGAATCCGTAGAGAGTTTGAATAGTTTTCAAGCTCAATCGGCTGGCAAGTTATAGCGTTGCAAACCCCGCTACAAAATTTTGGCGATTGTGGGACTTAAAAGGTAGGTAACAAAGAAGAGTTAGAAATTTTTAACTCCTTTAAAATTTTTATTTTTATCAGCAATTTGCCTCCCCCCAGCAGATGCCGCCCGGGACCCAGCCCCTTGCTACGCCACTGCATATGATCAATAAACGAGCACTTCTTGATGAAGTTTGATGCACATTAATTAGCCTCAATGTTTATTGAGTTCAAAAAATTTTTTCAGGTCTTAAGGGACCCAAATATTTTTGTTTCACCTAAAAGGATTTATCTAGGAGGTCCTATGTTTAATCAATCTATCAAAGATATGTAAGTTGCTATTATCCCGCCCTTAGCAACGTTTTTTACACACAATTCCATTCATTAGGCATTTGGATTGATATGCAACAATGTTAATTTGTTACGTTATAAGTTCAATGAAGCATTCATGATTTTTGGCGCGCAAAGCGGATGATTGCGTTTTTTCGCAGAGATCACTTGTACGCAACAGTATTAACTGGTTTTATTAAAAGGTCCACATCTTTCTTCCAAATCGTAAAAAGGGGTTTATTGTACTGAAAAGGTTGGAAACCACAGGAATATAACGTTTACTTTTCTGACAATAGCATTCAAATTGATTGTCAAGATTGCATCGCACTTCGTTGCTATGCTATGAAGTCACCAAATACGTTGTTCGTGATTAACTCAAGAACGTTTGTCTTAAGCAGTTTGAAAAACATCGCAATCAAACAACATCTTCCCACAAAATAATTTATTTTTTATGAAATACGAATTTTGGTAAACCAAAGCCTTATAATGAAAATAACGGCCAAAGAAAACGATGTAAACGACATTGTTGCAGACGTTTCGGTAATTCCTCCTACCATCATCAGTGCATTTGCAATTGAACTGCAGTGATCTTTCTGCAAGTTCTTATGGTCAGTCATCATTGCATTTGTATTTTATTTCACTGGTACAATAAAACAAGGTTTCATTAGAAATAAAAGCAGTTTATGGGAAAGTAGTTGGGATAAACTTTTGTGTTTTGTGAATTCCCATGGAAGGAGACAGGAAAAAGTGACTGAAACTTGTTTTTGCATTTTTAAGACTCATCAGCGAACAGAAATTTCGATTTCACTTAATTTAAGCATCTGTTCGTAATACGCTCAGTGTAAATTCTACAAACGCAAGAAACGGAACAGTGACAGATTTTCATGTTTTGTACAGTAAATCATACGAAATGAGAAAAAAACTTGAAGTTATGTTGTGTGGATATTATCTGCCCATGAAACACATTTAAAACCATTTTATGTTTAGAATCATTCAATGAATTTCAAACAATTGAACTTTTGACAAAATTCTCATTTCGGCCAGAAATACAACGATTCACGTCTTAGTTAAATGGCCTTTTTCAATACATTTAAATTTTATTTAACGGTTTTGTACCTCTGCTAACAGCATTGTTTCATTCCACGGTTACAATGTTTGTCATCAACTGGCAAAGAGGAAAAAAAGTTCAATAACTTCTCATCACAAAAGTGTTGATTGTTTGCTTAGCAGCGACCAGCAAAATCGAGAGCTCTCATTGCTGTTGCGCTTCGTAGCAAAATCGATAAAACCTTATCTATTGGTTTCATGCGCCATATGCCTACTGTAGGTTCTATAGCTGAAATGAATCCATCCACAGCAAAAGCCTTGGAAGCAAGATGAAAGTTTTTGCAGACTTTGTTTTCAAAGTTGCTGTTGGTTCTGTTGCATTGAAAGATAAAGTTGCATAAAATAAGCAAAAATATAAACTCAGATCATGAAGGCTCGCTGTAAAATCGTGTTATTTCAGGTAATAGCCTATTTCTTAACGACAGGAAAAAGAGAAAAGTTTTGAATTTACTATGGCAATGGCAAGATCAGCTGCTTGTTTCTGGCTCGGCAGGGGCTCCTCCATTTATGAATGGAAAATTTTCATTTTTTAAAGAAAAAAGAATACGAAGTACTATGTACTTTTTCATTTTGTACACATCTGCGCCGCGTTTGGTGTAAATGTCCGAGACTTCATGACAATAGGTTTGCAGATAAAAATGCAAAAATTGAAATTTTCAGCGGAATAGTGTCGAAAAAGGTGCGAATAAAAGTTACTGTATGTCTATCGATAAGGAAAAATATGAAACTACACAAGGCAAGAACAGGTTCAGAGTTATCGCAAGGAACTTTACAATGACTTTATAAAACGTGAAAGAATTTTACGATGACTTTGTAATAGAATTTACATGCCCTCTTTGGGACAACGTTTTTCATTTTTTGTATTTTTTCTCGGTTAAAGCATTCTGGGCTGATGATTAAAGGTTAGCAATGGTTTGGTTCGTACATAAATCAGCTGAAGTCGTTTTGCAAATTGCAATCCTCAATCTTGTTTGTGTGGAACTTGTTGTATCTTGCTCATTGCTCTCGTCGCCGTTTTGCTGCTACAGTTGGGATGACATATTCTGGACTATGTTTGGATGCCACCCCGATATTCCCAGGTTAAGATATGACAAGAAGGCTGAAGAATGGACCACGCGATGTCCCGAAATCAATCATTGTATATATGGGGTTGATCAAAGCGGTAAGAATATTAATGAAATTTGTAAGTGGAACTGGATCAGAATGATGTTGAAGGTTTTTAAGAACTTGTTAACAATATGAGCATATTTTGCGTTTTAGGTACTTTGTGTTGCCTTAACTTAATACTTAGCACAATACCCTAGGATAAAATGTTACTCCGTTCGCTTCAATAAAGAAATCCATTCGTATTTGCAAGAATGAAAATAAAAACAAGAAGAGCAAGGCGTTGACTTTCAATAAAATACCTTTGCTTGCAGATTATGACATGTGTCCTTCTTGTCTTCTGGGACCTGGAGAAGAATGCGGAGAATGGAAAGGCCGGTGTGGCGATGACACGGTTTGCCAGTACAATGCAATCTTAAGTTGTACTGGAAAATGCGTTTCAAAATCGGAGTTCTTTCACCGAAAAGAAGGGGAAAAATGCGGCGACATTGACGGTGAATGTAGCACCGGCCTACAATGCCAGCTTTTACCAGTTAGCATTTGGAATTTTTATGTTGAAGGTACATGCGTCAAAGAAGAGACCTTCAATTTGCTAAAGCACGGTGAACCATGCGGGGGAATGCTCCGAAAGTTCGCTGAAAAGTGTGTTCCAAATATTTTTTTTACTTTCCAAGTTATATTTGGACTTGATCAAACAAAGGCAGGATCGACTATAACAACAACAAACACAAGTATTTCCAGTAATGACACTTTTTCTAAGTATTTAAATGATTCGGAGAAATCAAAAGTCAGTGCAAACAGTCAAAGCGACGCAATCCACGGAAAAAATGTAGATAATGCTGAATTGGTTGTTGAAGATACTCCTTTTCAAAGAAACGCGGATTTGACTGAAGTTGAAGACGGACTACCTGTTATCGATGCTTTCAAAGTTGCTGGAAGCGGGAAAAATGAATCTGAAAGAAATCTTCAGAACGCAATTGGTAAACCAGTTAATGTGGAAGGGAAAGCTGTTGTTTACATGAATGAAAAACTGCTGTACACTGATTTTCCCGAAGAAGGTCCATCTGATTTTAAAACTTTAGAACTAATCAATAAGGGAGAAATGAAAACCCTCAAAGACGACGAAATCGTTATTGTTTATGATAATTCAATAAAAAAATGAACTTAGTTTTCATCTTTCGTGCACAAAATAGATGCTTTTTAGACAGTAGAATAAAAGTAGCTTAGCGCTGCATCTTTCAAGTATTGTTAAGCCATCGCGTACTCTATTTTTAGCGATGATTATGCAAAATAAATTTGTTGCTCTTTTTTTCTCTCCACAAATAGTAACACAAATTGACAATATTTGTTAAGACACAACAAATTTTTCGAAGAAGAATTAAATCTCCATTAATGTTTGAAAATTGTTCTTAGCCTCGAAAGCGTACCATCTTTTTACTTTGTTGATTTGTGTCTGATTAATAAGCAAGTTTTGCTCAAACGGTACAATCGACCTTTGAAAGACATAGACTATAGACAGAGCTACTCAAATGTCGGACCGCGGTCCGAATCCGGACCTTTGGGTGATGATGGTTGGACCTTGTCAGCATCACAAAAGTGTATTCTATGCACAGAAGTTTTTATCCCAAAATCTAGCCCTTTTTGTTGTGCTTTTGAAGTATTAACCCCTAGCCAACTGTTATAATTGATTGTCAGTCAAGTTACTGTTCAGCTATATTGCCACGCACAGTTGCTCTGAGTTGCTCTTGTTATCTCGTTCGAAATAATTGTTTCATCATAATTGTTTAACAATCGATGTAACTACAAGGTCTATCCTGGTGAAGATAGTAGAATTAAGGCTAGGAAATAGTGATGAAACATTTTCTTGCCGAAAACATTGCAATAAATTTACTTGTGCATAATAATGTAAGATGGTTGAGTAAGGGAAAGTTTTTTGCAGAGATTTTGGTCTATTAGGAAGGAATTTTGGGGTTTTCTTGGCGAGTCTACATATTGTGAAGACTATGGAATTTTCAGCTTTTGAATCAATGAAATGAATATACGGAAAGTCTGGGATTTTTGCCTGACATAGTGTCACACCTCATCGACTTGAATGTAAAACTGCATGGAGAGAAACATACCACTTTTGTTTTGATTACTATTCGTCCTTTCCAGAAAAGATTAGATACTATTTTCAAAGATGATATTCAATGCGAACTTAATCTGTTTCGGAGACTTTTGGGGAAAATAAAGGCAAAAGCATTCCAGATATACTCGGTTTATTGAAAAGTTGGTTGCAAACTTTGCGGTACAATTTGGTGACTTTTCTCTTCGAAAACAGTTGCTGCTGCTTCTTGAAAACCTTTTTGTGGTGAAAAAAACTTACCAAATTCTCGATTGACACAAAAGACACATGCCAATGTGTGGACGGAGCCAAAATTCAACTGCAGCTATTTAAATTCCAGTAGAACGTAGTAGTGAAAGAAACATTTACTACTGCCCTCCTTAGAACCTGAGAACTTCTGATCAAAAATGGTATGTCCATTGTCTAGACTCGCAAATTGTCACTGCAAATTTTCAATGTGGCTGGATCTACCTGCTGCTACGAGTCTGCGTTTTTAAAAAAGGAACTTCACAAAGAACAAGTTTCGCATCTGCAGTTACTGCCATTACTGAAATAACTGGCAAGAAGCACAAAATGCCATTACCCCCACCAGCAGAATAACAAATAACGCCGAGAGCTTTTGTTAAATATCTACATCTTTTGCCAGATTTTGTAGATATATGTGTAATTGTATTACATTTTCATACTATATTTTTGTTAGAAAAATACAAGACATGTTACAATTGCATGATTTTATGGGAGTGACCGGAACTCAAAATTTTTTGACATTTGTGACTGGTCACTTTCTAAAAATAATTGAGTGGCCTTGGATAGAGTTTTCACTGGGTAGTTCATTCAATTGCTAGCTTGACATCAAGGTGTACTGTACTACTTTTGCTTCTCGAAAGATTACTGTAGATGTAACACTGATCATCGTTTTAACGATGAAGGTTGTAAAGAACTTTGTTGGCTACATAAACAAGAGAAACAAATGTTTCAAATAAATGAAACAAATGTCACGAATAAAAGAAGCAAACAAAAACACTTTGTTTGGAAAAACCTGTGCCGTAAGAAGATTGTAAGATATTTTGCAGCAAACATCTGGAAAACGTGGTTTTGAGAAATGTCGCAATCTGTCAGACTTTGACATTCAACAAAATGCCTTGGCTACAAAGTTTATTCAGGACTAAGGACGCTTTTCAGGAGTTAATTTCATAGTTTAAAAGGTGTCTACACTAAAAGGTGATTCCAATCTGCAGCATTCTCAAATGCAGTACATAGAAAACTAACACAACCCTCATTTTTAATTAAAAAATGTACGTCTCAAGAGATCTGTACAGAAACCAATCCTGTTCCCCAATTGCAATTTCTTGCAAACCGGGACTGTGTTTTGTTTTGCAAGTTTTATAGTAATATCATTCTAAGTTCTTACAAGTTATAGGTTACAACACACATGGAGATATTCAGTTTTAATGGATTTTTGTTTTTTGTCTGTCGCATTCTTTCAAAAGTAACTGTAGTTCAAAGCAGACGTCAGTTTGTACAAAACAACTGCTGCTTAACAGACTATAATATTTATTTTGGAACCAACCAACACTATAACCTATGTAATAAAATATTTTGCTTGTGTGCTGGAACGGTTAATGAAGCTGACATTTCAACCAGCTCATGCCAGTCTTTCAAGACTTTCAACAAGACAAGTGGAACGTAAAAGCAACACAGAATAATCACCAATGATGTCTTTAACACTTTTCACCAAAAATAAAATATTTTTAGACAATAGTAAAACATTTTACAGTTTAGTACAGTATTACCACTTTTGCAATTCCATCAATGTGTCATATGCGGTCATAAATGTTTTGAACACTTTTCACTCGGAAATCAACAACTCATCTAGTTTTTTAATTGTAATAGTAGCTTTGCAAAACCCATTCTCATTCTTTCTTTGTTTGTGATTTATCACCGGAAGCCCTGAAAATTGTCTTTACCTTCAAACATGAGACAAACGTTTTTCATGTCACATCATATATTGACCTACGCAACATTCTTTGAAAGTAGACACTGGTTTGTAAAAAGCTTGTTGTAAACCACAACATATATTCTAAGCTGTTTGCCACGTCATAATTAAACACAAACAGTGATTGTATTCAAATTCTTATAACCTTTATGGGTTTTGAATTCAAATCATTTTCTATTACACACTATGAAAGACTGTTATGCAGGGTTGTCTAAAAAAACAAATCCATTCTTCTATCACTATCGTTTCATATCAAATTAACTGAGGATTCTGTTTTCCAGGTATATCATAATCAGAGCTCCAAAGTTTTATTACCCAGCTTGAATGGATCAAGCAGCAAGATATTCAAGATTTCAGAATCATATTTCGCGACGAAATCAGTTGTCCAAAGTCAATGGCAATTTTGGAAGGACTTTCCAAGCATGAACGCTCCAACCACATTCACAACAAAGCGTCTCTTGGCAGTGCCCGATTAACAATAGTAGTAAATGTAGCAGTTGCCACGGGCCCCGCGCTTTTGGGGTCCCCGCAGTCCTTTGTGTTAAATTTTTTCAATATTATATGCAAGGGTGGATATTATATTTAGGTGCCCGAAGCAAACTCTCAGAAAGAGAACCTATTTTACACATGCTATTCAGAAACTTTATTCGCTGAAAGCAAGTTAAATTTTTTAATTTGCCTGGGAATTTGCTTTTGCGTGAAAATCCATTTCACATCTTAAAGTGTTTGAAGTCATATGATTTTAAATTGTTCTTTTTCTACACATTAAAGTTGTTGTGGGGCCCTTATGTCACTTTGCACATAATTTTTTTGAAATGTGGCTCTGGAGTGATTAATAAGCATTTTAACAAAGCAATGCAAAAACACAGCGTGAAACTCTCAAACGGGGGCCCGAGACGACTGCCTCATTCGCCTTCCCTAATATCCAACCCTGATTATATGTATCGAATTTTAGCAGTCAAAGGAGCCGATTTTGTTGCCAAATTTGCCATAAGCAATTAAGCGAAAGTTTTCAACTGAATGCTTTCACATTGGACCATTGGTTGTCAACCTTTTTTTTTATATTGGTACACACTTTTAAATTTTCCCAGAAACCTGTACACCCTTGCCATGCACTAAAAACTAGTGCTATAAAAGTGAAATTTTAGTGATTTTTACGCTGTATTTGTCGCTTTCTTAGCCGATTTTTGGGTAACACTTCTCCGCATTCCTGAATACAGAACTCAGTCAAAAAGCGAATTCTGTTTTTGTTCGCATGCCAAAAAGCTGCCTTTGCGAGCAAGGATTTCTGATCTTGTCGAAAGTAAATGAAAAAAGCAAACTCAAGGATATTGATCCTCTTATGAGAGCGGACCTTGAAACAGGATTAAAACCTCGCTTTTCACAATTGGTGGATGAAATTCAGCGGTAGCAACCACAGTAAATATGATGTTTTCTTTTTTATTCACACTAGGTGTTGTACAAACTTCGTGAGCAGAAAGACTGACTTTCATTGAATTTTCTGTTCCGTGCCGTGCCTGCCATTTTCGGCGCTATTGTTGCTACATGCGTATAGCTCAAGTCAAATTGCTCATCTGAAAAAGGCTGCACGATCCATTGCAGAGAATTCAGATTCAAATACAGCAAAACTTGCCTTGCAAATTATTGCACATTGCGTGACCTTGTTGAGCAAGGAAAACCCGCAACTCTTGCAGCAGCTAAAATACCCGCTCTAAAATCTTTCCTCTAGATCACCAGTGCCTCAGCATGATATATGACCACATTGCGCCTGTTACCATGTCTTTTCACACTTCTAAAAACATTCGATGCTTCGCTGAATGTGAGCAGATGAAATTCACAATTTGTAATATCATCAAGAACAATCACCAAACCTGACCTCTCGTCGTTTTCTTGAATTAATCTCTTAACCACAAATTCTCGATGATTCATGGAATGAGTTGGATTCTAGGTTTTTTTCGCTGAGACATTTCGGTCATTTTTCCGAAATAGTTAAAAAACTTTCGGTCATTTTTTCGTTGAAGGACATTTGTTTCACTGAAAATGGAATTATGACCGAATCGACTTAAATATTTTTCGTCATTTAGAAAACTGGTGGTCTATGGCCGAAAAAAACAGTTTGAAATATAGTCAAGGGAAACGTTTCTGATTTTTCAGACAACTCCATCAACAGAACCTTGCATGGCTGCTTCTCCGTTCGATGTTAGTCTCGGAAAAGTGGGCTACGTTGCACTCAGCATGTGCGTGGTTGACATCCTTAATCTCACTTGAATTACTGAAGTATTTACTTGGACATATCCTATGCTCTTTTCCACAACTATCTTACGCTACTAACGTTTTCTTAAAAAAATTGCGTATGCCCAATATCTTTGAGAATGAACAACTTACTGCAGCAAGTTTCAAAAGTATAAGATGATAACAGCCTATAATCTGAACTGAAAAATTGCAAAGTTAAAATTAACGTACAGATTACTCACTTCCTCTCGGCGTATGTTCGCCGTTAGCTCCAGCTAACTGCTTAAAAAGTTGGCCTACATGTAATGTGGTAAAATATGTTACGTGTCTGAGTACAAAACAATAATCAAAGCCGAGAAAAGTATGATTGTTATAATAGCTTGCACAAAATTCAAACTGGAGCAAAGGTTCGCACTTTTTTCCTCCTTGCGGACTCCCGACAACCGCCTTTAACGAAAAAAGAAGATATGTGATTGGTCACCTGAACAACATTACTGCAAAAAGGCTGGAAAAGATAGATAATTCGCACCCCTGATAGATGCGGTTTTGCAAAGAACATTTTATGTGAGACAATGTGACTGTTTTTGAGAGCACACATCTAGTACACCCCTATACACCCCATCATGGCCGTACACCCCTGGAAAATTCTGGTACATCCTGGGGCGTACGATACACCCTGTTGACAAGTACTGCATTAGAATACTGTGAATTGAGAACTGAAGTATTTTGCAAATTGATGAAGTGCATGTTGACGTGTCTTTTTCAGAAGTAAACACCACCAAATAGTCCGCAAAACAAAACAGATTGTTCTTGTAGCTTCCAGAAATGTCACCTATCTTGACTTAGGTGTGACTGTTTATCTAAATCATTTATTCTATGAAGAGGAATGGTGAAACCTGGTTATCATAAAACTGGGTTTTATAGTGCAATGATAACAAATTTACAAATTATGAAAAACGAATTGGTTAGAGAGTGTATCAAGTGACCCGAGAGAGTTGAAGCACTGTCACCGTTGTCTTAAGGCGTTACACCTTATCTCCTTCGCCCTTTGATTAGGCAGGCGATTTCCTTACAGCCCCCTGTAAATCTGCGACTTGCAGTCGTCATAATATCTCCCGATGTTCGCTAGAGTTTGAATTCTTAAACCCGAGGCGCGTGAAATGTTAGCAAGGAGGATGCGATTACGGCAGCGACATACTGTTTGAAAAGCATTAAATCCACTGTTTTTATCATTCGTAAATTTATTATTTCACTACAAACGCCAAATTCAGAACAAAGCGGTCATTACAGTTAACAAAAACCGAGACCTCGTAAACTTTTTTTCAAAGATGGATGTATGGGTGAATAACGCTTCACGTTGCTATTGTGTCTTGTCTGCTTGGTGTAAGTTTTAATGGCAGTGATTTCTGCTACATATTTGCAATAGGTTCTTCACTTTCAATTGTTGCAAATAATCAAAACAATATAGTGGGTTGGTCAGAAAGAACATCGCTTGAAGCTGTTGACACTTTCAGCACCACGATATGTTTCAAAACGTTGCAACTATGTTTTCTTGAGCAGATCGCCAGTGTACGTTCTGAAACGTACTTTACTTTACTTCGCCAAAGTGCCATGCAAAACTCTGCGCCATTCCACGTACGCTTTACAACGGTCAAGTGCCGTGCTATTGCTGTGTAACATGGTACAAGATTCCGATAGCTCTTTTCTTTATTGTCACCTAGGGCGAAGTTTCTGTAGCGTAATCTCTTTGCACCTGTCAAAGTTCTGGGTATGTGGTTTTACTGTGCCTGTATTTCTCACATTCCTCAATGCAACAATTTCGTAGGGAACATGCAATCAGTGTGTTGCCCCGGACATAACCAAACATTTGCACGTCCATGGAAGAACCACTACCACGCTTGCACGCATGTGGATCTAAAACAAGCGTCAATGAGCATTACTTGCACAGCAACTTAAGCGAATTCACGGAAAAACATGATCATGTCAGCTAGAAGGAGGGTGAGCGCCTCCATCAGGATATAATTCCAAGGTAGGAACGATCAAAATTCACTGTTTGGAATTGCAGTAAAGTGACAGTTTACTGTGGGAGTTTAATAAGAATGCTTCTCTTTTCCTGTGTGCTTTGATGTTTTGTTGTTTGTGTTGATGCCCGATCGCAATGGATTTGATGAATACCTCTCCATCGTATTGAATTCTGCAGCCAAACGCAATACACTATTGCAGTGTTTTTTAAGCCGTTTTTGGGTGCCAAAATGACGCCCTAAATTCTGAAAGCCAAGAAATGATTTCACCTTGTATTGAAGTAAAATAATGGAGGAAAGCATGTTTTCCTGCACGTGGCTACTGCGACAGATGGCTGCACTTGTAAGTTAGGTATGTGTGCATTGTCGTAGGCACCGCCTCGCTTAGGCCTCTTACTGTACTACCGCGGATTTGTACAGTACGGTGTACAAAACAACGAAAGCACTGCAAAAACACTGCAAATATGGAAGTGTTTTACTGTTTCACCTTTGCGATCGGCTTGCCTGGCGATGCATCAAACTACAACGACAAAAAGTCGACAGTTGCAACACGCATTCAAAACAAGTTGGTTATCGAGTGAGGCAGCAGTGAGAGCTAAGAGTGAGATTTTGGCTATTTGGGCCGCGTGGAAGCAGCTGTCAGAAGATAAAAATCATGCAATGTGCGTTGTTTTACTGCGACTTATGAAAACAAAAAATTTCAACATGCTGCTTTCCTTTTGTCAACATTGGCACCTCACCTGACAGAGCTGAGCAAAGCTTTTTCAAGCGGGATATTTTAACTTCGCACAGATGAAAGCTTCCGTAGAACCGTGCATCAATAAGCTCTCTGATGTCGCTGCTAAATCCGAGCTTAAAGCTAACTGCAAAAAGTTTGATGGTGAATTGAGGGAGCTTAGAACTACGGATGGTTGTGTGTCGAGTGGCATGGCGTTTTGGAAGGGCACCGAAAGATTGGCAATTTGATGATCTCCATACACAAAAAGGGAGACAGGAGTGAAAGAACCAACTACCCCATCATATCTTTGCTTAGCCTCCCAGGAAGAGTGTATGCCAAGAAGCCGCGAAAATAATTGAACCAAAGCTGGATACACCCAATGCGGTTTTCGTTGCTTCCGTAGCACTACAGAACAAATTTCCATTCCAGAAAATTTTCGGGAAATCCTGGGAGCATGCCAAAGAAGTATAGACATGTTTTGTCGACCTCGAATGGAAGAGAATGGAAAGTATATTGCCAGGTTCCTCGCGAAAAGTTATGTGGGTGTTATGGGAGTACGGTGTTGACTAGTGCCTCTTGCTGGCCGTAAAGTAACTGTATTCCTGCTTAGAAAATTGTATCCGCGTCGACGGAGGTAAATCACAACCGCTCAGCTTTGGTGTTGAATTCCGGAAATGGCGTGTGCTGTCACCACTCTTCAGTCTATATCAGGGCTCTTTACACAACGGCTCTCGGGACAAATCAGACCTGTGAAGCCATTTCATCCGGCCGTAATACATTTTGCCAATAATGAAACAGTAGTATATTTTCGAAAAATCTGTTGATTTGGTAGAATGTAACATATCCCGAAAAAACAACACTACGCAAGATGTCCGGCCCTCGAATTGTTTTGCAGTAGCTTATGTGGTCCTCTCCCAAAANTTTTGGAGAGCTCTGGTCTATATGAATTGGATAGCCAGTCATCGACGCGTCGACGAGGGTGTCACTGTTGGGAATTTCAGGATGAACAGTGTTTTTTTTGCGGCGAATTGGTACTGCATGCCTGGATCTTCTCAAAAGGGTCTTTAGCACGCATTTGATTTGATCGTTTTCTGCTGCGTGCGACCAAGCAGGAACCAAAATCAGCACTAAAAATTAGAGGTATTGTGTCTCTCAAGACGCCCAAGGTAGTGTATTCTGCACGTGAGCGAAAATACACTGCAGCAGGTGGAGACGTTCAAGTACCTTCACGAGTGACTGAAGTCGGAACAAAGGGATTGGTACACAGATTTGTAAAGCTAACGCAGCTCTGCGCATGGGCGGATCAAACCAGTAAGTTTAGGGAGGTCATTTCAGTAATATTTGGAATTCAAGTCTCATTATGTGTTCACTACTGTAAGAGAGATGAAGTATACTTCACAACACTGCTGTGACAAAACAATAGACAGCAGAATGGGCCTACTGTATATCGCGAATGTTGTTTTCCGAATTGCAAAAAAATATCGTGAATAAAGATACTTTCGTAGGTTTTAGGGGGAGCGATCGCCCCAGTCGTCCCCTAGGGATCCGCCCCTGGTTCTGCGTAACCTTTAATGCTCCGTGGTGACGAAACGGGTACTTTCAAAGACCGCAAAGGTTTCAGCTTTTAAATTGGTCTTTGTTCCGATCCTCACCTGTGGTCATGAATCTTAGGTGAAGACTGAAAGAATACTGACAAAAGAACAGACGGCAGACATGGGAAATTTGCAAAGAGTCATCGGTGTGACACTTCGTGGCAAGATCACAGGTCTGAAATCCGTGAAGCCGATATCCCAGCTGTGTTAGTTCGGCCATGGATGGGCCAGAATGGCACAGTAAAGAATAGCGAACTAAGTCCTTGGGCTACAGTCTACACCCACTGGAAAGCGGCCCAGGTGGCGTGAC
>JGI24158J21664_10005921_pt1 | contig 16051 bp, 7 predicted proteins | sample Ectturendosymbi3_FD_21664 | JGI IMG/M metagenome (IMG submission 21664)
ATGACCAGTGAAAGATTGGGTAACACTGATCTACTTTCAGGTGAAAGGTACGAGCTGAAAAATAGATTTAGATGATTTCGTTGATGAATTTGACAGTTGACATGACAATCGAAGTATTAAGTTACATTGAGGTGATGATGATATAAAATTCTAACGTAGACTGTGCAGGGATCCGTGTGAGAATCATACTGTTCGTTGTCTATTTGTCTCAATCTTTTCAGAGTTAGTGCGTGTTTTGCTTATGGCAAGACAGTCACAAATCAACGCAGGGTAGAAAAGTCAGCTTTTGAGGATCAGTCAGAGAAAAATTCAGTGTGAATATTAAAATGAACAACTTTGCTGGGAATATTCTGCGAAATAAGTTTGACGCCTGCTGTTACGTTGTGCTATCAGGTACACGCCTGTAAAACCGATACACACATTCCTACTGCGGTGCTGCTATGCTACTTTAGGTGCCACTGGTGCCGAAACCTCTCAGAAGTTAATTGCATACTGCATTGAATAGTCCTCACCCTATCAACGCTGCTGATGGGCATTACACTCGCAGTAGTAGTTGCATAACATTGTTATGATTACACCACAATCACAAAATGTTCATAAGCTTCCACAAAAATGGATTAGCCAGTAGCCACCAATCCGTTGGCAAATGGCTTAATTTTTATGTGTTTGTAGTGAGAATATTTTAATGAAACTAGTTGCCTACCAACAGCCTACTTGTCTCTGTGTCCATATGGAATGGGTGGTTGGAAGTAGAACCATTTCGCTTTCATGTGAATTTTATTCACTTTCGGGGAGCTGTTTTCGTTCATGTGGGATCGGCACAATTGTGTGCAGAAAATGGTGTTTCGTTTTGCATGTGCAGTGCTGTGGAAGTTTACAAGGTTAGCACAGAATATTCGGCATAGCAGTACACGTGTGTGATTGCACCTGCAGTGGCGTTTAGGTGTCTCTAGTGAATAATATTGCTAGTTTTTATTTAACGATATTCACAAGCCTATGTTGGGTTTGACAGGGTTAATCAAAGCAACTTAATCTTCAAAACAACGAAACATCACCATGCAACATCGACATTTATGTTGGCCCTCCTATTTTTTTCTTGGGCCCGCACTGGCCCCCCTACTTTTTTAATTCCAGAATCGCCACTACAAACGTAATCTAGGGTTACCCCAGTAGTGATTGCGACTTTACACAAGAAACCCTTAACGCCACCTCAAATGGAAGAACAAACTTACCGTAACACGGTCTTCCTTGTTTTCAGGTACAATACTAAAGGTCGTCTTCACTCTGAAATCTCTATTACAATTGCTGTGCCTTCTTGTTACGTCTCAAACAATCCTTTTTCGCGTTGTTAGAAATGTAGATTCCGCTTCTCACTTTGGCGCTCCTGATTTCAAGTCAGTGACACCTTTGTTTAGCTGTGTTTGGGTACTATGTTCCATATGGGTTAGAACTCTTCGGTTGAACTAGTCAGCGACACTCCATGGCTGTGGGGCAATTTCATATTTAAGGGAGACAATTTGATAATGATTTTTATTGGCGGATTTTTAGCATTCAGTAAAAATGTCGGCAGGAGAAATGGTCGTATTTTTTCTTTGAAAAAATCATATTAGGGAGACATCACGATTTTGGAGAAGATTACGTGAGGCAAGGCCAAAAATGTTGGAAAAACTGCTGTATTCGTGTGATTTTAGTTTAGTTTGCAAGTGGCAAACTTGACAGTATGAAGGCGCTGATGCGTAAAGCCTGTAGCCAGACTAATCTATCATCTGGTTTTGGCATTTTTGATAAGATTTCAAATAAAACGAATTATGAATTTCGAATTGGCAGAGCTCAATCTTCCCGTTTAGCATTGTTTTGTGTGAATTTGACATGAACCACTTTTAACTAACCGCTGCGACATCGTGACTGTGAGCAAGTAACCCACTGCACCTTTTCTAGCCTTCTTGCAAAAAACGACTTGATCGTGCTCTTCTAGTCCTGGAGTTTGTCAATGCTGCAGTGGAAGGAATGTTGTCCGACGTCGGTCAAAGCAAAGGCCTTCTCAAAAATGCTGAAACCGCAGTATCACGGTAAGCAGTGCCGTATTAAGGTAGTACGGGGCTTGTAGCATATTAACAGCGCGTGGCCGTAATTAAAAAAGTATTGGAACAAGTGAACAACTGTTAAATCATTCATTCTGTGGGCATCCATTTGATTACCATTAATCATACCGAATTTCGTTAGTACGAAAAACCTGGTCCTAAATAGCAGCTGGTGGACATTATGGGCTACATATTTTTTTCACCAAAAATGTATATACGTATCTTTTTACCAAGAATAAATACATTACTGTACATCTTACAAATACAGTACAGAGACAGTAATTAATGCTTCCAGACTCATCAACAGATTTGATCACTGCTATACTAGACAGTGTTGTCACAGTATAAGTGTCAAAGTCGATTGTCAAAAGCAGCAAAACCACTGCCTAAGATTGCATTTTCTAGATTTTGGCAGAGCAAATTCGTTTATGATACTGGTAGTGTCTATTTCACATACAAGTTCATGCTCTGTCTATACTCTTTACAATCAGACTGTTCAACTTGTTTTGTCTAACGGTGCTCCTTTGTTCATTCTACCGTTTTAAGTTTAGAAAATGACCGTTCTTCACTGCAGTTGGTTACCATGAGATTTAAACAAATGCACAAAAAATTCCCACATTTGTAAAAGAAGACTCCAAGTACAATACCCAATGGTCAGTGAATAGATGCCAAATCCAGATCTGCCAACGAAGTTTGTTGTAAACACCCACATAAACTCACTAAATAACCCGGATTTGAACAGAAAGTCCCAGATAGACATAAAGTTAGGTGAATCTATCAAAAATTTCCATACCTAGACACCTATAAATAAAAAAAAGTGCTAATGAATATATACTGTAACTTTACTGATGAACATTTGAGTCTGTCAGAATTATCATATTGCAGTAACATAGACTTGTTTGCATTTCAAACGGTGATCTGGCAGCATTTACAATAATTAAATCTTCATTCCCAGTGTCGTTTTGTAGGTAACATTGAGATCTGGATATTTCAACCACTATACTAATTGCTGTGTATACCACTTAAATCTTTTTCTTCGGGCTTGCTTCATTAGTATCTCTGTCACTTGAGCTCATTGAACATAGCTAATATTTGCAGCTTATATGGTGTCAGTTGCTTGTTCATCAGTTATGCTGACGTCAAAGGTACCTATAAAGCAAGATAACGAAGGATGAGTCTAGATATAAGAAGTTTTATAAATCACACCCTTACATAACCGGTATACGCAGTTAAATCCTAAAAACTCCAGATCTTCAGAAGAAAAATCCAGAAAGGCATTGAAAGCCCCAGACCTGGGGGCAAAAACCCAGGTTTGCCGCCATGGCCAAATCATTTTGAATGTACCAAAACGTAACGCAACTTGTGGAACAGGTCAGTTTGATATAATAATATTTTTTTGATGGCATTCACAACAATCTAATAAATGTCTGGAAATTGCTGCAAATTAGGTCTCATTGCTTGAGTGGTCCCATAATGTTGCAGATAATTGTAAAACACTTTAATTTTCAAATCACAGTAGTCTAATATAATGTAAAAGCATTCAATTAAAACCTTTGCTTGATTTCTTATGGCAAATTTAGGAAAATAGTGACTTGGACTGAAAAAGTTCTATACGCATAATCAGGGCTGGAAATGAGAAGAGGTGGTTGCCTCGGGCCTCCCTTTTGAGAATTTTACTCTTAGTTTTTGGATTGTTTTGTTGAAAAGCTATTAACCACTCCTGAGCCACATTTTAATAAGCTCTGAAGCAAGTTATATGTTAGTCAAAACAAAGCAAAAATTATGTGCTAATGTAATATGCCAAATAGGGTCCCCTCAACAACTTAACGTGTAGATCAGTAATAATTTAAAAACACATGACTTCAAACAATTTGAAATGTGAAATGGGCTTTCATGCAGAAGAAGATTCCCAAACAAAATAAACATTTAACTTGCTTTCAGCGAATGAAGTTTCTGTATAGCATGTGTACAATTTCGGGTCCCTTTTCTGAGAGTTGGCCTCGGGCACCTAAATTCTAATATTCACCCTTGCATATAACAAAGAACAGATTTAACACAAAGGACCGCGGCGCTCGTGGCAATTGCTACATTTGCTACTATTGTTAACCGGCACTGACGGTGAGAACAGTTTTTTTTCTGCAAGCTTGCTGAGATGAAAACCAGCTTTATCTGAAATAGTGTACATCTCAGAGTTTAATCAGTACAGAATGGAAAGGGAATCGGAAAGATTACATCGGGATCTGGCTGATTCCCAGAGGTTTCTTAAAGCAGCAAAGCGTCAAGTAACGAACTTAAAGGCTCAAGTATGATCTGTTTCATTTTAAAGTTAAGTTAGTGTGTTTGATAAGTTGCGATGGCCATATAGCCAAGTGAAAGAACCAGCACTTTATCTAAATTGAAAAGACGCGATAGGTGCACTCGAATTTGATTAAGGTATTTCTAATTTACATCTAGTGAAGCATATAAACTTGCTCTGGACAACCGTATTTGTAACAGTTATATATTTTTTGCTGATCTGCGCATTTATGCAATGCAGATTTGTTTTTTCGTGCCATAATAATTGGTTTTCGAAACTGGATTTGTGTATACAGGACTGGTAAGTGCAATTAAGAAGGGAATGCAAGTCTGATTCAAAAATTCCAAACTGACTTTAGAGTTTGAACTGGGCGCCAAACTTCAGTGAAACGGAGTCCCGCGAAATATTTAATTGGTTGCAAAATACGTTATAAAAAAGCATTGCCGATCTTGCGAAGACGCACAAGTATTAAAAATAATGGAAAGCATGAATTTTACATGCTAAAATAGATTTATAGACTAGAACGCACGCCAAGAATTAGGAAATGGCACAAATTAAACTACTGCATAAGCTGGATTAAATAATGGCTCATTTTTATCATGATATAGTTTCCTTATCCAGTTTTTTTTTCAATCGAGAACTTTTAGTTGGTAAAATGAACTACTTTGAAATTATGAATGAGATTGTGAGCGAAATAAAAACAGGTCGAAAATAGCCACAAAGTTGAAAAAACAAAAGTAGAATCAAAAGAGAAATTTAAACGAGAAATAAAGATTGGCTACAAGGTTCAGTGATGAACTATCACCACTTGGATGCGTAGGATGCGTAATTTCAATGTGATGCATGAAAGCTTTTTGTCTCAGTACGATACACACGACAGATCTTTCTGGAATATCCGACAGCAAAAACACCTGCACATGGGCGTACTCAAGGGGGTGGGGTTAACCCCCCCATTGAGCTTGATATTTACGAAAACTTTATTACCTGCGCAAAGGAAATGAATTGTTTTATACTTTTTGCTTGTTAATTTGTTAACAAGCAAAAGATCTTTCGTGTGTATCGTACTGAGACAAAAAACTTTCAAAAAAAGCCAAATACTTTTTGCTTGTTAATTTTTCGACTTAATGCAAATACCACGGAATAAATTTGCATGCAGCTTTCGAGGTACATTGCAAATGGGCCAAAAAGTAATAATTACGTTTTGGTGGGAATCTGGGTGGTCGTCTGCATCCAGAGACCATCTCACCACTTTTTGCAGACATTTCGTCCACTAGGCACGTTTGAGACTGTTCCGCGATAGTTCACTTTATCGGAAACAATTGTCTTTGTTTTGTCTGCTGTGGCTGTGCAGCACATGTGCTAACCGCATTGGCGACATTACCAATTTCTGTACAGTAGCACGATAAAACTGTTGCACGAGCTCAAAAACAGCAGTTGAAGCATTCAGGCATTTGATTATGTCTCAGCAGGGAAAAAGGAAAACTAAAAGTTTGCTGGACTTCTATACATAACAAAAATAAAGTTCACTTGCGTACTTTATACGCATTCTCTATTCTTGTGTAGTTTAGCAAGATTCAATCTTACAAACCGGGGTGTGCGTCAGCCAGTCCAGCTGCACACCTGTGCTCCACTGCTCGTATTCGACAAGACATCAGTGCAACCTCATTTTGCCGTTGTAAATTGCTCTGATGCAGTGATGACCGTGTTTTACTCCCCTGTTTTAACACGCAGCCTGATATTTTTTGCAGTTATGAACTGATGTGTCGTAGCGTTGAGTGTATTTTCCTCCGATATCCTAACCTGGAGCGCTGATAGTTTATATTCAGTTCATTGACACAAATTAAGGGAGTGCATGTAGACGAATATGCATATTATGTCAACAAACGTCGCCAAAACTTTGGTTTGGAAACATGAAATATGACGTCCTACTGTGACGTCACAAACAGCGCACATCAAATACAAAAGACCACCATATGCCACTGAATGAAACCCCCCCATGAAAATTTTCTGCATACGCCACTGCACATGCAGCACGGTCGGTCGCATCCACCACTTCTGCACCCGCTCCGAATAAGTGGGAAGTGTCATGGATGCATGGATTCTAAACATGCTCCTGTTTTGAAATATAGGTTGAAGCGGTTGGCAACGACAACGAACAACTGAATTCAAAGATAGCGAACTTTGAAAAGGAAGTTTCCTCATTACAATTAGAAATCGATCGTTTACAGGAAGCTCCCAGTCGATCCGAATATGAAGGTAAATAAATTTTATTTAGATGCGTAGTTAGTAGTCCAAGATAAGGNATTGGGCTTCTCTGAAAAGCACACAGGTGAGACTGCAGCAGTTACCACTTACTGTTTGCCGAGTCAGCACTTGTGCCACTTTACGAAGTTGACAAACACCAATTTGGTTTGCAAGAATGATATTTGAATGCGACCACATCGGCAAATTATTCGCCGTTTTGCTGATGGCCACGAAAAGTGAAAGGCGGAGAAAATGTTGTATGGATGAACACTTAAAGTTAACAATTCCCAGCTGACATAGGTTAGGTGAAGACTTTACAGGGTAAAACCTAGGGGCGGACGGAGTTTGAAAAATTGATCAGGTCGTTGTACAGAAATCCTGCTGATACGTCAGGGCTTGCACATGAATTATGTTTCTAAAAATGTTCCGATCTGCGCCTAATATAGCGTCAGACGATCGTCCACAAATTTTGTGACGCTATTTTCGCACAAGCTCTTTGTCGCAATATTTCATACTTTAACTATCCATTTAAACACGTCGCAGTGTGTTTCCCATTCCTCTTAAACGACCAGTAGTGCTTTGTCCGGCTGTAGATTTGTAAAGCATTAGTTGTGTGTTCAGGTGGCGTTTGTCAGGGTTCCCACGAGGTATTGAAAGTATTGAAAGAGTATTGAATTTCAAATTCGGTTTTCAAGACCTTGAAAAAGTGTTGAAATTGGACAAAATATTCATTAAGTATTGAAAAAGTATGGAAATTCTAAATGAAAAAGAAATTTGAAGTATCTGAGCAGAATTTTACTGAAGTCAAAGTAGTTCATTATTTATGCAATGTGCAAAATTGAGTTTCATGATTTAGAATTTCTGAAAATGAAGAGAAGTAATGGTATTAAACTTGGTAAATTTAGTTTTGAAAAGGTATTGAAAACGTATGGAAAATGATTTTGAAAAATGTGTGGGAACCCTGGTTTGTGAAACCCGTGGATTTATTAGCTGTCTGTTAAATAACGTGTTTATATTTAACAAGTACGAAAATCACAAACGAAAAATGGCATGTAACTACAGCACGCAATTAGCATATGTCAATGTATGAAATCGCTCGTGCTGAACTAAAACTACAGTTGTGATTTTTACGATATGTGGATTCGAGCATCTTGTAGGTAGAATTAATAATATAATTGTTCCTGTACCAGTACCGTAAAGTATAAACTAAAGAAGTAACGCTTTTTCAACAGCAGTGTGTTTGAGCAAAAGCAGTTCGACAGTGGCTGATTCGAAATCAGAATATCGTGATGTCGAGCCACTGACCTCAGAGCGACGAGCAGTGACTGGTACTGCAGCTCATGGGGAGCATAGCAAACATTGACTGCATCGCCGAAACAAAGTGCCTGTGACAAAAAAACCGCTTCGCATGGCAATGCATAAATTACAACACGCAGTTTCGTGACTAGCTTTCAACCCTTATAAAAACTCCAGGTTTGTAAGCAAGTTGATGGAATGTTTCCACTGCTGCTCATCACGCTGCCGAAGGAACAATAAAAAAAACTCTGTCTTCATGCAGACATTCTGAAAATTTGTCACTTCACCAAGTTGATCGCAGTCAAAGACATTTTCAAAGCAGAGGTGTTTCACTTTTTGAATTCGGAGGAAATGCCTGTGCTTCGGTAACATTTGCAATTGCACTTTTTGTTTCAAAATCACTTCAGTGAGGGTTTCAAAACAACTACCTGTTTTTCTATGACATTGTTTTTTCATCTGGCAGTTTCACTTATGTGTCATCTGTTTTTTGTGTAATTGTAAACACTCAAAACAAAAAAACACTCATTTTGCCTGTCAGCTCTCGTGGATCTATCCACGCCTGTTTCTCCGAGGGGGTCATTCTTATATAGTGGATGTATTTAAGTAATTACGATTTTGGTGCATTTCATGGTTTTGCATTGCTTTTCTGGACAAGTTGAGTCTCTTGTTCAGCGGCTGTTTTATCAGACAGTACGCTCCGTACAAGCTAAAGCTCTGGATTATTCCTAATCCGATGCGTTTTTGTGCGTTATTGCGTGAGCAACGCGCTCCGACCCAGTGGCGTAGCCAGCCCAAAAATTTGGGGTGGGGGCAAAAAATTTGGGGGGGACCAAAATGTTTGATTTTAGGCGAATAACACTATTTTGCTTAGAAAAACGCTTCTCAAAGCACAAAATGTTTATATTGTCTAAAAATGTGGGGGTGGCCCCATTGGCCCCCCTGGCTACGCCTATGCTCCGACCTCGTTTCGTCCAGTAGGGCATTCTGTACTGGTGTTATGGCGGACCACGTGGGTTTCACTGCTGTCCATCTGCTGCTCTAGCGAACCTTTCTGTTAAAAAGTTTTTTGTCACTGCATCTGAAAATCTGTAAACGAACTTAAAGTGGTGCGAGCTTTACATGTTTAGGTGTGGTAAACTACAATGTTTGGTCGCTTTGTCTAGAGGCAAGACCAGGGTTTTTACAATGACTCTTAACCTTTTTTACATATCTAACCCTTTTATCAAACAATACTGCCAGATTTACCCACAATGCACTCAATGGTGCTCTGATTTATAAAAATTTACATTGGCTGCAATTTATGGTTCGGTAAATTTACACCCTTGGAAGATGAAATTTGCCCCAGGCTAAGAACCACTGGAATAGGTTAAGCTCTCTGTTCGTAGCGTTTGGGGATATATGTGATTCAGCATGCAATCCACTCAGGGATGCATACTACAAATCTCAAAATTCTCATAAGATACCTCCAGTCGTGGTTGATGTCGACCTGGGATTAACAAAAAATCATGGACCTCACAAAAAAACCTCAGCAGTATCACCAGTTTCGTCGACCATGAATCACTGGAACCCTTTTAAACGGCGTTAACTTCTCACACAAGATTTGTAAGTCTAGATATTAAAAAATTTGTTGTTGTTTTAATCCAGTCAGCTTTTCATTCAGCGTGAGTTTCACGTTGGTGACTTCTGAGGCCTTCCGGGTACATTCAACAAGAGCAGCTATGTCCAACCCGCGGCCCAGTTGAAGGTTTCGTGCGGCCCAGTTAAGGTTTTCACTGAAGTAAAGGTATCCCAAATACTGACAAACTGTCCCTTTTGATAATCTTAAATTTGACATTTTTGACGCAGATGGTCCTCAGTGCCGCTTTATCACGTCTACCCCGTTGCATTTAGGATTCGAAGGCTTTCATTACATTAGTATAAGCTAAGCAAGGAATCGATCAGCAAATTTTTAATAGGATCGAAATTTGCTGATCGCTTCCTTGCTTACACCCGTCGTGGAAAGTACATACTTTAATAGAGATATGCGCAAGTTTGAATCATCGCAAAAAGACTAAAGCAGATGGCAGTCGACTGATTCCTCGAAAGCATACAGAAACACCAGTGCTTTTAAGTGTAGTATAAGCTAAATTTAGTTTGTTAAAATCAAAGTAAGCCATTCAATGTGCGGCCCTCATTAATATGTTATTCAAGGTGCGGCCCTGGTTAAGACAGTGACATAATTTTTGGCTCAGTAAGCCATTTGGGTTGGACATGGCTGAGCAAGAGGATAAAATAAAGTTTTTGCCGCTCCTCAATCCACGTTTCATGATGCGATGATGTGACAATTTGAATCAGTCAATGGACTCCACTTACGTTCCACAATGATTGCAAAATCCCTCAAGTTTTTCAAAATGAACTAATGTAACATGATTCGATTGAGTCGAAACATTCAACCCCGTTCCAGCGACTCACCACGGACACCAAGTTTGGAATTTAGTACAAGAATTTTTTGACTATTTTACGCTTGATCAACTACTGAGAAATTAAAAGCTGTGCAACTCTGAACCATCAATAAATCAATAAATACTTTCACTTCACTCGATATATTTCATTGATTCGAATCAAATCGAAAGGACATCGATCCTGAGTCTATTTGGCAATCCACGATTCGGAACAACCTCCCTTTAATGTTATATGGGTACCTTCTGAACTATGCCTAGAATTAAACCAATTTTCAACCTTTTCGTTTTCCACCTGACCACATGCAGTCACCCGTTTTGACTACACAGAGCTCCNGTTTCATGGTAAAAGACACCACTGTATGCAGAAAAATTGGAAAATTCTCTGACTATGGATAAATTCATATGGGTTTCCATGTTAGGGAGTCAGGCGAGTGCTAACACTCGATTGTCTTAGTGCTTTATTGTTGCAAGCAGAGAACCTTCTATCTTTCTGTTCTGCAAACCAAAATTACGTCTTCAAAATAACCGTCAACCACTGCTAATCTATTTCAAACAATGACTTAGTTTAGATAAATCAAGTGCAGAAATTTTGTTTTTTGCGTGTTGTCAATACAATGTCTTACAAACGTTGAAAAAGTTAAAAAACTCACGTTGCCAAACTGATCAGTGTTACGTTTCAGAATATAAAGACCGGTTTGACCGGCTTCATGGAGATTACAATGAGCTTGAGCAACATGTTGATGACCTGAAACGTTTGCTTCTAGCAAAGACTTCGGAATGCGATGCTTTGAAAACAAAGTAAGATTTGGAGTTGTGCCCATAGAGCTTTTTCACAGTACTGCGGTGGCAAACAAGTCAACCGGAAACGCGCCATCTTTAGGAAGATTATTAGTAGCAGATTTGTAAAAAATCTCTGCGTAGCATTTACGTCAATTCAAGCTCATAGCCAAGGTAATGAGGTTGGTTGGGGTAAAGAAAATGCTTGAAAAAAGGCAAAACCTGAAGTGTGTAGTGTGTTTATCGATCTATGTGGTACCGGAAAAATGAATCAGGGCAAAATATATGGAGCAGACAAAAACAAATTTTTACTGTTTTAGCGATATCAAAGCAAAGCTCTATTCACGAAATAGGTCATCTATTTACATTCGGAGGAACTTGTCTGCACCATGTCTTCTGACGACCAGCGAAATTGGTACTAATAACTTTCTTTGTCTGGATAATAATTAACAGGTCTTGCGTTTGCAGTTTTATTAATTTGTTGTTTGATGATGATCAGCATGGGTAGCACAGGTCCTTCTCAGTTGAAGTTTGCGACTTTGCCCCAAATGACGTGTGTAGTGATTGGTCGTAGGGTGAAACACGCACCGCCATTCTCTGTCTTGCTTAAGCCTGAAAGCAGACACAACAAGGGCATTTGTGGAGGATCATCCCCATCAGCACCAACTTAGGGAAATACTTGGCTGATCATAAGTTTTTAGTGACATAGCATTAAAGGTGAGACTTGAGGCTTAACAACTCACCCTTGTTGCCTACATTTTTAAGTTCATTTTCCATATATTATCACACGTAATAACCTCACTGGTTTAATTCGAGTTTCGTGTTCCGTCACTGGTAAAAAATCGGCCAAGTTCTCTTTTAATATGTTGTGTTGTTGCAGCTAACAGTAGGAAGAACGTTCAGCCCGCCCTCACTCAATTATTTTTGTACCCTACTAACATGCACGAAATTTCAAGCTTGAGTTAAAGTGTTTTGAACCACGCCGCCCCGGGGCATAAACAAGGTTGTGCTATTGCAACATACATGGGTATACGTCACGCTCCTTCCTAATTTTTACGCGATTGTCCAAGTATAACTTCGTTTCCCAGTTGATTTACGAATTATTTTGGTCAATTTGAAACCTATATGTTCTCGTCGAGTAATTGACGTTTGTTGTCATCATTTGCTTTCTTTACTATGCTGGACAAATCAACCATATTTATATTGATTCGGCACAGTAATTTTAGACTCACAACGTCACGACGCTTAGTGAGCGAATCATCTTGAGGGAATAAGAAAAAACAGATCATCCACGAGGCCGTTTGATGGACACTGCATTATTGCCGAGGCCTAGTCTATCACACAAACGCATTGTATGACACAATGCGCACATCGGCTATATAACGCTTGCTATTGGTAAGCCTATGGTCAGGGACGCCGGAACTACGGTAGAGCAGGGGGCAGTCAAAAAGTTGAGGGCAATGAAAACTAAAAACAAACAAATCTTTACCAATATTTTTGTTTCTGTTCAGCAACAATACTGACCTAAAAAATAATAGCAGAAATTACAGAAAATCATTCTGAATTTTTTTGTTTCGCGAATAGCTGCAATAAATTTATTTCAAATCGATCTTGCTAAACCGTGAAATTGCCCATGTTACTGATATGAAAAAAGCACCTTCGCCCCCGTTGCCCCTTTGAAAGGGCAGGGGGAAATGCTCCCGTCTTTTTCCTGCTCTCCGGCGTCTCTGCCCATAGTGTTATAACTCCAATACTTCTTGCTGGCTACATAACTTCCACAATTAGTGTTTGTGATTAAATCCATGTAACGAAAAATCGACATTCTGAAAACAATTTTTGGTGGTTTTTGGTAAATCAACGAAACGCCTCAATTGGTGTAAAATGCATTTGCCATCGATTCCTTTATGCACATGCCTTCTCTGCGTTGGTGTGATTAAGACCAATTTTTCATGTTACGAGTCAAGTGTGAAGACTTTCGATGCCGAATCATTTAAAATTTTTTAAAAGTTAACCGAGTCACTGGCTCTGGTGAAACCGAGTTCGATTCACTTCACAAGATTTTTAGAAACACATGGAGTCTTTTCCGAGTCGAATAAATGTGCCATGTGCGTCGCTGCGTTAGTTTTGTACTTGAAGCTCAGTTCCCAGGTCTCGAATCACGTCATGTGTGAAAAATCTCTGAACGAAATCTACTTACTTCGTAAATCAGTGATTCGCTATTCGAGGCAAATCTATCTGCAGAAAGACGTGACTCGAATAGAGTCACAGCATCATCTTTTAATATACCTCTCGAATCAAGAAAACGAGACACAGGTCAAAGCCTATGACTCAGATGACGCAGTCACAGGTTTGCAGTGTGGTATTTCTCATGCGACAAGATGTTGCAGTGTAAATGGTACAGTCCACTATGGGGCGCCGTTCGTAAAAATATTATATCTGACAGATTTAGCACAAAAACTGCTGTCTCTGCTCATATTTAGCTATCTCTGCACGCATTGAGCTATCTCTGCTGCGCACATTGAACTATCTCTGCACAGAGATAGCTATCTCTGTGCACATTTAGCTATCTCTGTGCAGAGATAGCTATCTCCGCATGCATTTAGCTATATTTGCGCGGATTTAGCTATATCTGCGCAGAGATAGCTATCTTTGTGCGCATTTGGCTATCTCATATCCCTGCACATATATAGCTAAATCTACATGCATATATAGCGCTGAAGCGTGTCAGGGGAAAACATGGTATCCTGTCTGAAGAAAAAACTTGGTGTTCTGTTTCAGTAATCCAGACAAAAGCTAGGTTACTGCAAGGCATGATTTCCCTGGCGTCATATAAAGTAAGGTGGTTTCAGGTCTAAATTATACTGTTTTCATAATCATATTGGTTTGTGTAGACCAGCGGTCCCCAAAGTCTGGCCCGCGAGCTGTCCTAGGAATGCTTAGTATTGTAACAATTTTGTGCAGATAAATTAGGGTAAGATGTAATTACACAGAAAGCAAAAAACAATTGCTATAATTGAGAATTTTATCCCAATGGGCTTTAAAGACGAAAACAAACCAAGCTTTCCGCTTTGATCTAAAGTTCAACTGCTGCACAAAAGTTTGAGTTGAAAGGTGATTTGCTCAGGATGTAGGCCATTCGTTTGTAATGCTGTAGTTTGCGAACAACACAGACAAGTAAACACAGACACAGAAAATTCTTAGGTCGTAGCTGCTTTTTTCGTTGGAAATTGCAGCGCACCAGCACCCTTATATTGTACGAGGGGTTGCCAGGTTGGCATTTTGATGCTGAATTGCAAATTTTCGGTCCTATTTAAAGCGATTTGGCTTGAGAAAATGCTGTTTGGCATGTTTTGGCTTTTTTGTAGTGTTGGCAGAAAAAAAGTTTTTTGGTATTTTTCAAAACCTGTCTACTTTGATCTGAAACTTTTATTTTTTTAAACGTTTATTGAAGCTATATAGCAGCCTAGCAGGGGTGCACAACTCAAATGGATATTCAGGCCAAAATTTTGCTTAAAACCGAGTTGCGGGCTACACCATATCAAATGAATTGCTCACACAGTGAAAACAATCTTTATCACACAAAACAGCAAACAACTGTTTACATTTCCAAAAACATACATAAGAAATTAGTTCGGGGAAAAAAATGCTGCGTTGGACACGTTTTCATTGCACCAAAGCTGAAAAATTTTACTTTCACGATGAAATAGCAATATACATTACTGCATCTAAATGTCAATCTGTTACCCTAGTTCGCAGTCTAGATTTGTTTATTTCCATGATTGAGAAGGCCTGTTCACAACAGTAGCCTACGTGGTTGCAAATTGACAAACCCAGATTCTTGCTCGAGTCAAGAGTAAAAATTAATTAACGAATTTCCTTGGAAAAGGTTGCATGCAAAGCTTCGTTTGACTGCAAGTCTTAGAAGTCAGCGCCATTAACATTTTCTACGTTATCACGGAATGTTTTTTGAAACAAATTAATTTGCGTCTCCTGGCCATTAAGATCTTGAAAGCGTTTTGAAAACTTTTCACGAAGGTCATCACACATTTCCACTTCTTTTTCAATGTCACGTACCAAGTCTTTCGAGTTTTATTTATAAATGAAGACATGCTTTTGAACTGCATCATGTTGTCAGTTGACAAATGCCGCTGAATGTGCTTCAGTTTACCTTAAAAAGCATTGACTGCATGCAGTAAATCGCTTGCGTGCCATTTTCAAACTTCTGGCGGGCCACATTTGGCCCTCGGGCCCTGTGTTGTGTACCCCTGCTTTATAGCATATTTAGCCTAGCGATTTAGCGTATGTGGTCCATGCGAACCTGGAAAGCCTGATATTATTTCTGTGGGTTGTATGTGACTGTTGCACTGTGTAATAATGTAGATATTTTGTGGCATGTTACATATACAACATATCAACTGTTTGTATACCAGATAATTAGAACTGTGGCATGGTGCATGTTTGTTTTCACAACCTGTATTGTTTCAAATATTTATAGGTATTTCTTATTAAGAATTTTCTATAAGAGTACATGGCACTGTTGGAGATTAAGACAATATTTATGCGCGGCGCTTCCAGGCTTGGTTCCAAAGTAACATCGCAGTTTTGCCTTTACTCATCCAGGTAATACTAAATTGACAGCCGTTGCCCTGCTTCGGCTTGTTTGGCATATTTCTGAAGCTATTTGGCATATTATTGACGAGCGATCATGCATTTTTGATTCATCAGGACCTGGCAACCTTGTATTGTACATGTGCTTGGCGCCTAAACTTCTGTCGACGCTACATTGGCTTGCATCAGTGCTGCGAAACCACACACTTAATCGTAGTGGGCATTTGGAGTGTGAAGCGTAGGCGTTACTGCGGCAGTTGTAAAAAGAATTGCACGTTACTCTCCTTATTGCAGCATCAAAAAAAAAA
>JGI24158J21664_10005922_pt1 | contig 16049 bp, 8 predicted proteins | sample Ectturendosymbi3_FD_21664 | JGI IMG/M metagenome (IMG submission 21664)
TTTTGTGTTTTTGCATTTAAAAACGAGTTTGCGGCGAATTGCACGACTATCAGAATGACAAACACATATATGACAAGTGCTGGTACAAGTGATCAACAGAGTTCATTCTGTTCCAATGAAAAACTTAAAAAATTGGTAGAGCAAGAGAAACGCTTAAAATATAAAACAGGTTATCTGATTTATAGCTCAGTAGCGGCGGCCAACAGTTTTTAGCTGAGCAGGCCACAAGTGGCGAAAAAATGTTTGCTCTACTCAGCACTGCATTGTTTAAAGCTAGTTAGTTGGCGTCAGTTTTGTTTTTGACTTCGATGAGACTAGCATCATGGTCATAGCATCTACAGTATTTGAAATTGCAGTTTTTGTGCTCTCTCTGAACCTTGCTTTAGTTTTTCATCAGTTCACTCGTAAGCTTTTGCTTGCAATTTACAGGACTGTAGATGCGTAAATTACGTAATATCGATTTTCGAGTAAAACTCTTTACGATTTGATTCGACTGTAACACCGTGGGGACTAATAGCCTACTAACAGTCACACTTCTAAGTCAAGAGCTCAAGGCTAATTTATGCTATCCGACTGGAAGTATTTCGGTAATAAATCGAGTCTGGAAAATAATTTGAGCAATGCAGCTATTCTGCGGAGCTTCTACAGAAATAATTTATGAAATTACTGTACTCACGTTTTTCTATCCGTTCAGAATTACTGTTTCTTTTTACAACAACGTATGGTATCACAATAATACTTTGGCTACTATCATGTAACAAGAAGCCTCAAAGAAATATGGCATACGGATTCCAAGTCTTTCTGACTTACCCTGTAGCAGGCAGAAGCCAACTTTTCGTTTCATATGAGAAATATGTTGCATAAAAGGAACGTTTGGTAAAAATTGCGCGGCTCACCATCTTGTCAATATAGGCTACGCTTTTATACGTACAACAAACACACATTCTAATGTAGCGATTTATTCCTATGTGCAATTCAGTGAGAAACTTGCTGCTTAACGCAAACACGATTTTTCACCTAACTCTGTGGTTCACTCACGAACCGCACTATGGTCTGGTTGAAAAACACTACTAGGGCCTAGTATTTATCCAGGTTTTTTAAGGCGTTTTAAGGACCCGATTCGGGTCCCTAGAATCAGAGAAATCGGGTCTCTACAGATCCATAACGGGTACCTAACATTTTCCTTAAAAAAACCCTGATTTATCCTTAGTTGGCTCAGTAGCTTTGCACTCAAGTGTTCTTTTCCGAACTATTTCAATCCCGATAGAAATTGCTCCACAGCTGGAGCTGTGCAAGGGATTGTCAGCACGAATTTTATATGTATATGTGTGTTTGGATAAATGGGGTTCTTATTGCTGTGTGGCTGACGATTGCTGTCTGTTAAACAAGCTTCGTGCTTTCAGTGCTACGTTCGCACGAGCGAAAAGCGATTGTGATGTACGAACTACGCTGTGACTAACAATACGCGCAAAACGCCGGGCTTATTGCTGACATGCCTAGTGATTTTTCACTAGATCTAGTGAATTTGGGGCTGAACTAGTGATTTTTCACTGTGATCTACTGACTTTTTTGCGAGATATGTGTTTGAAGAAGATCGGTTGTCTTATTTCTCTTTTCATCCCGTTTTTTCAGAAGAACAATTTATTACGTGAATCGTTGTGTGAAGATTTGCACCAACAGAACAAACAAGTTAAATCTCAGTTTCATATTGGTTTCACTTCTGTGCTGTTTGTTGCTTATACAATGTTGCCTATGACTTCATCTTCATTTCTTTGCAGGATCAGTGCAGTAGAAATATGCAAAGCATTAGGTTGATTCAGATTGCTCTAAAATACTTTGCTAATGTTGTCGCTTTGAGTTCTTGAAAGAAACCTGAAGGCTTCTGACCTAAGGTTTTCCACACTTTAGCATTATCCATTTTAATAAACTTGCCAAAGATTAAGGTTTTGAGGCGGTAAGTACATAAATGATTTCAAGCAAAACTGTTAACTTAAACACATAAATTTTTAATCTAGCTATTTTTTTCACATCTAGTGATTTTGCAAAAAAAGCCTGTGGCAGCCCTGGCCATAGTTCCTTGTGACTTTGGACGATGCGAGCGGTATCACTGTCTTAACAGACAGGTGGGTTTAAGTACGATTTGGTTTCAGGACACCAAACATGTACAACATCAGGTTTTATGCTAAAAAATGATATCAAAACTGCTCTGCCACGACAGAACCCCTTTTATTAGGCTAGGTGCACCACCGACACCCAGTGAACGAGTTTTCATTTCAGCAATGTTGGGTTTGCCTATGATGACAAAATATATTAATTGCAACGAGACAGTGCTTAAAAACTGTGCTTTTTGAAACATAATTTAAATGTTTTAATTTTGACCACTACATCGTTATTTTGGAAATAAGCAAAGATTTGTGTGTGTTTCCTCAGTTGTGGTTTGGTTTAATATGCATTGCAATACCCTTTAACTGCGGTTCGAGTTATGCCAAAATATCAGTTATCACCAGTATGCTTGAGTGCAACCGACAAATTTAGAAATGTCTTCTTCCATTCTNTGCATAGAGTGGAAAAAATCGGCTGTTCGTAAAAACTGTGCGTTACCAGGCTNTACAACGCTGTGATTCAATCATTCGAGCAGTAGCGGATTTTCACTGCTCTCCCACCAACGCAAGTTAGTGGGAGTTGCTCTGGTCCGCTTTAGGCAGTGAAGTCTGATATTCGAGCGTCGAGGTAGTAACACACTTGGAAGAAATTTTGTTAAGAACAACACTTAAACCACCAAATCTCTGCAGGTACNAGTTCATGGTCAGGGCACAGATAACTGCAGAGTGATGAAGTTTTCACGTNATCAGAGAGACTGCATCAATAACAATAGTGAAATTACCAACCGAATCGAAACCAGTACTGATATTTTTGCATGTGCATAGCTGCAAAATTATTGTCAATTCACTTTCGTTTGCTTGCGCATATTCATTAGTTTTTCGTGTTTTCTGCAAGGAGCATATCTAAGTGTTTATTTATCTCCGATTAATTTGGTCCTTTATCTTTTGTGTATTCTTTGAGCTTCCTCTACGCGCAAGAAACGCGATGTTGCTTTTTTGTGAGATCTGCAAGCTGGTTCCTCTGTTCGCTATTCTGCGTATCAAAAGTAGTACCGCGTGCTGATTGCTGCATACGTCACAAGTACTTCCGCAAAAAGCGATGTTGATTTTAAGGAAGTCTGGTTCAAACATGTAAACCACAATGTCCGATAATAACAGGTAAATTAACTGCAGTGCAAAAATACGTGTATCTAAAATACGTTTGTTTGAACAGCAAGCATTGTTGGTGAGCATGACACCGAAAAAATACTCAAATTTCTGCTATGCTGTCATGTTGTATTGCGTGTGCTGTTTCAGACTATCAATTATAAATTGAAACTAATAATTCCACATCTCCATTCACACCTACATTTAAGTTTTCATCAACATACTTCCGCCAGCGGTTAATACTTCCAGGTTTGCGAATTCTATGTGTGGAATTGATGTTACTGATTTCAGTAAACTTGGCTGAAACAAACCTGCTGCTTAAATAAACTTACTGGGAATCGAAGTCGGATATCCAAACATCTGGGATGCTTATAGTAGGAATCGGAATGAAGGAATTTTGAAGTTCGACTCCGGAATCGGATGGAAAACTTTCCAACTTCGACGCCCTGGAAAATACATCAAATATTCTAAGAATAACACCCGAATAAAAACATACAAATAAAGTACAAAATAATTTATTGCTGCAGCTTTCCCCAAGCATTTCCATTTCCACATAAAGTGTTGCTTGATTTTATGAAACTTTGGTTCAAGCATTCAAACCACAATGTTTGATAATAGCAGATAAATTAATTGTAATGCAAAAATACGTTAATCTTCACAGTTTGTTTAAACCGCAGGTATTGTTGTTATGTATGACACTGGTGACATACTCAAAATTTCTGCTGTATGGCCATGCTGAATCGTCTGTGTTATTACAGAGACTGTTCCGGTGTTGATTGTAAATTGAAACTGATAATTGAACATTTTCATTGATACCCCACGTTTTCAGCAATGTAATTCTGTCAGCAGATTATAATTGCAGGTTTGCAAGACGCTATCGACTTTAGCAAACTGGGCTGAAGAAAACTGCTTAACAGAATGCTTGTTGAAGAAAACTTACCCAAAGTCAAAGTCGGAGTTCAAAAATTTTGATCCACCTGGAGTGGGAATCGGAGTCAAAAGTGTTTTGAGTTTGTGAAAAAAATGGTCTAAATTCGGAACCCTGCAACATACACCACATAATTTAAGAATAACACCTGAATAAAGACATACAAAATAAAACAGAAAGATTATGGAAAAGGGCCAAAAACTTCAAACAAAAAAATCCACAAGCATACAGGTAAAAACAGTTGAATATCATTCAGCAAGGGTCTAAATCATGGATGAGGTCCTATGAATTGTGAAACATCGCTGGAAAACAGCAAAAAACACTGAATTTTATATTCATCTCCCTGATGAAAGCAAGGAGAGAAACTACGAGGAGTGAGAGGTACTTTCTAAGGATCGCATAGTTTTGGTTTGACACAATGTTGTGTTCAAACTTGGGTGATGATGAAAGATCTGATGCAGGTCATTTTAAACGTTTGTGTGGGTAGCATTTGGTTCGCATGCTGCAAGTTCCCCCCTCTGGTCTAAATAAACGAGAAAGCTTGGTAAAAGAAGACAGCAGGTAGGGAATGTACAGAAATCTTATTCAGGCTGAAAATCAAGATTCATGTCTGACTTTGGTTGGAAATGAACTAGTGGTGGTAAACACCAACATTGTTCTTATAACTTCACAGTTTTCCTACAGATCATTGTCGGCAATGCAACATAGCAGCGTTCAGATCAATTTTCCTGTAAAATAGCAAGATTAATTGAAATGAACGGGTAAAATCACATAAAGTAAAAGACTTGCACACAGAAATAAAAAAAAAACTCTTATACAACAAACTGTCTTGCTCTTGAAATCTTATACGTGTTGCTTAAAATTCTACATGCCAAAATGTATCATTGCTTAACCTTTAACCTTTTCAGTGCCTTGTAGCACCTATGATGCTAAAACATCAGCCTACGACCAAGCCTAGAAAAATATACAACCTGGGAATGACAATAGTTGAAAATTTGTGGCAGTGCCAGTATGAAATTATTGAGAATTGCTAAGCAGCTGATGCAACAAAAATTTTGCGCTTGGCGCGAATCAACTCAGTCACTCCTTTTATGTGAAACTCGCCAAATATTTTTTTTTGCAAAATCAAACAGATTTCGCTGCCAAGCGTTCAAATTTAAATCGCAAAAGCCTGGGCTAAATCAGACAGATTTAGTTAAATAACCTGCGAAGCATGCGCATATAGCAGTCAAGTAAAAATAGCGCTGAAGTATGTCAGCTCTCGCGGTGTTAAATTACTCAGACAAATTTAGCTGCAAAGCGTTCACATTTTGCAGTCATTGATAAATACTGCTGAAGCGTGTTGGCCCTGAAAAATAACACTTTATTGTACCAGCAGTCGTGACAAAATATGGTATTTAAAGACCTAGTGTTGTTGAAAGCAGGATGTTTTTAAGTCTGCATTAATACTTCTTTTGATATAACATTGGTTTGTGCAGATGTAGATGTTGTGTGGAGATAAAAGTTGTAGTGCCGGTCTTAAATGTTTGCACAGTGTCAGATTTGTCATTGCCATTGGCAAACACGGCTACCAGTTCCAAGTGTCCTCTACTTCTGCTGTTCAAATGTACATATTATATTGTTTGTTCAGCCGTGATAGACTTCTTTGAAAAATCCTCGCTGTAGCCTAAGGTGAAATACACTTTAGTGAATGCACAAAAAAGGCTATAGGCTACATTTATTAACCTGCTTCAGTGGCGTGAAGATATTTGTAAAGATTGCAAGAATCCCAGTTTTTCAAAAATTAATCATAAGTAAGGCAACCAATTTCTGACCTAAAAGCTTAAAATTTTGACTTTATAATTTGCCAATTTTGACCTATAAATTTTCTGCATTTGCAACTGCAAAATAATTCGATCTCGTACCATTTGGGTACTCCGCATTGTCAACACGTACCACTTCTTCCAGAACAACTAATTTGACCGAATCTTAGTTTTTCAATAAAAAAATATATATTAAAATAACAATAAAAAAACAACTAAATTTTAATGAGATTTTTATTTTTGTTTGCCTTCCACCAATTTGGATGCATGACGTAAATTTGCTAACAGCGCATCGAATGTTATGTCCAGGCACACCTAGTCAGTTTCGATTTTTCGATTTGATGTTCATCACGACTGAAAATTCCTGCTTTCCCACATAAAAGGGAAAATTGGTAATTGTGGAAAAGCGTGGGAAGCTAGCAACCAGTATGAAGATGCCATACTAAGCCAGAAGTTTACTGGAGAACATTCTTTGTGTTTTGTCTTTGCTGTCTTCATGGTCCTCTGCAACTGGTATATAATATTTCAATTCTTTATCAAATTCATTCTAAACATAATTCTAGCTTGTATCTGATGACTACCGTTGATCAATCAGCTATTTGTAGCTGTAAGCTGTGAAATAGTACCAGTACATGAGATTTATTAACGTGTGAGAGAAAGAAGTAACACTTACAAGCAATTATTTGACCTAATCAATTCCACATCGTTGTACTGCTTTTCAAAGCAGCTGCGCTCTTTCTGTTGACATTGCCTGTATTCTGAAGATCACAATGCAGTGTTTTTCAACCTTTTTGCTGCAGGGAACCTTCAGCAAATGTTTGCGTTGCTCATGGAACCCTATGCAATGACACAAGTGTCTATATTACTACAACCGCATAGAACTGTGGTTGTGACTTCAGTCTCTTTCGCCGGAACCCCTGGCAGCTACTCGCAGAACCTCAGGGTTCTGCGGAACCCTGGTTAAAAATCACTGTCTAATGTTACAAAACAAGAGGATTAGCAGGCTGCAGGGAATTATATTTATTTAGTAACAAAGCCCAATACGTAAACTGGAAAGCTGTGAATCCAGTTTTTTGTGAAAAAGTGGAAGTTACTTGCGTACCACTTGGATGACCTTCACGTACCACAGGTTGGGAGCCATAGGTGGCGGAACCGGGGGGCCGCATGGGCCTAGACCCCCATTTTTATTTCTGGGGGGCTTGGCCCTCCCACTTTTTTGCTGAGATATCATACATTATGTAAGTAACACAATTACTATTGGGTCTAGTGATAAAGTAAATCGTTCAATGAAATAAACGTTGCAGATTTTTGGCAGTATTTTGTCGATATTATTTCCAACATATTATTTGTAATTTGGCAGGATTTCGTAATTGTTTGGCAGAATACACCGTGCACTGTCTGACACCCTGCTATGGATTGCTTACCGCATTGGTGTTTTCGAACGGTGTTGCCTGATGGTGTAATACAACACAATTTTTCACAAAAGTGTGTCAATTCACATGCTTGTGCGCATAGGCCTCGGAAGGAATTTTTCCAAGGGGGGCTAGTAGTGGATTTTTCCAAAAGTTTTTCTACAAGGGGCCAAAGTGGTGAAATTTGTTTTAACCACTCGATATTAAGAAACCAGCATTATTTACTGAAATTTTCAAATTCCTGCCCCTTTTCTGACACCTATATGTTTGTGCATAGGAAAAGTTTGTGCCACACCATTAAATAATTTGGGTTATTTCAAGCGTTTTAACACAATTCCGAATAGTGAAATTTTACTGAATCTTATACGCTAAATGAAATGTTTGACAGATCAATTCAATTGTGTTTATGTTTTTGCATTGGCAACGCTAAATGGCTATATTTTATTTCTGCATTGGCAACGCAATTGGCATCCTTACGACAACTTGCTAATTGCTACATATGTTTTGTCTTGTCTTTGGATCCTGGTATCTAACACAGTTGTAGACCGAGTATTCACTGATGGTACTTCTTTGTTGAAGATGAGGAAAGTCGTGATTTTGAATGTGTTTAAGACAGGTATCAATGCTGTGTCATTTTTGTCTGTTTTTTAAACTGTGTTCTTGGTGTTTTTAATGTAAGATTGCTTGCTTTGTATGTTTGTTCCACCACCCACGGTCCCACTTCACTGAGTTGTTAACTCGGGCTCTTTTCTTTGGGCCTGGTCATTGTTCCAATATTTTCGTTTCATATCTGGCCTTTCCCATTCATTTTGCAGGTGACCTGAATAAAACAATGTTTGTAATAGGCGTTCTCACGACTTCGTTCGCTCGCGTTTTACTTGGCCTCATTCATTAGAGTCCGATCTGTCGTATGAAGCTAAGTATTTTTTTAAACATATTCATATTGGACAAAAATGCTTTTTTGAAGCAATGGATTTGTATAGAACATTGGATTTGAAGTTCAATCCAGTGGACAGTTCCCATTTCGAGAATAATTTCAAACGAACAATAACTTGTCCAACTGTTCAGGCTAATATGAATGAGCCTAGTAAGCAGATGACTTACTGGTATTATCAATGCTCTGTGACGTACATTACTCAACAGTGAAGAAGTTATCTTGAGAATTTCTCATTTATTGTTACATAACATAACGTCACAGGGCAATGATAATGCCAGCCAGAATGAAAGCAAATGGAATTTCAGTGAAGCAGGCGTTGAATGGTTTTATTCAGTCAGAACAAATCATATGATGAGCCGCATTTAGCTATCTCTGCACATGTGACGTTATGTTATGTGACATGTGACGCTGTTATGTAACGAGTGACGCTGATGACCTGGGTCGCCCCTGTAACAGCCTATTTGAATTTCAGGTGGTTCACCCATACGTTTTCGTAGTGGTGTAATTTTGTCTAAGATAGTGTAATTTAGACCTTCACATGGTGTATATGTAATGACGTCATATTTCAATGCTTGTGACGTCACGATTGCCAATTCAAATCAGAAATTTGCTATAATTTATTTCTGACGTGCCCTTGTGCCCCCCACTTTGAAAAAAGTTCCACCATCCATGTTGGGAACCCCTGGCTTCAAGGGATAATGCAAGTTGCAGCATTATCTGCATACAGACAATTGTCAACTGTGCACATTGGTGTGCTTTTGCCATTTGTCACTTAAACTTGAGTTGTGAACATTGCCAGATAATGATGCAATCATCAAGATGGTTGAAGTGGAAGAAAATGAACCTTATTGGTTTGTAAAGTGTAACAGATTTTACACGTCCTGATACCATTGTATAATACAGTGGTCTCAACCACGCGAACCGCATGTGGCCCGCTAGGGCCTTTTGTGCAGCCCGCGATGCTTTTTGGGAATTTTCAAATAAGTAACATTTCGTTGCCATGTGCCTTGAAACAAGATGCTGGGAAACAATTGAATCAAGCCTGAATGATACCCAATGCAGTTTTCATCCCGGCCGTAGCACTACAGACCATATTTCACACTCCAGCAAAATTTTTGAGAAATCTTGGGAGTATGCTTAAGACGTCTTCACATGCTTTGTCGATCTCATGAAAACATACAACCGGGTTCCTTGTGAAAAGCTTTGGGGAGCGTTGCGTGAGTACGGTGTTGACGACCGCCTGTTACTGGCTGTCAAGTCACCGTATTCCTGCTCAGAAGTTTCATGACCGTGGTGGGAGAGTTAAATCACGACAGCTCGCCGTTAGTGTTGGACTCCGACAAGGGTGTGCACTGTCACAGCTTCTTTTCATAGTCTACATCAGTGATTCTCAACCTTTTTGTTGAAGGGAGCCAAATCCAGACCTACAATTTTGTTGGAGAGCTTCACTAAAATTTTAACACAATTCTATTGACACGTTTTTTTACAGCAGAACGAAGTCTGTTACACAATATATTCGACCTTTTATTGAAAGACTGCTAAGGGTCGCACAAAGGGTGCTTGGGAGCCGAATGCGGCCCTTAGAACCGCAGTTGAGAACCACTAGTCTACATGAATTGGATAGACAGTCATAGCCGAGTCGACGAAAGTGTCACAGTCAGAGCTGCAGGATCAAACGCCTACTTTTTGCAGATGATTTGGTATTGCTAGCATCTTCTCAACAGTCTTTCGCATGCACTCGCTCGGTTTTCTGCTGCGTGAGACCAAGCCGGAATGTAAGTCAGCATTAAAAACGCAGAGGTATTATGTCTCTACAAACACAAGGTAGAGTGTATGCTTGCAAGTGAGTGGCAATACACTGCAGCAGGTGTAGACGTTCAAGTACCTACAGGTGGTATTTACGTGTGACGGAAGCGGAGCCCCAGGAGATTGATACATGGATTGGTAAAACTAACGCAGTTCTGCATGAGCTTCATCGCTCTGTGGCCACGAAATGGGAGCTTTCAAACACAACAAAGTTGTCATTTTTCAAATCGATCTTTCCTCTGATCCTTACCTATGGTCATGCATCTTGGGTAATGACCGAAAGAATATTACTGTAACTCAGGTGCAAGCACCAAAGATGAGATTTTTGCAAAGAGTCCACCGTGTGACAAAGGTGTGTACCGAGGTTAGATTGCACCCGGGGCAAGAAACAAGTTTGGCGCCTCCATATTTGAACCTAAGATATTTTGGGAGTAAATGCACTGCATTGAAGAAAAACTTACGATATTGTTGCGACTGTCCCCACCCACAATTATTCGGTTCCTGGGGCATTGTGCCCCCTCATCAGGTCCCCGGTGTGACACTCCACAACAAAGTGCGCAGCTGTGAAATTTGCAGAGCCCTGATTGTCGAAACCACTTCTAATTGATAGGAGACAACTACATTAGTTCGGCCATGTGTCTAGAATGCCCAACAAAAAACTGTGAGGCAAGCCCTGCTAGCTAAACCCACGGGAAAGTGAGCCAGATGTCAGCCCAGGCCTGGTGGGGTAACTGCATCTCGACCTTGCTTGGTCTCGTCTTGGTGTGAAGCCAGCAGAACTATCTGAAATTGCGGTTGACCGTGAGGTATTCCAAGTTCTCCTATGGATGTTGCACCTGCAACCCTCCCTAGAGGAAAAGCGGGCATGAAAATGAATGAAGTGAATAACATTTATGTTAGTTTATTCACCGGTGTTCTAAGTGCTCAGTTAGCAAGTGAACCAGTTCGTTAGACAGATAGAATTGATGAATACGAACATACAGACGGCTAGAAATGATTTGCCTACAATTCATGATACCCTTCGCAGGAAATTAGCTGTAAAATTAAGTTCAGGTACCGCTATTGTTGCATCAGCTTCATAATGCGGCCCGTGGGTTTCTTTGTAAGTGCTCATTTGACACTAGGAGCAATTTGAGTTTGAGACCCCTGGTATAATATCTCTCCAGTCCAGCACAATTTGCTGTGGGCAGCGACTGTAACTCACTATACCTTCAATATCTTCAGTACATTGAAGGTATGGCAACATTAATAAAACATTGCATGCAAAGCAACTGAAACAGGTCAGACCTACATCAAGATAGAAAACAAATAACAGCCCATGCTGGTAGAGCACAGCCATTCCTGGTTGCACATGACATAAAATATAACTATGTTGCAACTTTGCAACCTGAAAATCAAAATCTGATGCAATCTAAATGAACTCTTTTCTGCATCATGCAGTTGCCATAGCAAAATGTCATGCTGTGCAGTTAACTGCAGTGCAATCTGCCAGTACCAAAATAGTAAAGAACAGTTTTTTTTTAAAGAAAATGTTAGGTACCTGGTATGGACCTGTAGGACCCGATCTCTCTGATTTTAGGGGCCCGCTTTTCTCTGATTCTAGGGACCCGATTATAATTTTCTCTGATTCCAGGGACCCAATTTGAAATTCTATGGACCCGAATCATGTCCCTAAAACACCTTAAAAAAACTCTCGCAAAGAGTAGAAATTTTTAGGTAATTTTACTCAAAGTAGTGGCACTCAAATTTAAGTTAGAATCACTCGAAGTAGTGGCAATGACCTCTTTTTATTTATAAATTTCAAAATATTTTTCAAACAAAACTGGTTTCATTCTTTGAGAAAAAATTGCTTGACTCTCCAAATTGAACTTGTTGTAGATAATTCTGTATGATAAAACATTTTTTCATGTGGTGCATGCAACCATAGAACTACGCTAAACTGCAAATTTTGCATGTGCACAAATAATTAATTTTACAATACTGTAAGCCTACATCAAACACTGGCAGTCCTTGATAAAAGATGTGTAACTCAAGAAAAACTCAAAAGAAATGTTTACAAACTGACAAAAGTAAGAAAAGGTAAAATAGTTCTGCAAATCCACTAGATTTAATGATGGAACTATGAAACATACAGAAGTATGTACGTTCCACGATGGGTGTAAGCAAGTATTCTATGATGGTGTTTTCAGAAAAATGATCCGGAATGACACTTTCAAGGAACTAACAAATTTTGTCAAAGTGCAACTCTCGCCAAAAGATCTGGCTTAGAACACTAACGAGCACCCTTTCTGTGTTTTTGAGCAACTTGTCAGGCCTGTCAACATACTTCCAAACTATTAGTTGCTCTTGGTATGCCCTATATAACTAAAGGATTTGCACTGATTGATTAGGGTTTCTGCACAAATTTTATTCAACTTTCTCATTCTTTTGCCATGTTTAAAATGAGAGACTGAAAGTCTCTGCCAAGTTTTATGACATGCAAAGACATTGGATAATGATGTAAAACAAAAGTTTGTTTTTTGCAAATTTGCTTGACAACTGCACAGCACCAAAATGTGCCTTAAATAGTTGAATCATTACAGTTTAGGCTAGGCCCTACTCAAAGAGCAGCCAAAATGGCTATTGCTAGACGTTGTTGTATTGGAATTAACTTTGCTAATTGAAGGATTGTTGCCTTTGCATGCTACGATGAACCCATCAGTGACCTAGAATATCTGCTCGTAGATTTTTTGTTCAAATTTTGAAACTAACCTTTAGATAAGAAGCCTTTTGAAAATTACACTAGACACAAACCAATTTCAAACAATACATTACTTGATGTCATCAGCAGCTCCACCAATATCTGAGATAGAGAGTGATTGGCAACACTGATTTCTAGAAGTGCAACACAAAAGCAAACCACTGCAATCTCCACCAGATGAACAGTACTCTCCTTCTTGAGCTTTTCCAGAAAGTAGGTCAGTGCAACACTGATTGTTTTGACAGCAAAACGATTTGCAATCAAAACTGTAGTTGCAATATTCCCCTTCAGAATTCATCATATATTACTATTTAGTGTGTGCACAAAAAAGTGCGTTCTGACTAATTTTAGCATCTACAATCTTCGCAATACAACATAGAAAAATTAACAGCTACACTTAGTTGAAAAAACAAAAACGATAGTCTCACAAAATAAAAGTTCGTCATGTTTAATTACAAATGCATCCAAAAATCAGAAAATTGCAAATATATCAGTGTGGCATGTAACTCCAAACATAGCATGATTCACAGGTAGGCTTACTATAGACACATGAGCCTGCAGGGGGGAGAACAAGGCGACTTTTCCAGGCATCAAGACAGAGGGTATCCAAAGAGTGAAATTACAGAGAAATAATATCTAAATGACCATATTTGGATTTTGCTTTCGAATGACGAAATGAACATGTCCAGCTTCAAAAACCGTATCCGGCTTTAAGCCAGATATAAAACTGAGTTTGAGACATTTACATCACGATAACTATGAACATGGATGGTTGAGTGGGAAGTTATTATTCCTGCTGTGTGAAGGGTTGTCAGTTCGGATCTCACCTTTATGTTATTGGTTTCCTTTGGTGGTATAGCACAGAAGACACTTTGAATGTTCTGTCATAAGATCATCAGACACAGATTTAGGGTTTTAGATTAGATTTAGGCTTTAGGTTTAGCATTTAGTGTTAGGATTTACAGTTAGTGTTTAGGGTTGAGGTTTTAGGGCTTTGTGGTAGAAATATGTAATTAATCATCGCTTTAATTCTTTACTCTGAGAAGCAAATACCATGCAAGAATTTGTCAGATAGTTAGCAAAGGTCAGCAATTTCACTTGATGGTTTTCTAGTCCTTCCGAAAGGAAAACCAGATATAATCATTAGACATTGCCTTACAAAAATTACATTTTACTAAAATATTGTCACTAGATGCTTTTTCATATTGTAAGGCAACTAACACATGCAGCATGTATCTGATGGGAATGCGCTTGGGAGCAGCATTCAACTATATGTTAAGTGACCCGAGAGAGAGATGAACCACTGCCAACATTATCTTAAGACCTTGCACCATATCTCTTTTTCCCCCTAGTAGGCTTGCAAATTCCTGCTAGACTGTTGTTAATATGTAGCTCGTCTTCAAAGTATGTCTTGATTTTCTCTAGAGTCAGGCTTCATAATCTGGGGTTCTTGAATTTAAGGGGTTTATGAAGATGTTTTAAGGATTTATAGAATTTGCTCTGACATTTTGAAAGGGCTTTGGAGACATTTGATATTTTTCTTTCATAACCAATTCCATTAGTCCAAGAGTCACTGCTCACCATAAAATATCAACAACAAACCAAACACAGAACAGATGTCAAAGCATAAAAATAGGTGAAAAAATTGAACCACATGTGACATACCAGACAAAATATTCATGTGACCAATTTAACCAATCCGAGTGGCAAAACAAAAGACATAAGTGAAAACAATACTACCAAAACATAAACGTTGAATCAAATACACAACAGACATCAACATAACACAGATGATGGTGGGCAGGTGATGGGTGAAGAGTTGGGGTATCTACAGATAAGTAGGTGAAGCATGCACATAGGTGAAGGAAGTGAGCAACATTAACACTTTGAGAGCCGGGGTACGATGTACTCGTACTTTGAAATCGGCCTAAAATCAGCAGTTGTCAGTTGCCTTACCAACGACCTAGCTCCTCCACCGATTGCACCAGAGAGCTGTTCAATGGCTCAAATGGATCGGACAGTCTTCTAGTCCGCACTCAAAAAAAAATTTTGGTTGGGGATTGCGGATTTTTTGTGAGTGACGTTGTAAGTAGTTTTTGGGCCATTTTGGCTCATGTTGCCTGGCCTAGGGCCCAACCACTAGGCTAAAGTATTTCGCTGAAGTTTTCATTGGAAACTAGGCTTGAGTCTGAGTCTTTTGAGCTTTTGATCAACTTTCTAACGTTTCTGGTTCAAAAGTTATTATCTTAAATAAACAAATGAATTAATTAGCTAATTAGTCAAAATTTTTATTAACTTAGATCATAACTTTTAAATGCGAAACCCCAGCAAGTCATCCAAAGTATCAAAAGACTCGGATTGTACCCTAGTTTCTAATAACAACTTCAGCGAAATACTACATCTTACAGTTGGCACCAGAGCCAGGTGAAGTGGGCCAGGATGGCCAAAAAGTCCTCTACTTACAACATAACTCACAAAAAACCCAACCCCAACCAAAAAATTTTTTTGAGTGCAAACTACAAGACTTGCCGCGTCTTTTGACACTTGAACCAGGTCTGTAACTTGTACAGGAGCGGAGATATTCCCGCGCAAAGCCACGTGCGATCCAGCTGTTTTTTTGCGAACCGCTTGAATTAACCCAAACATCAAAGTGTTAAGGGTTATGAGGCAGAGAGCAATGCACTGAAACACAAGATTTCATTACAAAACCAAGTAGCAAGGGCATAAAACAATGTTTATACATACAAATCATAAAGAAGTAACACAATTACCCACAGACCATAATGCAGTGAGTACCATCAATGAATGTGATGATAAAATCCTATTTTCAAATATTTATTGCAACGTTTCTTTTCAAAAGGTTCTTAAATTTTATTAGGATGTACTAGAGCAGATGTTTGTGACCCATAAATGTTTAAATATGCTGATCTAGAGCCATGGTTTTCAAACTGCTAGGTGTAAAAGATTTGCCAAGGGGGCACAAATACAGCGGCAACATATTGTTGAAAAGTACTGCATGCATTGTTTTTATCATTCATAATTCATCATGATTCAAAACAAAGTGGACACTATAAAATCTGAGACCTCTTAACATGCCTGTTCAAAGTTGATTGTAAAAGCAAAATTACAGAGGCAGAAAGTAGTTATGAAATTTCCAACATTTAATTTGGATTACA
>JGI24158J21664_10005924_pt1 | contig 16045 bp, 11 predicted proteins | sample Ectturendosymbi3_FD_21664 | JGI IMG/M metagenome (IMG submission 21664)
AAAAATGAAGCATGGTAAAGACGCAAACAAAGACTACAGAAACTGCCATTAAAAAATCCCTAGTTTTGAACAAAATCGCATTTTGCTTCTTTGAAACAGTTGCCTTCACTTCATTTTGACAACATTGAGTCCAGTCATTCTAAAACATTACTGTATGTATAGTAGAGTCCTGTGCGGAGAGGGTTAACCTGCACTGCTTTGCGTGCGGGTGCGGGGCGGGCGCGGGTTGAGAAATTCTTTGTGTGGGTAACTGAGTGTTGAGCCAAAGCACGTGAACTTCATCAGCTCAAAAATCGCAAAACACGTGGATGTACATTTGACATCGTCCGAGTTAATTCAAGCGGTTCGCAAAAAACAGCTGGATCGCACGTGGCTTTGCGCGGGACATTGGAGACGCCGGGGTGTCATCAATAAGTGACTGTCTTCATCGTCTGAAAAGCCTGGTTCTTGTAAAATGCGGCTTGACTCATTCGGGCACTAAAGACTTGGCTGAAGCATCAATACGTGATCAAAGCAAAGTTTGTACAGTATTGATAGAAACAATATTTTACTCATGATCGGCTTGATGGAAAAATATGAAGAAATTTAGCCATTTCATGATTTTTATTGCCGAAGATTTTTCATGTAATACCGAAAAAGGAATTTTTGTGAAAGAACAAAGAGAAAAAGAATCCTGTGAAGTAAATCTATTTTTTGGAATAGTGTAACAACATTGCAAAAGTATTTTTTGTCTGAAATGAAAATTCACGTTCGTTTCACGCAGAAAGTACTTTTGCAATTTTATTACTATTGCTTCATCACGGCAATCATTTTGTTTGCGTTTCCAACATTTACGCGGTAGATTACACACAATATTTCCTTCATAAACGCTACCAATTATGCAATCTTCTTTCTTTTCAGCTTGAGATGCTTGATCTTTCTAGCAACAAGATAGGAGATGAAGGAGCTAAATCTGTTAGCTGTTGTATGACGCACTTGAAAGCATTGACTCTCCGAAACTGCGAACTTACCCATGCAGGGGTTGCAGCGTTGGCCTCAGCAGCAGTGTCTATTCACGGCAAGGTATGCTACACGTTTAAAAATATGTTGGATTTTACAAACGTTGAACTATTGGCAGTACAACATAATTTTAATAAACGTGCTGGACATGGTCACAGCTTTAAACAAAAATGAAGCATGGCAAAGAAGGAAACAAAGCCTACAGAAACTACCTTCACAAATTCTCTATTTCTGACTACAATCATATTTTGTTTCCTTAAAACAGTTCCTTCACTTCATTTTCAGAAGGGTGAATCAAGTCGTTCTGAAATATTTCACTATGTGTAGATTTTGTTCATGTTTAATACAAAATCCAATATGTGTTGCTTTGAAATCATTTACTAATATAAGTTTTTTTCCACTGAATNNCTGTTCNGTGTAAGACGTAAAATAAAATTGAAAAACATTTGATTTACGTTCCTCATTTTGCTTTCAACACTTCCCGCTATGATTTCNGATAAAATAAGTCTCTAGNAAATNTGGCGTTTTCGTAATTTTTTTCTGCCTACGGTTGCGTTGATGCTCAGCGCAGCNCGCAGTGTGTTCAGTGACATCTCACGTTGCAATTTCTTAATGTTTTCTCACGACGTGTTATTTTCAGGATAGCCTNANTATTAATAACTGGGTGTCGTTCTTCAGACAATGACCCTCAGAGGGTCTTGCAACATTTTTGAGGCGTCGCGATTAGACATTTTATGTGCAGTACACAGCTGCATTACACATGCTTTATTCCAGTTTTTGCCTGGGTTGCGGAGTCGGAGTCGTAAGGAGTCGGAGGATTTTGGGATTTTGAGTCGGAGTCGAATTTTTTGTCCTACTCTGACTTCGGAATTGGATCAATTTTTGCATCACACTCAGGGGCGTAACGAGGTTAGATGGTACCAAGGGCAAGAAGCAAGTTTGGCGCCCCCAAGTTCGAACCTGAGGTCTTTCGGAAGCAAATTTACTGTGTTGATGAGAGATCTTGCGACATCATTGGGACTTTTCGCCCCCCCAGCAGTCATTCGGCACTCCCAGTGCCATATTAGCTATGAGGCACGGGCCTCAGGGCCCCTGCAGACAAGGGTCCCCAAACATGAAAGCTGCCATTCAACGCAGTTACAGCCTGCCTACACACTGTGATTTCCGCCCAACGTTCAATGCAATATGCCAGGGATGACCAGCCAGTCAGAGACCAAGAGCCACAACTTGTGTTACCGCAAAGAACCACATCGTACACATGAGCGCACATAGACATCACCCTTTTTCTTCCTCACTCAAACACACACCTTTGCTCAGCTAGATTCATTGTAATATCACACATCAACATAACAATGACCGACCTTAACAGGCCATTTACTGTTTTGCATGTTATTTAGTGGGACTTCTGGTAATTACGTAAGATCCGCATGAAACCGGGCAAAGAGCTGCATGCGGCTCGCGAGCCGAGTGTTGGTCACCCCCGCAGTATGTTGACTGTGCGTACAACAGGAAAAAACACATTACAGGCGCTTGTGACATCATGGAAAACATGGAATGGCACCTTATTTACGACATAGAGGAAAAGAGCAGTGCACAGTTCTCTCACTTTCAGGGTTTTGACCCAAGGTCAGAACTTGTGATCTTTAGGGGAAATTTTTAGGGATTTCCGTAAAAGTCTTAAAATGTGCAAAATAAATTATTTCAGTTTTTTGTGCAAACTATGTTTGATTCTACTTTTAACACTTATCATGGCGCTCCAATTTTATGTGGCACCACTACAGATTTAGGGATTTTTATGTAAAATAGTGTGCCTTGTATCTGAGATTAGGGATATCATAAATTCAGGTCAAGTGCAGCGGCGACACAAAAGTGGAGCGGCTAAAAGGAAACTCAGGGAAGAGCAAGAAAAATGAGATGAGCAAAGTAAGAAAAAGGTGCCATGTCTGCTGACATCAGTTTGAGATAAGCTTGATCACTAACATTAAACGTAAGAAGCCATCATTGGATAAAGATACGAATGAGTGCTGTGAAACTAACGAAGCCAAAATAACGCCAAAGTTTTGTTATCAAATCGGTGCAGCTGTAAGTGAAAACGATTTTAATGTTAAACGTTTCACAACCAGCAGCAATTCTCTAATTTTGTAAAGACATTTATGCTACGCCTAATTCAGGAAAGAAACGTGATATCACTTTTTCTAACAGTGATATTATTCTGCGTATTTTTGTTTAATGTGCTCAAACCGCAATGGTGGAAGGCCATTTTTAAAGCTGAAACGGATAAAGAATGAACTCAGGTGATCAATATCACAGCAACGTTTAAATCATTTGTCGCTGATGAGTATTGAAAACGAACTATTACGGAAACAAAATTTTGACGAACTGATACATGAATTTGCTTGCAAAAAAGCACGCAACATACTACTACAGTTTGAGTGTCTTACATGGTGGGAAAAACTGAGAACGTTTTCGTATTCCTGAGTTAATGACAGCAAACGTTTTTGCATTACATATCTACCCTTTTCATTTGATGTTGCAGAGTGTGTTATGTCGCGTGACGAACACTATTATAAGGACACCATGCGACATTGTTTTTTATTAAAAAGGTGGGGGCCCTCGAAAAATTGTGCCTCGGGGTCCCTAAAAGCCCTATCTGGCACTGGGTGCCCCAATAGTGAATCGGCGCCCGGGCAATTGTGCCCTCCTTGCCCCCTTTCGTTACGCCTCTAATCACACTCCTAAGCTGGGAAATCCTGTTAAAATGGTACAATTTCTAACGAAACATTTTTTGAAACAGACAATTCTTACTTTGTTCCACGATTTCCACTGAGTGTTAGTTGCTATAAAATTCTTGCCAGCCAACCTTCATTCACTTTAAGTTAAGGAGTCGGAAATTTTGGAAAGGTTCGAGTCGGAAATTTTGGAAAAGTCGGAGTTGGAGTCGGACATTTTACTTCCGACTCCGCAACCTTGGTATTAGCTTGGGATCGTTGGGTTGTAGTGGGTTGATAGAATTAGGCATACCATATTTTTGTTATTTAAATAGGGACGTTTTTCAATGTTTTTTTCAGATGGAAATCCAAACAAGTACCGGTACGAAATAATTTCTTTCAATAAACTCACTGCAAAGAAAACAAATCCTCGTATTAGCCTACTATTACTGAAACAACCAGTGTGCTAACAATCAACACACTACTGGACCAGTTACCCGATACAATGACGTAACAATCACCTTTGCATCTAACACAGCGAATAAGAAACAACATGATAACGAACCACTCTTCATCAAGTTGGCTAAACAGACCAACAACAGCATGCTAATATTCGTGTAGCGCTATATGCTCGCTGAGTGAATGGCTTAACCGGGACTTATTGGTTGACTGAGCATGACGCCGGGACAAAGCCGTTAAAGCGGGACTGTCTCGGTCAAAACGGGGCATATGGCAAGCCTAACCATAATGGCTCGCGGTACAAAAAAGGTTGAAAGCCACTGCTCTAAGGAGTGTTATCAAACGTTGAAAGCTCAGTGCTGTAACGAGACTTTAACACGAGGCGTTTTCCAATTTGAATTTGCTACAAAGGATTACGGAAAAAGTCGAACGTACTACGTAACCAAAACATTTTACGGATTATATAAAAAATCCAAACATTTTCCAAACGAATTGAGAGGCTCCAGCGATTACGTTTATCAGATACATAGCCTGCGTCAATTAGTCGCTCAAGCATTGGACGGCAACAGGATCCACGTTTTATATGACTCGAATTTGTCGCAGAAGGCCTATTTCAGAAGTAGGTGTCTTAAAGCAGTGTCGCTGCTTGGCTTCGATTGAACGTGTTTTAGTGTACATCCGAAGCGTGTAATTATAAAAAGCGCCATCGCAATGGTGCTAACAATGACTTCTTCTCAAATGAAATATTGGCTGCAAAAAGGATATTGTAGATCGTGCTAAGCATCATCGAGATTTTCACAAGCACTTGTGCAGGAAAGTTTTACGAGCAAAATGTGGTATTAATCCAAAGTAAAGTATGGAATTGTAACCGATAGTAACCATTTTGTTTCATTGGCCGACATTGCTGTGAATAACGTCATACAGCCCAGTGCTGGTGTGCTAAGTGTGGCAGAACTTTTACGCAGATTCACCGATTATATAATTTCGATAACTGCATCTAGTTTGTCAAATGGACCATTCGACAAGCACCATCTTCAGCATTTGCCAGCAGTAACTTGGGACTACCGTTTCGACAAGCTTGCACAGCCGAACAAAGCGGCGAAGTGAACTTTCTAGACGTAAATCACTGCATAGCCACTAAACGTGGTATTGGGTTTGTCACTAAAGACTTCGTAAAACTCAAAACGGAGGGAAGACAGTTCATTTAACGGGGATTCACACCACTCAAAAACAACACTGAAGCCAAGCCAATCTTATATTTGGAGAAGCAATACGATTGGGGCGTCTCAACCAAAAGATAGAAAATAACAAAGAAGCTTCAAACCGACTCAAAGAAAAAGTGATCCGCTCTAATTTATCCTTGGAGACTACAAATGACATGATAGGAATGGCATCAAGTTGGGAAGAAAGACCACGCCCCCAAAAATGCGACGAGAAAGATGATCCCCAGGTTAGGGTTACAGCTTTACCCACCTGCTCACTCAATCAGAAACAGAAGAACTTTGGACACGAAGATATTATAATATCTTGATTACACAACTGGAGGAAAGTGTTTTCGTGCTACAATCAGTAAGCAGGGGCATTGGCGTTGCCAGGGGGGCAAACGGGCCATGCCCCCCAAAAATGTTTAGAAAATACAGTCAATTTGTGGTTTGAGAGAGGTTTTTCTAAACAAAAATGTGTTATTCGCCTAAACTCAAACATTTTGCCCCCCCTCCAAATTTTTGTGCTGGCTACGCCACTGAGCAGGGGAATCAAAATTAGTGAAAATAGTGATTATGCTTATTTCCAGGACATAGCCAAACCTCGCTAATCGTTTAAAAAAATTGTTTCCGACAAAAACTCTTGGTGCTCAATTGTAATTTGCCCAGGACCCATTAATAACTTTATGACGTTGCATGTATCTTACTTATTAATCCAATTTACTAAGTACCATTTTTGTTCAACATACATTTTCATATAGTTCTCATCACGAATTTCATTCCATAAAATACTCCTTTTCCATAGCATGACGACGCCCGTTTTGAAATTACTTTTAAAGTGCAAAATTAAGTGATGTACGTTCAGATATGTGCAATGATTTTTGTTAAAGCAGCAACGCTATAAATTGTAATTGCATAAAAGATAATTACGGTAAGGCTAATTGTAATGAACCTCTCGGTGATTTTTGCCTTGTGCAGATGGACTTGCTTGATCTTTCATACAATGAAATCCGTGATGAAGGAGCAGAACTGTTGATTCCCTGCATCGCAAAAGTGACGAAAATTATTCTGAAGCACTGTCGGACTTCTTTTCAAATTAGAAATAAGTTCGAAGCTGAGTTGAGATCACTCAATCTTTCAGTAAGTTCCTGGCTGTCTCATCTGAAGTATGGAGAAAACTATTGTTGTTTCTTTTACCAATTTTTCTCTGTTTTTCAGAAAGAAAACGTACAATTTGAAAAAGTAAGTCTTTTTGCTTTTGTTGATAACTGTGTAATTGATCTGTTGAGCTGGTTAATGTATAAGGTACTAGGTAAAACTATAGTATAACTGGTATAATAAAATTGCTTACTGGTCTCTACTTTGGCCTCCTTGAAGTTTTGTTGAAAACTGATTTACGCATATTGTGTATAGTCACAGCACAGTTAAAAAGATAGACTGAATCGTTTAAGATAATTTTCCAAGAAAGCCAAGAAATCAAACAAGTAGGTGTGGATTTGCAGCGAAAGACTGCAAAATGTGTGCTCCAGATTGCTTACGCAGCACATTTTTTTCATCTCACCTCTCTTAATTGGGTGCGCATGTTCATTTGGCAAAGGTTAAAATATCATCTCTTCTGCAGTATGAAGTTGAGTTACATGATTGACGTTTTCCGTTAAATTATATTGAAACTTGTGAATACGTGTTCAACTAAATTCGTCGAAATGCGTAAAATAAGAAGGTTGCCGAAAACATTTACCGCAAAGATTGTTACGTTATTATTGTGATACAACACTAAGTTTTATGCGACTATACATTCATTGTTGCAAGTAGAAGTAAAAGCACTTTCATTTAAGTGAATTCTTTTCAGTTTTTATAAACGCAAATGATTCAAACTGGTTTACCCGCCGTTCTGTATAAAACGTCCATGAAAAACATTTTTCAAACGTGTTCAAAAATTGACTAATTTGTCAGGATATTTTTTAACTTTAAACTATTTACCACAGATGTTTTATGGCACTTTAATATAAGACACACTTTAATTAACCGTTTGATGTTATATTTGCAAAAAAAACGTTTGGACAAAACAGCTTGCGCAAATAAGACATTTGAACCAACAAATGTCACGAGTCAAAAGGTACACGTTTATGGAAACAAGGTTTTTGGTGTGTCGTTTTGAACACCTGGCAAACTAGAAAATCGGAAAATCGCCCGTAGCATCACGAAATTGGCAAAATGGAGCTGTCAATGCGTTTCGAAAAATGCACAATATTTTACTGTTAAATGACATTCATGATTTGCGGAATCAACCGCAGAGCATCCGCCGTCAGGATCCTCTCTTGTCAAGCGATCGCAGAAACTTGGCATATTTCCCATAGGACGAAAACAAATCTTTTCATTTCTGATATAAAAAAAAATTCGCCAACAATCAATTTAATACCATTTTTCTAAAATCTTCACAGGAATACTCTGGTAATCACCATTTGTCATTTACAAAATATGTTTACGTCAGGTTTGTCGTGACGCGACAATTTGATGTGCGAAATCCTGTAAGGTGGATTTTTACATGTTTTATTGGGATAACCAAATTGTAAGCTTTTGTTCAAAAGTTATCCAAATTGTAAGCTTTTATTCAAAAGTTTTTGGTATTAACAAAAATGCATAATAAAAAAACAGCAAAAAGTCTAGCCTAAATGTGGAAAGCTTGGAAAACATTCCTCCGCAAATTGTCGTTTAACCAGTGTTTCCAACCCGGTTTTCCCGAACACGAAAGCCGGGATTTTCTTCCCGAAACCCGTGTTTTTTCAACCAACAAACCCGGATATTTTAAAAAACCTGGAATTGCTGTTGCATTCAAATATTAGTATTATCTGAAAACATTGCATATATTTGAAGAGCGGCACGTGTAACGGCCAAATCAGCACGTTTGAACTTTCAACTATTATCCGGGGTCAAGTTCAGGTTTTGATCGCGGACCCCGTACGTTCATTTTTGTCCGTTTGTAACCTCATTCAAATGACATATTTACACCGATTCTGACGTCATTTTCCACATAATAGGTGTCTACGCGAACTTTGGTCTTTTCGCTAACCTAATAACTACCATGTGAAGTAGTTCTTCAAAGCTTTACCGTAGTTACTAGTTAATTCATTTACAAGCTGTTATGTGTTAGTTCATATACAGTACAAACTGAGATTCTTTGCAGAATCGATTCGTTCCTTTTCAGTTTGCAATAACTTTCTACAACATATTTGGCTTCTAGAAGCGACTTTAACTCGATCTTTAATCATACATATTCAGTTTAAAATACGTTAGTAATCAAATGAAATCAGAAGTTTAGAGCCGCATCTAATAGAATAAGCTCTAGCAACACCAAAGTGCAATTTGTGCTCCGTTATACAAAAGATGTTTCAACATTCAAGCACCGAAAGTTTAATCAACTATTGGAAATCAAAGCACATAATCCATGAGAGGGAAGACCACAAAATTATTCTGGCACAGTAAGAGATCCGATCACAAACTGTGAAAAAGGAAATGAGTCTTGTGGCTACAAACCGGTCAAATAACCTTGAAAAACTGTACCATGACTTACTTACAAACAAGCCCACGGCAGTCAAACCAGAGAGGGATTTTTCAGCCACGTGACTATTTTTGAAAAAAATTCAGAAGCAGACTGAAAGATGAAAGCATGCGTTGATTGTCATGCGTCAGTAATATAAAAATCATTTGAAGCACAGTGCTTAGCTTAATCAAAAATTTGCTAATAAACTGCGCAGTGACCAACAGTAGTAGTTTCAAAATGATATAGAGTTTTTATCGCGCAAAATCACATATATTTTGAAACCCGAAAAAAACGGGTTCTTCCGTTTTTTTCTCAATTACCCGAAACCCGGATTTCAGAATTTTGCCACGAATTGGAAACACTAGTTTGACCATAGAATAAAACAAATTGACAAGAAACTACATTGAATTTAAATGTGAGTGATGCACGAAAGTCCAGCAAAATTTTTATAGACAAAACACCGAACCCACCGAGTTCAAACAAGCAATGTTGCACGTTTTGCAAACAAGCGCTTTCATCGAAATTCCAACTGAAAATGAATTGAAAAGCGTAAGACCAGAAACCAGTCTGTTGGTAGCATTGGCAAAAAATAAAACTACACGTCAACCATTTTCGGTGTGGGCAACATTAAGATCTATGGAGATCTCAAAAATTGAATTTAAGTCAAACGTTTGAAACAAATCTCTACCTTTATAAGAATCTTCGCGGCCAACCTCTTACAGTATTCAGAATTACAGTAGTCTACTCGAGATCATTGTTGCTTAATTGAACGAAAACTATTCTTCAGTTTTTTTTAATGCAAACGGCGATGATTTTATTCCATAAAAATGAGATTTTCATTTCACGATTGATTCTTTCTTGTTTGTGCAAGAGCATTCTGTGGTCAATTGTATCAGACGCTTCACAAAATATAGCACAAGTAATATATATTTCTTCACGATTTTTCAATAGATTTTCATGGATATAACAGATAGCCATTGATGCAGACCTGTGGTTTTCAACCTGGGGTCGCGTCCCCCGTCAGGGTTGTTTGCATTTTTTGTTGGGGCTGCGAGAGCGTTTAATAAAAATATTAATGCCTACTGTTTCTATGCTTTGTGTTTCGTATATGGAACCAATTTTTGTCGTAGTGAAAATAGTAGGATCACCTGGCAAAAATAATGGCCTGCTTTTTAATTCAGAATTGTTTTGCGTGTGATTATGACTATTACAAAGTTTTGATTGTAATTACTCGAATGACCATTACAGTACTGTTGCGTTTGGCAACGCACAAATATATTTGTGACGTAAGAATGTGCTGTTGTTGTAAGTTAGATATCTGATTGCAGTAGCTAGCTTGGAAGTTATTCTAGTTTTCAATGCGTTGTGTTGTGGAGTGATTTGCATACGGCACGGGTCGCTATCACTGATGTTGCCATGTGCATGAATTTAATAAATGAATCTTTGCTTGATTTTCTATTGTGACTGGAAACAAAACTGCATTTCATATGCCTGACTGGAAATTTTCGGAAGGGGGTCGTTAGGTTAAACTGGTTTGCAAAATGGATCGCTTCATTAAAAAGGTTGAAAACCACTGATGTAGACAATCCCCTACGAAATCCATACTGGGAGTCAGATAATATATAAATTTGTTCAACATAAGAGCAGAAAGTCTTCTATAGGGATGTTTCATGTTCGTGCAGGAGTTTGATATTCTAAAAAGTGACAAAACCACTGATTTATAGTGTTTCACATTTCAATTTGCGGGTTTTAAAGCTTTTTTCAGGAGATAAGCCCACCAAAGCCCCCGTGGCTAGGGGATTGCATAAGAGAATAAGAGGATATATAAAAGGTTTTCAAAGATTTTGTTGATTGGGGACAATAGTGATATTGGCCTGGAATTTGTACAGGAATTTGTGCAGTGATATTTTGGCCTCCTTTATGAATAGGGGTTACTTCTGCACATTTTAAGCATTCAGGGTAGATACCTGTTTTTACACATCTGTTAAAGTGCTGTGGTTAAATGGAGATAAAATATGCTTACATATTTTGAGAATGTGTTATCATTCATTCTTACACCTAGTTTCATGAGGTTTGCTCGAGAATCAAAGCAGGTCAAAACTCTTTGAGCTCGCAAAAATTTTTAGTCATGGCCCTTAAAATTGGTCCCGACATGTCGCTTGTTGAAGTGTTCTTGCAGCGTAGATTGCTTCAAATTTGCGTTGGAGGAAACAGTTTCACAGAGCATGCACTGAGGCTTTTGCAAATCTCCGTTTTTCCGAGGCAATTCAAATCAAAACGAACGCAGGGATTGTGACCCAGGGTCACAATTTGTAATATCTTATTGGACTTTATTACAATTTTATTTCTAAAAGTAAGGCGAGTATGCAAAACATTCCGCGCAGCATTAACAAAGAGATGTTTCCGATGACCAGAATTGGTGTAAACAGCAGCGAATGCATACTGACATCAATATTTTGCATTTGATGAATGATCTGTGAAAGTACAAATTTCCGGCGGGCGTACGTGCATTGCAGGTTCGCACAGCCTAACAAACCCTTCCTGTGTAACGTATCCGCTCTTCTAAGAACGTTGAATAAGAATAAGGAACTCTCGGCAGTTAGCCATCTTCGAATCGCCTTGCTTTGATTTTTCAACTGTGAAGTGATCAAAGCAGAAAGTTCTAACTGGTGCTTGGCGACTAAGCCTTGCGCTGTTTGCATTGTGATGTTAATTGGCTGATTTGTTGCAACAAAACTACAGTTTTGTGACTCATAATAAGAACAACAAAGCACGTTGCAAGAAACCTTTCTTTGTGGACAAGATCACAATTTCAATTTTGTGCAGATAGAAAGCTCTTTACAATGAAGTCGACGACAAATCAGGGAAGCAATTGAACTTTAAAATAAACAGATTTTTTCATTTATATGTTCAGGCCCTAGCGCCAGGGGTCTGCAACACAGTCATCATTCCATTTTCTTTTCTTCGACATAATAACGGTTTATGATGAAAATGCGAAATCAGAAAAGCTTTTATTATCATCTCCACTCGCAATTAAAGCAGACTTTTCGTCTCCACATTAACAAAACACTTTCAAAACAACAAGAATTTACTCCAAGATGAAAGGCAGTGCACACGACGCTTTTGCTCTACGATAGATTAACCTCAGAACTAATTACTACGAATGATGAAAATTGGAATCCACTCGTATGTGTATTACGCTCAGACTGTCCTATAATTGTCCAGAAAAGGAATTATCGTATCACAAAAACAATGGCAGTGTCTAGTTAATTCAAGAAAAAACATACAAGCTCATATTAAAAAGAACAGATTTCAATTTAAGGTTTAGGCCAAATATTCCTATCGTAACACATAGGTTTGAACGAACGTCGCGTTTTTGTCTTTAATCCAGAGGCTGGGAACCTGCGGCCCGCGGGCCAAATACGGCCCGCATGAAAATTTGTTATGGCCCGCATAAGAATTTTAATTGCCCAAATTTGAATACAAAATCGCGTCAAAACGAAGCTCTATGGTAAGCAGGTGCTTAGATAGTAAGTCAAGAGAAATTACTCTTGCTCATAGTTACATGAAGGTAGGATTTTTGTATGAAATTAATTGATTTTACGGCCCGCCAGCGATATCATACAATTCATGCGGCCCGTGATAGTGAATGGGTTCCCCGCACCTGCTTTAATCCATTGCAAAAGAAAACAAAAAAGCCGCAGGGGAGTAATATATAGATCAGTTTCCTATCACTACCACGGATGATCGTCACACCTCTTGGAGCAGTGTCTCGCAGCCCAGGCCAGGTGGTATGAGCACGCCTAGATAGGAACCACTGATGTAGTTGGAATAAATGATACACACCACAAAAAAAGACTATTTTTAAATGCAGAGAATGTGTTAATCAACTTGAAACCCGCATTTTTTGCAGCAATCACAACATGGCAAATGTAAAATTCACAAGCATTGACCGTTTTTATCATTTAACTTTCATTTAATAAATTGAAACCACCAAAATTCATTCTCTTCTATTGCAGGGCCGTCGCCAGCGGGGGGGTCAGTGGTGCCCGCCCCCCCCATTTGAAATATGTGCCCCCCATTTCACGTTTGGCCCCCTGGTTGTTGCATACATCCAATACAATATTTTAAAAATGTGGCCCCCCCTTCTGGTTTTTGGCCCCTCCTGGTTTTTGGCTACCCCTGCTGCTAAATCCTGACGACGAGCCTCTTCTATTGTCTCAAATTTGCAGTACAACAATAAAATTTTAAAAGTTGAAAATATGCTAAACTTTCTGCGAGAGCACAAACAACTTTGAGTATGACGAATTCAGGTGCTTTCTTTTTGTCTATTCTGTGCGATAAGTATCATTTAAAGTAATTTTCTCTGTTCTTGTAGGAAACATGCTCTTGTTTGGTTTGTATCTTGACCCTCTCTCAAATATTTTATGTCATCATTTGTGATTAGTCTGACTTGCTTTATTATGAAGATAATATTATCAAACTTGCAGAAGATCGTTTAATAAGCAATCTATCAAATATATTTGTTTTTCAGGGTTTCAACGTGAAAGTTGGGTCGATAAGTCACACTGAAATTTTGCAGGCAAATCGTTAACACGGTCCTTTTAATCACTTGAAAAGAGAAAAACAAACTAAGTCAAATTACGTTGAAAAACACTGGCCGACGACGCACGCAAAATACACTAGTCTCGCTAAGGTACATTTCCGATTCAGCGCACTTTAACGAGTTTCAAAACGTTCCTTTGGATATTCAGCGCACCAGTGCTGTCGTTACAAACTATCATCTACGAAGGAACACACTCAGCAACAAGCTCTCCACGAAAATTAAAGCAAAATTGTCCAAGCAAATAATAATGACTTGTAAGAGCCGAGGTAGCGACGGAGCGGTTAAGAACGATTTTTTTACTTCCTGCTGAAAGACTCTCGCTCTGATTTTCCGCAGCATGACCAGACCCAATCCAGCGATAACTCAGCCGCTTCGAACAATAAGTAGCGTATTATTGGCTTCACGTGCGAATTTGACAACGCTCTGACCGTTCCATCGCACCAGTACGCGCCACCAACCCTAATGAGCTTTCTTGCCGTAGCAGTGAATACCACTCATAATTACATGGTAGTGCTGATATTTGTTTTGTTTTGCATTTTAGCAATATGCATGCTTTTGCATTTTGTTTTTTTTCTTGACCTTTCCTCAAATGTTTTACCTTATCAATAATGATCAGTCTGACTTGCCTATTTTACAAGATAATGTTCTCAAACTTGCGGAACATCGGTATTTAAGCAATATGCGTGTTTTTTTGCAGGCAGAAAACGCAAACATCGCTGGGCGAGACATTCATGTGGTAAGTGGATGGCAGAGCTGATTCTAATTGTCTTTACACTTTTAAAATCTGTATTCCCAGATTTGTGTTTTGAGATGAAAACAAGTATCGGAAAACCCTATTAAAATATAACGCATGTCAAACGTCGTGGATTACATGAGAAAGAACTTAACGTATCGAGTAAAAAATGTTCATGAACTTTGAAGCTGTTACTCTTCCCTCCACTGTGTATATGCTATAGATTAAGATGAATTATGAAATAGAAAGATCAAAAATCCTTGGAATATTTCTTGCAAACGTATGGTTGTCAAAATTACTCTTACTGCATCTGCCGAATTCGATAGGTACAACATACATAATATACTTGTTTTTTAGCGCTTCTTTCCATCATCATCCAACCATTGATCACGATAACGTGAGTACCATGCGCATGTTACTACTGTTATTTACTTTGTTTTGCATCTTTTAACATTTGTACCCGCAATTCCGTGTTTTAATATGAAAAAAGGTAAACTCTCTTAAGAAACATGTGCCTGAAATGATGCATCAACTAGACTGGTAGTCACACAAACGTTGATTGGCTCACAGCTTTTCGTAAACCAAATTGCAGGATAAGGTAAATCAGTGATTTAGAACTTTTTCACCCTTTTTGGCACATTATTGTCTTTAGACTTAATATGAATATAGGTTCTGTATTAATCAACTTGAAAGCCTCGCTTTTGCAGCAATAACAACATGATAAACGTAAAATTCACTAGCAGCATCCCGAGTTGAACATTTGACTTTCATTCAACAAACTAAAACTACCAAAATTATTTCTCTCTTATTTTCTCATAGTTGCAGTCAGGCGCGTAGCCTGGGTGGAAGAAGTGGGGACAGTTGTCCTCCCATATCCACAAGTTGCACCAAAAATTATAGGTTAAGCAAGACTTTGTATTTTCTACAAGCCAAATGTGAAAAGGCAAAGAAATAGTTCAGTGCAAATCAACGAAGGTGCTCTAAGGAACCCATCTTAATAAAGCTTTCAGTCGCACAGGCATCTGTTCAAAGCAATATGGTTTACCAATTGCCCATGATTAGTCAAATGTTTTGCGTAGTCTGAGTATTTGGGAGTTTGTATCATGGCTGACCTTCATCTGTGGGTATCTCCGTGTGGAAGTTGGTGATTGTGGAATTTGAAATACAAGCTTGTATCTACCTGCAAGTAAAATCGAAGGGTAACGCTTTTCGCTGCTGTTTCGGGTGCACCAGCGTGTTGTATACTACCTCACGGTGATGNAAGATTCATTTCAAGGCAATNGCAAAAATTCCTTTTCGATAACTCTGGTGTGCTGTGCTACAAGTACAACTTATCTTGTATGCACTGTTATCCGTAGTCTTAAATGAATATCGTGAATTTTGTTTTTGTGCAGCTTTGAAATTAAATGGGTCAATATAACGATGATATACATTTTATATGCTTTAAAGCTCAAAATTTGGTTAAGAAGCAGTCCAGTTTCAAAATCTCCTTTATTCGGTCAGTCACTGTTTACCAATGTTGACGTGTCTCTCACTCTGTAACACACAAGCACGAGCTGTGAATCTGATTCACGCTATCCTGTGCGATGAAGAAGGCGTTACTCAGGCTCGCGGCTGTTAGAGACACGAAACAGGCCGGGGATTTGAGAGGCGACACTGTACAGTTTATTGCCTCGAGTTCCGCACTGGTTTTAATGACGCAAAACGGCAACATCTATCGACCATTAACACAAACAGCGACTTGTCTTTTACGACGATACAGCAGCAAACATATCACAGAAAACAGTTAATGGATCA
>JGI24158J21664_10005925_pt1 | contig 16045 bp, 10 predicted proteins | sample Ectturendosymbi3_FD_21664 | JGI IMG/M metagenome (IMG submission 21664)
TGGATGGAGACGATAACCCAGATTTCCACCAAAACCTAATTATTACTTTTTCAGCCCATTTACAATGCTCCTTGAAATTTGCATGCAAATTTATTCCGTGGCATTTGCATTAAGTCGACAAATTAACAAGCAAAATGTATGCGAAAACACTTAATCTCCTTGCGAAGGTAATAAAGTTTTTGTAAAATATCAAGCTCAAGGGGTTTTTTAACCCCAACCTCCCCCCCTTGCGTACGCCCTTGCACTGCAAAGTTCGATCACTCATTCACAGAGTAAAATGCGATTGTAGTGTTCAAAGAATAGGGACGAATACAAACAATCTGACTGCATCAAATCACATAACCACATGTTGTTAGATTTTCTGCATCTTTCGAGAAACAAGTAGCTTACGTGTTTTTTCGTAACAGAGCCTCAGAGTTAGGAATGTTGCACTGAACCTGATGGCTACTGACACTCGCTTTCCAGGGCAAGTTGTATAGAGCTCTGCATCCAAAATTATATGCCACACGCAATCTCTGCATGCATGACTTCCTTAAGTTACACCATAATTGTGATGCATACACAGGCGTACAAAAGGAACGAAAAAGTAAATTTGTAACTGCATTTGAACATCGGGAAAAAGAGGCTCGCAGCTTGTTTGCTGCACAATATTGATGTCGCAGTTGTCTCTGAATGTCTTTGTCATCTGAGAGCTCCGTATCCAATGCAATCCTCAAATATTTGTATTGGTTAACAGATTTTACATTTTGAGCAACCAATATCAATAATGGAGTGACTGCTTTTTGCACTCTTAGTCTTAAACGTCATACAAACAATTTTGTTGCAGTTGAAAATAAACCCATGCTATTCTGCATAAACCTGAGACACATCTGGTATTCTTTGCAATCAACGTAAGCTACACTTGTACAAAACATAAAATGTTGCTCAATTTGTCTTCAAAATAAAAATTTGCTCAGTTTGTCTTCAATTTTTTTATCATTAATAAAAATTAAAGATATTCATCAATGTGAAGACACTGATCACGCTTTGCTATTGTCAGAACAAGCCTGCGGGCGAACCACGAGGTCCCTGCGGGCGACCTGGTGCCCGCGGGCCCCATGTTGGTGACCCCTGAACTAGTGTGTGTTAATCAGTGTTTAGAGCAGTGCAACAAAAAAATTTCAAACTAGCGCAGTCACGACCTTCAAACGTTGCAGCAGATTACTGAGACGTGAAAAGCAAAGTACAACGCGGCTGAATGAAATTTAGTCGTAGGAAAAAGTTGGTTTTGAAAGTATTGTAATCTCTTCCGGAGAAGGCTCCTCGTGTCCTTAGTGTTTTTTTCTGGATACCGCCTGATTTCAGATTGAGGCTCATTCCCGTTGCCGAAGAACGAAAAAGTGTTCTTCGAGGACAAAAAATGATGTATCTGGGATTAGCGTGCTGGCTGTAGTATGAAACCATGAGACATGAGACCCTTTGGTTAAACTTTGGCTCCTAGAGAGCTCAAAAACTCAAATGACATTTTTCGATTCTTTTCAGTCACACTCATGGATGCGTCGCATCCTACTGGGCTTTTGTGGGCATTTAACCTCGGTGGCCGAAGCCGCCAACACGGCTAATATCAGATGTTCTTTAACATCTTGACTGAGGGTTCACTTAGAGGTGGGTAACAACCCCTTTACAAATGCAATTGAAATGCATAAAACAATACCAAACCTCAATGTCGAGACTGTTTTTTGATAAAAATATTAAATGTTAACTTGGAGTCCTGAAGGTTCTTTGAAGAGGGAGCCAGCACACTGCTCAAAGATATCGGAGAAATGCTATTTCTTGCAATCCAGTACTCGCGATGGTAAAATGAGTATTTGCCAAATTTGTGAGCTTCATTCGCATTCAAGGCATTGCCGTCCTCAATACGATGCGTACAAGTCAGCAGTGACTTGCACTGTTGTGTGATTTAGCAGCTTGCACAAAACGCCCTTCGACCTAACTGATCGCAGTGACCGCAAAATGCGTCGCCAGCAGCTTTCGGTGAGCCAGGTTTTGCGGTTTAGTGATGAACGGTTATCGATTAATGGGGCCTGGAAATGACGTGATGTAATCTTCATGAAAATCTCTTTGCTGTGCAGAAGATAACTGATCACTCACACCACCCACTGCTCCTGTCCCTGAAATTCACTCATCTGGTCCAGAAATTTTTTCCACCGTGTTTCTGCAACGCAATGCACAAGTGCCTGCCAACGAAAACTGTCCAGTTTTAATTTAAAGTATCATTGACCACCTGCGCACAATGACAGCAAAAACCTTCAAAATCAGTTGAAAAAATCTGAGAACAAAATGAAAGAATCAAGATGTTGCGCTAACGACTTCTTGTTCCAGTACTTTGATGACGCTCATACGTTGCACGGTATCGAAGCATATCATCGCGAATTGCAATCGTAGCAACGGAAGCGTTTCGCTGTTTTGCGATTGGCTGACGCGGGTTGGCATGACGACACTCACTCCAGGGGAGATTTGCGAATCAGTGTGACGCTTTAGAATCAAGCGAGCTGCATCATCGCAGAATGTAGCAGCAAATTAAGTTAAATATTAGTCAAAGTCAAGCATGCATTCCGCCTCAAGAATGTTTATATGTGAAACAACATAAATAATTCGTGTTGCAAGTCCTTGACATAAGTCTTTGATACGAATAAATTCGTCATTGTACATTTCGCCAAAGATCGAAAACGATTGAAGTGAAATTGACAGAAAAGGTTTTCGAAGAAACACTTTACCCGATTTCATAGGCGTAGTCAGAGGGCATACGGGGTCATGCCTCCTCAAAATATTTAGCAAATATATATTTTGTGCTTTGAGAGGGGGTCTCTCAAACAAAATAGTGTTATTCGCCTAATATCAAACATTTTGGCCCCCCCAATTTTTTTGGCCCCAAAAAATTTTGAACTAGCTACGCCACTGCCAGAACTGCAGTAGTTTTTCAAAATTAATTGCATTTACTGATACGTTTCTTTTTGTTACAAAAACCATTGCGCGAACAAAAGAAAGTCGAGGCAATCTGGAATAAAATGCGACAGAAATGGCAAAAATTGCTTTAATGCGCATGATCAAGTTTTAATGCGCTTTTAACAAATCTTCTCTTGGTCGCTAAGTTTGATTAAAAACATACTTTTGTAGCTTATCGTTATTTCTACCACGTTGGCTGTGACATTTTCGTCTACTGTATATTGAAGCAGAATCATGCCACTCTGCATTTTGTATTGAGAGTACTGTTTTTGGCATGCCAGTTCTTTAAAATAGTTGTTTTTGTAATGTTACTCAGTATCTGGTATAGTAAACGTTTCAGATGTTCATTAATAAACAAATCTGTGTGAAAATCAAAACATTTCCCCACAGTGCTGAAGGTTGTTTAGAAGAGTACCCTTATTAGCGTATGGTTGTTTGATTTGAGCCGGCTAAGTGGTGCAGTGGATTGAGCACGCCATCACAGCTGCTCGGTTGTTGGGCTCGATCAAAGCGAAGACTTGAAACGCGGAACTTGCAGCTTGTCCAGCGTCGATGGGTGGATGCAAGTGAACGGTTCGCACGCGGTGCTGCCGTTATTTTATCAATGCAGCTGAATTCACCGCGAAAATGGCCGCGTGGCCCACGGCGCAAGTAAGCGGAGATGGGCGCCGCAGACCACTCGTGACACTCCGAAAGAAGTTCAAAGCGAGTACAAATGAAACTGAACTGAAATGTTTGCTTTCAATTTCGTTTTCCGTTTGAGCACTTCATATACTTCATATATCGACAGCAACAAAATAAAGGTACTGTATCTGACACCAATATTTTTACATGTTTGATTTTTTTCCTTTTATTCTTAAAGTTGGGCAATTACAAACATCGCTGCCTTACAAATCAAGTTCACATTTGACAAAAATAATGTAGTCTATCAGAGAGCAGCATAGGTTTCTCACCTTGCTTCTTACAACAACTTAAATCTTCAATCCTTTGCTGACAGTGCAGCGATCACAGGCCAAAATGATTTAACGCCGAATCGGGTTCACATTCAGCCGCACAGCCATTTGTTCGAGATGCCAGGAGATGATGAAAAACAAAGAGCCAGCAAGGATGAATGCAGGCCGTAGCGAGATGATAAGGTTCGGGGGTGTGTGCAAAATGCTTCTTAGAGGGCAAGATTTTTGTTTCCATTGTACTTTTTAAACAAATTTTTCTGTGCACAACAAGATTTGGGGGGGCACAGACAATTTTGGGGAAACTGCCTCCGAATTCCCCCCTTGGCTACGGGCCTGGGTGAATGAGATAAACCTTTTTTGCAGCGACTTTAGTGACGAAACATAAACCTCATGAAGAATGGTAGCACTTTCAGCTCCCGACGACCAAGTCAATATTTCCACTAAGGCGCGCAACTGCGCAGTACCACCAGATCATTTGAGAAGTGAAATCTCCATCTCGCGCGCTCAGCATTCCAAATGTTTCATTTTGATAAGATTTTATACTTACTGCATTCTAACATTCACAAAGTTTATAATTCATTTAGAATTCTGCGAAACTCAGCCTTGAAATATTCATGCTCACTAAAAAAAACAGTTTGGTTAATGCAAACTTTTCTTAGAGGGAAAACTGGACAACGGCATCTGCAGAGCTCCTGTTCGTCCCACGTGCACACCCTCCCATACTTGTGATCATACGTTGTTTGGATGTTTGCGAAACGGCTTTTACGTAAGTTTGCGTACTTGGTAGGCAGTGTTTTAGCGAATAAATGTTTACTCTACATCCTGACGCATAAGGATATTTCGATGTTACACAGACACCTGGTTGATAAACTTGCTTGTTGTTCTTGAACCTAACCTGTCGCTTGATAGCGCAAAGGTTTTCCGCCTGCAAGTCATCTCCGTTCACAGCAGACAACTTAATAGAGCGATTGCGGAATGGCAGAGGATAAGTGTGGAGGTCATCAATATTACATGGAAACGTTTCAGATACAGTCAAAAGAAATCACCTGAACGTTCAGAAAAGAGTTTTTTTTCCAAAATGAAATACTGGTTGAAACCTTCTGTTTCAAACCATTAATATGTAAATCTTTTCGCGGGGTTGGTTTCAAAATTAATGTAAACCTCCGACTAATATATGCGCAGTATGTGGCTGTTGCACAACACCGCTTACATACTGTATTTTCTTACATCACTGTAACTGCTGTTTTATGTTTATTTGAGTTAATAAGCCATTGACTCGCCACCAGTGCAGCATTCACGCGAAAGTAACCGCGTGGAACACGGCGTAAGCAAGCGGAGATGAGCGCCTCGGACCACTCGTGAAATTCCGGAAAGAGTGCAAAAAGCGATGTTTAAACGATGCTGTATTGAATGAGTTAATAAGCTCATCTTAATAAACTGTAAGTATAAAATGAAACGTTCTGTAGACTAAAAACTGTTAGTCCAGTTTTTAGTGCCTTATCTTGAAACAGACTCTCACCCCCACAGTTATGCTTCTTGACATTAAGCTGTAGGATTGTTGATTTTAAATATCATGCTCGTAAACTAAACAAAGTTTTTTCTGCAAGTTGGGATCCTACATCGTTTTTCGTGTTGAAGTCGTTAAAAACCCATAAAAGAAAATTCTGCTAAAGCATAGATTATATAGCTGCCTCTCGAAATGAGCGCAAAGTTGGATGCTCGTTTGAATGGAAAAGTGCACGCAGCATTGTCTTTGTGGAAACTTGAAGGCATGATGATTATTATGCATTATGTAGTGTTGAGATGTTCAGGCCCGTAATCAGGGGGACGTAGTGCCCCTTAGAAAATTTTTCGCCCCCCTGGAAAAATGTGTTGGGCATGGCTTAAAACTATTGGACATAGTTCAAAAAATTTGGGCCCCTCTCAGAAAACTCTTCGCACCTCCTGGTGGTGTCCCAACCTGGTTATGGGTCCGGGGATGTTGGGTCAAAAATGGAGCTGTAGTTACGAGGTTTTGGTGGGAATATAACGCAGGTTAGTTTTGACTTTCACATCAAACTCTGCTAAACACTTCTGAGTGCAAGCGCCTGTTTGTGTATTTTAAAAAATCATGCGACGTGATATCTTTGTGAGCAAACAATGGCGTTGTTGCTGAAAATCTTCTATTGGTGACGCGGCATTGACGCAACCGAAGTATTCGCTGACGGACGCTTGTAACAGACTGGTAAGAGGCATCGGGCAAAAAATATTAACTGACCGGACCGGCGACATAAAGTTATGAGTGGCATTGCATATCTCGTACTTCCGTTGTTTCTCCGACTAAATTCTGGGTTGCCCTTAACCAGACTAGGATCAAAACTTGCTGGTGTGTCCCACATGATGCAGGCTACAAACTTTCTTCTCCTGCCAAGATTATTCATCGATTGTGTGATTCATGTGACAGATGCAATGCAGAAACGTGCGAAAAAATGCAGCACCTCCTCGTCGTATGAACGAGTGCCACCGCATCGGTGAATGTCAATGACGTTTCATTTTCGAGGCTGTCTCGTGGTCTCGTGGGCAGTTAATCGATTCGACGAGGTGATCAATGACTTTGTGATGAAACGCCATTCGCGGCTGCGACAGCGTCAGTAATTCAGGTCGAGCGTCCAGTTTCAGGGACGGAGATCAAATCGAAGGAGTTGCGTGGCAAACCAGGGCATCCCTCACAGAAACGAGAGGCCTTGCACAAGCTGGAGGCCTTGCACAAGCTGACTTGTCTGAAGTGAGCTGAAGCAGAATGACGCTGCTCGCGTAGGAAGCACCTGCTACAAGCGACGTCACACCCAGAAGCTTCGTCAACGTCTAAAGTAAATAATTGTAATTGCAAGAACAAAACCTGTAATCAAAATTGTCAAAGGTCTTAAAATTGCCCCTTGATCAAGACGCTTGGACAGTGAAGATCGTGCGGAAGGATCGCTTCTCTGCATTGTTTGAACACAAACACCGTTGCTCTCTCGTTAGACTTCAGCGTAATGAGAACTTGGGATTCATTAATATTGGTAATGTTATTTTTGTAAATCAAATCTTATCAGGGTCACCTTGTACTTGTTGTGCTTGCTTCTGGTCTTCACCAATTAAGCAGCTTTTGGTGGGGTAAGACGCTGGTTGCAAACTGCATTCGAACGGCGTCATCCTCAAAGTGTTGTTTAGACTCTGTTGCGGGAAACAGTTAACTGTACCAGCAGTGTGTATACTGCAAACTAGGGTCAGTTGCGTTGTTTGCTGTCAAATAAATAAGTGTTAGGTTGCAACAGCTTATGTGAAAAAAATACCACGGTTTTTTTCGATGAGCAACTTGAACTTGTAAAGCGAAGATCCTTGGTACACTTTTTTAATTTTTCGTTAAGTGAGAGCCAGCAGCAACCAATTTTCTGCAGGAAAACGTTTCTCAGCTACAGTTTTGCAAATAAAGATCAATAAACAGATCGCTGTTTGGAGGCTTGTTCTTGTGCGGGTTCTTAGCAACAAAACGTTTGAGCATCGTTACAGCTGGTGGCTTTCTGAGGTGCCCAGTCATCCGAAATAGCGAATTTTTGTCTATCTGCCGAAGAGTCAACACATACTTCCTGCCGTCGCTTCTGTATATCCTAACCGGCTGACAGCTGGTTAAAACACTAACATGAGACTATAGCAGCTTGCTGAGTTAATAATCAGTTAATTCCTTTGTAATTCAGAGATAGTTTCTCATTACTGTATTTCCTCAGAATAATTATTTGCTGTTTGTTACTTTGTTCAGCAAGAGGGCACAAGCGCCTGTTTCTGCGTTAGAGATGGGCAAAGCAGAAAGCTAGGTTTGGTTGACGTTAAACCAAGCAATTTCATACAAAAAAATATTTGAAATGCACTGATTTAAAGGATGTGATATGAACAGATAAAAATGTTTTCACACAAAAAAAGGAAAACGCTTTCGCATGCTTAGTGGACTTAAAAACTCAGGCGTCTTTTAACTTATACGAGTTTTTTATCATCATGCCTTGTTTACTTGTATTACGTAAACTTGCTGCAAAAGTGAAATTGAATGAAAAGAAAACTGTCGTAGAACTGTATCATAATCACGGTAGCAACCGGAATTGAGGTCTGTCATGGCGGATGAACCTACCAAATCCCATTGTGTCAAAACCAATCACTAGGGCTACTGCGAAGTTTATTTTAATCCTGACGCCAATCATTATTATCGCCGTTTCAGGCGATTTCGCCCAGAACTGCGCGGGACCTGCGCACGTTTCGTGTTATTTCTGGAACGACACGAACGGAAGATTTTTATAAATGATGTTTTCGCGAAACGAGTATATCGGCTGCAACTTGGCCGAGTAACGTTTTCCTCATTTCGCGAGACGGAACACCGCGCAGCAGCACGCGCGAGATGTTGGGAATTCGCCGCTATCGGGTGTGCACTGTTGAGTTCCAAGTGCGGTTACCTGTTGCGTTATTCGATCCCTGTTTCGTCATCAATGGGGGGGGCACGTCCGTCTGGACAATAAAGGCCGTCGCATTGGGCGTAGGTTACGCGTAAAGGTGACGTCACAAGCGATAAACTCCCAGTAGGGCGATGTTGCTACGGTAACGCTTCAGGATCTCGCGGCGGCAGCAGTAGTGTAAATGTACCGTGTCCTGTGTGGAATGCTTCGTACTAATCCAGTGTTTCTCAAACTTTTTTATTCCATCGACGCTTTTTCCCTCTCGACATGTCGTTTTCGCCCCCCAAGCCTGATGAAGCAAACACAAGGTTGTAAATTTAGATAATTTTATTTAAAGAACGTATTAAATAGCTGAACTTAAGCAATTGTATTACGACGCTAATATTACGTTCAGAATTCTTGTGAAAATATCTCGTAATCCAGGACTACGGAGCCGGATCTGGGCATTTAGCCTGTAGCTGGAGTTCAAAATAAAAATCAGAAGGAGCCGGATCTCAGTTTAAAATTTAAGACCGGAGCTGGAGCTATGGCCATTTGAAAGGGAGCTCCAGGTCCCTTTCTACATACCAACGGTTTTGCCAAATAGACTTATGAGTGCTCTTTATAGCACACTAAACGCGATTGCTACGAGTTACGACACCAGACTGCAACAATGGATCAGCAAGTCTTTGACGTTTTTTTTCTTTATTAATCGCTGAGGCTGTGACATCGTAGCTGGAAGGCGTGGTGTTACTTGTCGAACAATGGTTCAAACACTGTTCTAAGACCCGCATGCAGCTCCAAAGCATCTCTTGTGCGGCTTTTAGGAATCTTTCTGTAACAGATTCCATTTGAATAAGAGCTGATGATGTCTACTTCGCAGGCGAAATATATACTCTGTAAGAGCTTGTGTATGTATCTTTGCTGGGAAAGGATTCCTTTCGTTAGGCAGTGTCTCTCAGTAACACCTCTAACATTTTGTGTAACAGGCTTCGTTAGTGCAATAAAACAAAACGTGTCAATGGACCTGTGGAAAAATTTTATATTGCGGCCCTACAACAGAAACGTAGGTCTGGATTTGGCTCCTTCAGCGAAATAGTTGAGAACCACTGTTGTACTGTAGAAGTAAAAACAAACGTAGCTACCACAGCATCTTACTTTCTAGTCAGAATGATCAAACCAGGTCTGTAGTAGTGTAGCGATCTAAGAAGAACTGAGCTACAATGAATAGGTATATAATGAAATATCCAAAGCTTTTGTAGCTGTGTAAGCATGCTGTTAGCAAGGAGTATGATTAAGATATGATACCATTGCAGATTTGAGTGTAAACTGCGCGGCACGCCATTGTAAAGTAGGAATTTCTATTAGAAACCATTAAGGCTTACTAGCAAGGTTTCCCAGATTATTGGCAAAGTTCACTGGGAAACATTACGTTTACAAGCAGTAGCAAACTAGCATTGCTTTGCATAGCAGTACATTAGCAGGAGGGTATAAAAATCAATGTAAAGAAATGTGGACTTTTCTTGAAGTTTTCATCTGTGGAAATAATCTCTTTTCAGCACGGTAACCATCAGTCTTATTTTCTCCTAAGCTTTGCGTGTTAAACTTTGCTTTACTTGCGATTCATCACTGCTTACGTTGAGTGCAAAAGATAAGAAATCAGAGGTTTTCAGGTATTTTTAAAAAGTCAGGGTTTTCAGGTATTTTTAAAAAGTCAAAGATGTGAATTTCTTCTCATACTATTTCTTTGAAAAAGGGGCATTTTAAACACATCTTCGCATTTGTGTTAATGCAAATGTGTACATGTTTCAACGAGCACATGAGAGTCGACTATGTGTTTTGCGCTGTTTGCATGGTATGCCCGGGCAGCGCTGTTAGCTGAAACCGTCAAGACTGCAACAGGCAAAGCATGCAACGAGTGTAAAACATCTTGTCAGTTGTGACTGTTCTGCTTAAAAATGCTCTGACACAAATGTAGTTTTCCAAATAGCCATTTTCTTGATTCTGGTCCTAAGAAATAACAAAAGATCCTCAGGCATTGATGGCAAAACCAGCGATTGCCTTTCCAGAAATTGTTTATATTACCGTTATCTTGAGTTACGTTTCTGCTAGTGACTGTTCTCTGAATCGTCTGAATCTGCGATTGTTGTTTTTGCGCTGATTTCCTCATGGTGACAGCGCTGCTTGTAAAACACTACCAGATAAAATTGCTCATAAAGGTTTGGTGTATTCTTTCAGTTTTGTGCACTTGATTTAATTCATTTTCTATTCAATTTGAGGCACACCCAGTCAATAAAATATTAATGTGTGAAAACGACCAGAAGCCGGAGCCATGAAAAAAGAGAGCTCCGGAGTCAGAGCCACACTCATGAAAACCAATAGCTCCGGAGGAGGAGCTGTGTCATTTTTACGACAGCTTCGCAGCCCTGAATAATTCACGCTGTAACCGCATAGACGACCCAGAGTAAATATTTAACAGACAAATTGCTGGAGCAACAACCTCCAACGTTTATATCATAGTAAAAAAATTGCAAGAAACAAACAAGTCATAATATCAGGCTGCTGAAGTTAACTCAGTGAGCGATTAGTGGTTGAGCATTTTCGCCCCCTTTATGTTGCTTCGCCCCCCTGTCGCCCCATTTGGATTTTTCGTCCCCTTGCAATTCAAAATCGTCCCCAAGGGGGCGATCCCGCCCACTTTGAGAAACACTGTACTAATCGTTAGTGGGAGATAACTGGGCAACGCCGCAGTTAATGAATTTAGGTTTTGACGCAGCGTGCTTCGGCAGCAGCAGCAGTGGCTTCACATGCAGAGATGCTTTCTTCACATGCAGAGGTACTTTCCGGATGAGTTTGTTTGCCAGGAAACACTGCTGCTGACAAATGTTCGTTTTGCCAGAAAGAACGCCGTGATATGTTCGTTAAAATCAGCTTTAAATGATCAGCTTTCCGAATATGGCCCGGGAAACACTTCTTTTGTTTACCGAAATTTCTTCATACTCCACACCGAAGCACCGGTGTGGATGTTAAATTTGGGTATGTTCTGGTCAAATTTAGAAGTTTCTCAAAGAGAGTTTCATTCTAATTTCAACATAAATGTGGTTGAAAGTTTTTTTTCTACCGGAACAACCGTGGGGCGAATCTACCGACAAAGTAAGACGAGTGGGAATTTTGTTACGAGTATGAAACGACTGGCAAAGTCAAACCAAACATTGAACATACAGTCGGGGGGTCAAGTGCTCTTCACGAAATGATCAACAGCTCCGCCACCTGTTTTCGAAACAATGATGCATGACAGCGATTCCTGAGAAATGTTTACACGCCGTGGAGCAAGTGATAAACCAGAGCAGTTTATGTCAAAGCATAATTTTGCGTGAATTTTTTGCATACCTCTGATGAAAAGCTTGCGGTGTGCGGGGCGATGACTCGACTGTGACACATCTGCATCTTGACGCAAGCGACGTGCGACGTGAGTGACTGCGCAGACGACGTTTTTTGGCGCGGTTCCTGAAACTCGATAACGGAGACCGAGACCGTGTGGATTTTCGATCGCCCATGATTTGGTTGACATGCAAATTTTGCTTGCAAAGAATAATCTGTATTTCTGTTTCTTGACATGTTTTGTTCCTGAGTTATGACGCAAATATTCAGTGCGTCATTGCATTGCGGTGGGTTTTGACGAAACGTCATCACTGACAAGTCAATTCCATCGAATTATCGGGATACTTCGATCAGGTTTGTTCTTCGGTCCGGGTCCAGCGGGTCTGCGTTTTCAAGCAAAAACGAAACAGATTTTATTTAAGTTGAGTTTTTTAACTTTTCATCAATAACAAGAAAACTTGCGGAAAAGAAAAGTTTAAATTGATCGTTATTTATCTTAATCGCGGCAGAGCTGGTCTTTTTGTTTGTTTTTAGCAACGACGCTTTGATGTGCAAAAGAAATATCAAAATGAATTCGACCTCGATTTGGATTAAAGTTTAAATTTGCTTCAGATCCAGTTTTGCCATATAAGGCGACTATTTTGTGCGCATAATGTCAAGATAGGAGAAAAATCTGGCAAACTCTTTTACTTGTGCATGTTCGTCTTTATTACCTTGAAATAAAGCTGAGGAAAAACTTTTTGCTAAGCCGGCAGCCTGGGTTAATCATGCACGAATATAATCTGCATGACCTACATCTCCCACCAGTCGTACCTGCGATTCATGCACGCAGCGCCCTTTTTCAACATTTTTTCTCCCACAGTGGGGCAAACCCCGATGTCTAGAGTACTTATAAAATACGCCACGCGGTGGTGTAAATTTAGACCTGCTGTCTGGATCTCAGCAGAGCGAGGTGTGAGCTGTTGCCGCTACATTGGTAGACGTCTGTTGATGTTGTGTTTACAGAAACGTTATCTGACTTATGCCTCAGGAAAGACTTGTACCGTTCACAAACTTCCCCTACTCTTGGCTTTTTAATTATTATCAAAATGGCGATATTAGAAAAGCCAACCTTTTTTTTATCATTCATCAATGGACGGTCAGATGTTGAACCTGACTGGTTGGTATTTGTTTAAAAGTGAACTCGTTTCTTGGAAATACTTAACATTTGTCCTGTAAAGAAAATTTTGTTTGTCTACTAGCAGCTAAAATATACAAGCAAATTACAGTATGTTAGATAAGTGCTTGATATTAGTACAGTTGATTTGCAGACAGCATCTTAATCAAGTTGTGTATTGTTTTTCTGGAACGACGCAAGCAAGAAAGAGTCAGTTTCATAATCATGCAAATCTAGGTTTTATAGTTCGTTGTTGCAATCTGCTCATCAGACGTGATGCTTGTTCAAACGTTCATCAACATCCGAAAAGAAAAGATATAACTTTAATAACAAGTTTATCCTAGAAAGTTATCCCGATATGCTATATTTGGTCCAACATTTTTCGTTTATCTTTGTAATCTGTTACTTGTGACTTTGATTACTTTTGTGATTATGGTCATACTTTCTTCTTTCGTGCTCTTTCTTGGGCTTTGCACAATTCACCGATTCTACTTGTGACAGAAAGTTTATCCCTGAAAAAGGTATTTTGCTTAAAAAGTGGGCTGATTTTCTGAAACAAAGAACCACATTAAGTATTGAATTCTTTCAACTTTGTTATTTTTTCAAAGCAAGTAGAAGATTTAACAAAATTTCATTTTTGTTCGTGCTGCTGGCCATTATTTGAGTGTTCTTTAGGGCGGGGATAACTTGGCAGCAAAATGTAGTGAGCAACTTACATCGAAAGTTTCATCATGTGTTGCTGCATGATCTTACATCATTGTTTTTTCCCGAAACACATTTGAAAAGTTTTAACAGGATTCCTTCAGATTCCAGAAGAACAGAATAGTCCTTCGAGGATTTAATGAGAAAAGCAAACTACTGTTTTTTTGAAATCACAAACAACAAAGAGTAATGAAGAGGTGAGAAATACACAGATGAAGACGTTAAGTACGAACATGTGCAAGAGACATGGGAGTGGCAATGCAGGTTAAGAAGCGAAAAATATGCAGCCGCCGTGATAGTGCAATGAGGACGCGGGAGGTTGTATACATTATATAAATTTTCTTTACTTTATTTCTAATCTTCTAAGGACCCACTGCATCAAGTTCTTGCTGGTCTTAGGAAGGCCCTGCGATTAACTGTGTCAAGGAAAGAAAGAAAATAAAATGATGATATGCATTACAGCAAAAAATCTATGTAGAAAAGAGCACATATCAAATTTGGTGGCCAGGGTCAAACACAGCATGTGGCACAATCATGATTTTTCAAGCACTACGGAAGACATACAAAGCCCAAATGAAATAGGAAATAAACCCAATAAGAATGGCCACAAACCGCACATGCAGAATATGTCAAAATGGTAAAACAAAACGAACAAAGACAAACCTAAAAAAGTCAAATCATATACGCAATATTATATTTACATAACGCAGATGATGGTGGGCAAGCAATGGGTGAAATGTATGAGGGATATGCAGATGAATAACTGAGTCACGCACATATCACATGTAGGTGAGAGAAGTACTGTATTCATTGATAAAGAGAAAAGATGATGTTTGTATTGGCCGTTTTAGGCGGAAACTATGTGCCAATGCCAAAGTCCTGTAGATCAAATGATAAATTCTCAGGTACCAAATCGTGTGACGATCAAAGCTTGTGATTTCCACGGAGTTTTGGCGCCGATGTCCTGAAAGCCGATCTGAAACCTCAGTTCAAAGTCTCTTCGCTCAGTGACCGCGTTGATGCCGCAGCGAAGGTAATCAAAACATCAAGTTCATGCTGATTCATGCAGAGAGCTCACTTCGGCAGAGCAGGAAGCTTGCTTGCAGGCCGCAGAAGCTAATTTACGCTGCACACGCATTTAGTTCACTCAGAATTGGATTCGATTGCGTTCTCAAAGAGTTTCAGAAACGCGGAGATTCGGAAATAAAGATTTTCATTAATCGCTGGAAAACTTTTGAAACTTTTCCAAAATCTGTTAAAACTTTTCCAAAACTTCTAGTAACTTTTAAAATAGTTTGAAAATTGCACTTTTGCAAAATCTGTGCAGCCAGTCAGAAATGCTTGTCATGGCTGTTGAGCTAGAGATCTGTTTTTCTGGACATTTCAGCAAAGATTTGGCTCTAAATGACGCACACTTGTGTTTGGTGCTTCCGCGTGTCGTTCAGCTTCACCGGCAACTCAGCAGCGCAAGATTAAGCAAACCTCGAGTCAGGAGTGTGGCAGGTTTTGATTGGTCGTCACCAAGCATTACGATTGACAAGTCATCGTCGGTGGGACGTAAAGCCGATTTGCGCATTATATTGAAGCAGCTGATTGTATTTTTTATGCGTTTGCTTCATGTCGTTAGGCGAAAACACCTTCTGCATTTGTCAGAAGCATAAAACATTTCTTTTTTCAGTGACTTCGGCAAAAAGTGTCTTCCATATGGATTACGATACCGTTCGTATCTTATTTCCTTCGAAGCCATAATACAGAGACCGAAATTAGGAACAGATGAACTTCTCCGTGCATTAGCGATTCACGATGTTGTGGTTTGACCGCGCAAACAAAAGCGACAGAAAAAACGAGACTCACTGGCTATTCGCGCTGGAAAGGAGCCAGAACCGGTCGGAGGAACGGTTATCACGACCACATCACATTACCTGGCTGGCTGCGTTTTGATGAGATGTCACCGGGTCTGGGCCGCGAAGTGCTTTTAACAATTTGCGGAGGTTTCTGATTCACGAGCATTTTCGAAAACGACAAAATTTAGATCGCGCTCTAAATTAACGAACGACTGAATCAACAGCTTCCATTAAAGCCCCAAGTCTAAATTCAAGCACAGCATCAGCAGTGTTTCTAACTTTTTCTGGGAGTTAAGTTTTTTGTTTCCTAAAACAACGCCATTGCAACTGATAGTTGTGCAGGAAGGACCTGGGAATGTAAAGTGTCATTCACGGACTTGTTGCAAGCATTGCAGGCTGGTTGCTATCGACTGTTTTTATAAGCAAGTGTTTGTGAACTTGGGACGCTGGCACCGATGTATTTGACAAGTTGCTTGTGGGAAATATCCACTCAGTACATTATCCAATTAATATAGAACCTGTCAAACCCTTACCCCTTTGCGAAAACGTGTTTTTGAGTGGATAGCAAATCTCTCATTTAATTTA
>JGI24158J21664_10005927_pt1 | contig 16037 bp, 18 predicted proteins | sample Ectturendosymbi3_FD_21664 | JGI IMG/M metagenome (IMG submission 21664)
CAGGCAACGTTTGCTGAATCCACGTTGATTGTAAGCATTTTAGTATAGCCTAGTAAAAAATACTCAGGAAAATTAAGTTGCAGACCAGTTGCGTAGCTAGATCTTCAAGAAGTTATGGGTCGTGTGAAGGTAAATTGATTTGACATGTTGGATAAATATGAATATTGAAAGGAGAAATGTGTGAAATAAGTTCTTGGTGAGTTCAGTTCTGGTGTCTCTATATGCCGCAACAAACGTACTCGGTCAGATTTGGGGGCTCCCTTTTTGCCCGCCGCCCTCGCCGGGGGGTACTGGGGGCCCTTCCTCCGGCTCTGTGATAACGACGTGGGAAAATGTAGTTTTGTTTCAAGATTTGACAAATATTGACTGCAGTAATGCATACATGTGATTCACATACAGGTGTGATTTTTAAACGCATACTCAGAACAGTGTAGCAGTGGTAGATCCAGCTGGGGGCTGCTTGGCACGCGTTCCACCCCCACCCCAGTAGTTTTCAACTTGGGAGTCGCGACCTCCGTAGGCGTCGTTTGCCTTTTCTCTAGGGGGCAGCGAGAGCTTCTGATAAAAAGGTTCATCATTTTTTAAATATCTTATATTTCTCACAGGGATCCACTTTTCGTTGTAGCAAAAATATACGATCACCTGGCAAAATTGATAATCTACTTTTTTATTCAAAATTGTTTTAAGTGTGACCATGACATTACAAAGTTTTGAGTGTGATTATGACCATTACAGTACTGCTGCGTTTGGCAAAGCACGAATAACTTCGTGACGTAAGAATGTGTTGCGTTTGTAAATATCTGAATGCGGCAGCTAACTTGGCAGTTTTCTAGGTTTCAGTGAGTTGTGCTGTGGAGTGACTTGCATTCGCCGCTGGTCTCTCTCACTGATGCTGCCATGCGCATTAATTTAATAAATGAGTCTTTGTTCAACATAGTGATACCTTGAGGTATTTTCAGTCATTGTGTTTTTCTATTATGCAAACACCACCGCATTGCATACGCCTGGCGGGAAATTTTCATAAGGGGGTCGTTAGGTCAAAATGTGTCGCTGCATGAAAAAGGTTGAAAACCACTGCCCTACCCAAAAGACCACGTTGATCTTTTAAAGTGGTGCCATCAACCTTTTGAAGGCCGGTTTGAAAAAAATCAATGACATTTTTTGCTCCTTACGTGGATTTCGAAATTTGATGCTATCTTTTCCCACTTTCCTTCCTGACTGCAGCTCTATAGACACGCCGCTGCAGTGTAGTCAACCAACTATCCAGCACTTGCTCCAATTGGCTGACCTAACCGGTGACACTATTCCTTTTGTAGTTTCGTGTCTTCAGTTACAGTAGAAACTTTTTCCTCATTTGAAATCAAGATCTCGTCTTGTGCCATCTAAAGAGCACATTTGATTCCAGGTGCAGCAACCCCAATTAATATCATTACCCTCTCTGCGCAAACCTCTGTTCTGACTACATTAATTACAATATGCAATAACTAAATACAAAATTCCTGTTCTTCAACGAGTGAATTAATAAGATTTTTATACAGTGATTTATTTAATGCGCTATATGGATATTTCCAAGATGAAAATGAAAAATGTTTACAAAGCACCTACTTTTTTCGTATGTAAACAAGCACTCGAAAACCTTGTTTGTTCAGAATTTTTTTAGCAGATTCCGATTACAGTTGGAAAATAATCATGTTCCCAAGAGCAACAAAAATTTGCAATTAGGGTCATTTATTTGAATCACAGTAGTTGAAATTGATGATTAGTGAACGGAACCCAACCAGGAGTGAGGAAGAAAAAAAGACGCATGCACTTGTTTAACGATTGCTTCTCCAGAATATGTTTATAGTTATTACTTGCAAACCATAACATTGCAAGTGGCTGTAAAAATATAACCCAGAAAAACGAACTTGAACTATATTTGTTAAAAATACAATACAACCGATTGAAGCTGTTAACAAACCTGCCAGTTCTAACAGTGAACTCCTGTTTTATGCGTAATCCATCAATTGTGAAGCACTTCGAATGTTACGTCACAAAGCCAGAGGTCTCGAAGGCACAGTAGTAGTACGAAGTGATATAAACTTAATTTCAGCTTCCTGTGTCACATCCTGGTTTTATCGAGGTTAATTCAACAACTCGTGAACTCCTGCTTGCGTTTTAAATGCCGTGAGGAAGCTTTGCGATCGAAATACAACTTTCCAGAGGATTAAGCGGAGTTGGTGTGCTTTTGACCACCGTCAGTACTTTAGTTACACCGCAGTTTACTATGACGTCACAAGTGAAGGCGATCCCGAAAACGTGCGAAAAACTCTTTAATCCGGTTGTTGACTCCCTCTCGCGCAAATGTTGGTACTCGGTTTTCCTCAGGCGGGAAACTGACTTGTAGTCAGCGAAAGACCCTCGAGTGCAACGAGGTTAAGAACAAGAACACTGGTGAAAGCAAACAAGGTTTTAAAGAGATTTAAGGCTGCCAGGATGACTGCAGACTTTATCACTACTGTACAGTAGTTTCAGTTTGAGAAGTATGGACGTTGCAAGAGATAGATCTCACACTATTCGGCCTCTTGTTGTAAATTTCACCTGGAGATAGGCATCTTGTGTCTCGTTACTTATGTTTCCTATTCTATCGGAAGTTGAGAGAGTATTTTTTATTACAGATAGGTTGTTTCAGCTGGTTTTGCACTAATAAACTCGATGCTTGTACTTGTAGCGCTTTGGTAGAATGTTTCAAAAACTTGTGACATCGTTTGTGAATGGGTATCAGCTTGATCGATGCAGGTATAGCGGGATTGTAGAATGAATGTTGTGCAGATGATTCAGCATTGTATGTCACGTTTTTTAACAGTTTCAGATTCTAAGGTTTCTGTAGTCTTTGTTGCAAAAGTTCATGGCGTCGTTCAACGATTTATTTTTTATGAACGGACATCCCTCCTACACCCCTTGCTGGCAGCATACGTCAATGGTCGAAGCACTGGCAGGTAAGAAGCTCAAGGTATATTTAAGGGCGTAGATAGAAGCAGCTTCAGGAAGAACAGATTGAAAAATGGTATTTTCACAAATGGTGTTGTGTGTTTTTACGATTTAACGTTTTTTCCAACATGGTCCTTATCCAGCTTGTCAACAATATAATCCAGGGATGGGCAAACTAAGGCCTTCGGGTGGCTTGTAGCCCGCTGAGAATTTTAATTTTCCCTCGTATACACAATGCAAACTTTCAATATCTTTTTATGCTGATCGAGTATCAATACATGGTTATATAAAACATAAGAAGCATATAGTTTGAACAGTTTTTTTAACGAAAGTGTTAGGTACCCGGTATAGACCTGCAGGGACCCGATTTCTCTGGTTTTAGGGACCCGATGATAATTTTCTCTGATTCTACGGACCCGATTTTCAATTCTAGGGACCCGATAAAACTCCTTAAAAAAACCTGGTTTGAATAATAAAAACATAAATATATAGAAAATTCGATATATCGAAATATTTCACATTGAAAAGTATAATTTCTATAAGCTAGACCCTCACTAGGAACTGACGGAACAATGTGGCGGTCACTGTAAAATGTTTGCCTAGCCCTGAATTATAGCCGGAAACAAAACGGAATTTAATTTTCTAAAAATTTATGTTGAGTGTCAAATATTGCAATAGTCTACTCTAGTGATTGTCAGTTGATATGCAACTTTTTTATTTGTAAAAAAAGTCCTAAAATTTTCCAACCACTTTTCGTTCTGTTTTGATTTCCGAACCTCAGCTCAATTTCATTTCAGTAACGAATTTTATTTTGAGAGAAAAAGTTCAGTCTTTACGGTCGCATGCAGCTTCTCGCTTTGTTTATAGAGCTTTAACTCAAGGCCGAAACGATTGCGTAAAACTGAACTTGCTTGGTTGTTCCATTTTGCCTGTCATTGTTACGTAGTTTTGCAACAACAAAACGGCGATGAGATGATTCACTTCGACGAAATTACGACATGTTCTTACAAGGAACCGAAAGCAGTTTGTCTTTTTTGTGAAAAGGGAGTTTTTTTTATGAAGAGTTTGTTTTGCGGAACGGAAATTTCCCGCGAAAGCATCGGAGAAGTCGCACGGCGTTCACTGCACAGCAGCTGGAGGCGCTGGAGAGCACATTCCGAGAACAACAGTACCCGGATGTGGAAGTCCGTGAAAACTTGGCTTTGCGCACCAACCTTTCAGAAGCAAGAATACAGGTAAAAGAAGCAGTGACATCGAAAAATTTATTGGAACAATAAAGAATTGGACAAGAACTTTCAAAAATTAAAATTCGTAGTTGATAATTAATTTGCAACTTGCAACCGTCTATGTCGCTTAATTCATTATTGTCAGACTGTTCTTCACAATGTTTTATAAACCCATTTACACTTTCGTAAACGGTCGGGCAATGAAAACATAGACCTGGTCATCCAACCCAATATGATAATATTTGGAAAAGGATACCATTTACTCGCCCGATGCTTTTGAAAGAGCAGAAGTTTTGGTGAGGTTGTTTCAAAGTTAATGCAGGTTTAATTTTGTAGCCAAAATAAATATTTATTTGAAAATTTAGTGGACTTGGTTTTCTAACGGTCAAAAGCCAAACAAATATATTGTCAGTTTTTCACAAACTGTAATCCAGTGGTTCTTAACCTTTTTTCTACTACGCCTCCTTTGATTAGTTGTCCTTTGTTTCAAGCAACCCCTGACGTTAAATAAGCTGTGAAAACAAATATATTTATTGGCAAATTTATCAATCAAACTTTCCATGTTGTAGGGCGCGTAAGGGCTCGTGCCTCCCTGGAAATTCATTGACGCCCCCTTCGCGCCCCCCTCCCCGGTTAAGAACTTGTGCTCTAATCAATCCTTAAGTATCCAGGTGAATCAATGAAGTTTGAAAGAATGTATAAAATACAAATTTTTAGTAATAAAACGCTCTTGCATATTGCCAGCCCATATACTTTGATTGCCGAAAGATACCCCAAATGTGCGTCTGTTAGTTTTTGTTTTTTTCCCCATATTTTAAGCCATGCATAAATCAATCAACAATAATGTCTTTTTCTGGGATCAGAAAAAATTATTAAGCTTCTGCTTTTGCGAGAACAAATATGGTATTACTGTGGAGCAATTTGTTTAAAAGTTATAGTGGCATTCTGAAATACTACGCAATTTGAAAGAGCTTACTTCCGAAACTCGTTACTGTTTTATGCTTACACAGACATACGGTATTTGTTATAGATCAAGGTAAGTATATTGGATCTCAAGAATGCTTGTTTGTGTGATGCGGCAGGGTCCTCCAAATGCAGCCCGCCAAGCCATTTTATCAATGATGAAAGAAATGATGCTTACAAAAAATTTTTGGTTTGGTATAATATAACATATCCCGAAACAACTCATTGCGTAAAACGTCCGGCCCTCGACGTATTTCGTATTAGCTTATGTGGCCCCCTCGGCCAAAAAAGTTTGGAGACCCCTGTGATATGGTACAGCATCTTGCAATAATCTTTTGTAATTAGGAGATTGAACTGCTATATTTACAACATATGTCATACTGGTGGAAATCAAACAGCAGTCATTTCTTGACTTCTGGTGAAGTTCGCAGAAGGATCACGAACCTGATTCACTGGTTGTAGAGAAACAACAGAAAAAGAACTCCGAAAAATATATATGAGCTTTTGATTTCCGCCATGACAAATGCGTTCTTTCAATCGTCTTTTTGCAACTAATGCGGCCTATTTCCTGAACTCGCACCCCTTTTCACATAACACACGGCAAAATTCAGACGCGATCTGGAGCCATGTTTATGATTGCTTATCATCCAAGTACCATGCTCCCTGAACATCTGAAACTGCTGCATCTATTTGCAAATGCGAAGCATGCGGCATACTTGGCTGAGAAAAAAATGCAAATTGTATTTCCGCCAAAATGGCGTTCGTCCTGAACCGGCAAAAAGGCGATGCGTGATTTTGGCAAAGTCCTCACGAAAGGGGAGCAATTTCCTGTAGGTAATTTCCGACTTTCTCACAGTCGTCCCGAAACGAATTTGTATTTTTAGTGGAAATATGTCCACCATGTATCGGTGGTTTCTAAAACGATTTTCATTTCTACTTTATGTTGTCAAACCAGTTCATTTCGTTTTAGGACGTCACCCCTGCCGCTAGAAATACATCTTTTTCGTGTTTGGTTGAAAATTTCGCCTTATCTTCGGAAAAGAAACTGTGTAAAACTAAATAACAACTTCGGATTTGAATGCCTTGTTAAGTGCGTTGTGTCAGCGAAAAAGCATGTGCGCCGTAGAGCGACAAACGTATCGTCCGACGCTGATTCGTTGCCTCATCCGTTAGAGCGACAAACATATCGTCCGACACTGATTCGCTGAACTTGTTAGAAAAGGTTTTAGGCGGCCTGGTACTTTCATCCACAGCGCCAACAACTCTCCAATGTTTTTCTTGACAATTTTTACTTCTACGAACAAAAAGTTCCACAAGACACTTCTTTCTAGAGGTGGAGTGGAGTGTTCATCAAAAACTGCAAAACTGAAATTCTACAAATAGTAAATAGCCATCAGCCTTTCCTCTAAATTCCATTACTTTTGGTGAAACTGTGCTGAAACTACATTATTTAGAACGTTAATGGGTCTGCTTTCCTTATCTTGCAAAAAGGTTTTGAAAATAATTTTTGTTCCTAATCGCTTTTCTGCTGTTCTTGCATTTTTTTCTGAGATTGGTTTGCTGTGTTACAGTTTAATACTAATGACATAATTAAGCAATGAAGAAATGTGTGAAGAACAAGCTGTGTTGGGTACGATAAAAATTGAAGTCAATAGTAATTCTGAAGCAATGAATATTTTTATGCATTCGGGGTATAAACATGAAAGAAAGTTTATTCTTGTGCTGCATTGGTTTTCTCCATGAGAGGTTGAAACCGAAAGATTTGTAAGAAAAAAGAGAGGCACTGAGCATTTATTTTTTCAATTTTCTAAGTATGCACCTTTTGAAACACTTTCCAAACCATGGCATCTAAATTATAACCTCGTGAAAAACATTTTTAATTCTATGAATTGGATCAAAGCATCCGCATTCTTCTCGTAAAGCTTGTGTTTTTTTACAGTGATACGAGTAAAAACTTATTAGGATTAACTGTTGGAAGCGTGTTTTTTGAAAATTGAGGTTCCTATTGGTGACAGCTTGTAACAATGAAATGAAAAAATTGAGGTTTTAAACACTCCAGCGTACTTCTGGTGCAAATACATGGTAAAAGGTCAAGATGTCTTTTTTGCAATTGAATACAAGCTCGATAATACACTCTGTTAACAGATATGCTTGTGATTACAGACATTTTGCATTTAAAAGATAGCCTAAAAAAGTTCTTTTATTGACGGGGGAGACTTTTACATCGACAAGAAAAGATAAACAGCGAACACTCCTGAATCGCCGAAACAACACGAAGTTTTTACCGCGATTGAAGTCTGCGTTCAGACAAGCACTTGTCTTTATTCATTTAAAAGACGTGGACCACACCCGAAGTCTGATTCTCGAGGATTTAGTTCGCTGTTGCCACTTGATAAATTAATCATCGCCAACACTCTCACCACCACTCGGATCGAAGTGGCTTAGCGCCTCTTGTCACACATTCTGCTTGGCCATCGGCGCGAAAAGCAAAATTCAGGCCGCGTTGCGTCGCGCCTGTTACCCTCTTCAGGTCGCTAAAACGCTTGAAACGACGTTAAGTCCGATAATCTCGTATAAGTGCCTTTGGAGTTTCGGGGATCGGTGGGAAAGACAAACAGCAAACTTCCCGAGACCAGTGAAAACAAAGTGTTTTTTCGGCTGCTCGATGTTCCTGCGCTGCTTGCAAAGAAGCAAATTGAAACACGATTTGAGTTCATCGACTTAAGTACATTTGCAATTACTCTTGTGGTCCCACTGACCATACCGCTCGAAAAGATCCCGAGCTATGTAAGCTGCACAGCAAACAAAAGTTGTGTTCGATCTTTAAGTGTATCCTCTGTGAGAAACGATAAGGGTTTTTTCATGTTACCGAAGCTTTTTCACAAGGAAAATGGAAGCAGCACATGTGTTCTGCGGTTGGTTTTAAGTTGGTGTTTGACGTTACAAGAGCGTCGATGCACAATCCTATGCTTTGCCTTCAACAGATGTTCCATAATAAAATGAAAAACGTCCGTGAGTTTAGGGCTGGCAGTAGATGTGGCTTAAAGGTTGTGAGCGCTAGATTTGCGGATTTAATCTGCTGGCGTCTTATTTTACAAACTTTTGTTTCATTTTAACCAGAATGTTGCAGAATTCTCGGCCAAAAACATTTAACTTTTGTAAACATTAGGTGCAACAAGCAAAATTGTATTGCTTTCTTTTTTGTCTTTGGTTGTTCTTTTCTTTGACTTGACTGGAACACAATGTATTCGCACTTTCAAGTCAAAACCTTCTTGCAGCGATTGAGTGGAATGTTGCGGTTGCAGATCTGCGTAGTTTTAACAATCGTGCGTAATTTGATATTTTTCGTAGTTATTTCAGTGTTTTTTTTAAAGGAAATGTAAGGTAGCCGGTGTGGACCTGCAGGGACTCGATTTTCTCCGATTCTAGAGACCCGATGATAATTTTCTCTAATTCTAGGGACCCGAATCGGGTCCCTAAAACACCTCGAAAAAACCCTGGTTATTTCTAATATCACAGCATATTTTCTGTAAACCAATGAAAATTGCTTTGGAACCAAATTTGAAAACCTGATACTCCATTGGTGCTTGGCGTTGCTATGACGAACGTCAGGAACGTAGCAACCAAAGTGATAAATTAATGACAATAGTCATCTCATCCTGCATGGTGTATGTTTTATTTATTCAATAAATTAGCGGCCGCCGGAAATGTAACAGGTGTTGGTCAAGTTGAATACTTTTGCTCGAAGGAAAATTACCAACAGTCGCTCATCTTTCCAGACGTTTTAGACAAAACGCAGATCAAGTACTGCAGAGCTGCCAGTCTCGACTGTTTTTCAAGACTCTTGCAGAACCAGGTCCATAGCCATGGGGGTCATTCGGGGGCAATGCCCCTCGCGTTTTTTGTGTCCCCAAAATTTTGTTGTACTCCGAAAATTTTTTTGTAAACATATCATAAAGACGAAAACCTTGCCACCATAAAAATGTATTTTGCCTGTCCCCCCGAAACCTCAATATCCGTGCTAAGTGCCTGTGAAGAAAGAGATAGATTTTAACAAAATAGTTTTAATAGTTTTGCTGAAACGGCCATCGATTTCCTTCATCTCTCCTTTCTTGCAGGTCATTTTTACGGTGTAGAGGTTCTTTCGATCACCAGTTGCCCCTGTAGTTTGCTGAACGTAGCTCCTTTGCAAAGTAAGAAACGGCGCAGTTTCCTGGATATAAAAATGGCGCGATCTGCAAAATAAAGTTAGTGGGATGCTGACGCAGCTTGCGGGATTTTTGAAGAAACATTTTCGATTGCTGGCTTGGTGTCGCTGTCTGTGTTCTGGGATGGTGACGCAGCGCAAGGCTGCACTTCTGATGTTTCGCTTAACTTTACGTGGTTCGGATGCTGTGCCAAAACGAGAACTCTGCTGTTCATTATTGTTGCAACCAGGGCCCTTGAGAGGAAAAAATGTGCTGGTACGAGACCTGTTTTGGGCCCCCTCATACATTTTTACTCATTGAGAGCTTCATAAGCTTTTCAGTACTATGACTACAAATTTCTTCATAATTTTGTATTGTAACAATTCACCACTGTAATTGCTTAATTTCAAAATGTCTCAGGCTCATCTAGAAAATGCACATTACACAGTTGCTCTCCAAATTTCACAAATATACATCAAATTTAACATTAATGGTAGGCTACAACAATTCTCATTTGCAAGCAATTTTAATAGTTCTACAAACCTAATACGGTGATAGAAGGACAAGAATTTAATAAAAACTACATCTTAATCACAATTCACACTTACTGCATGTCCAACCGCGCAACTAGAGAGTTTTTTCCCAAACAAACGCTGTGGATGATAATGTTAGCTTCACCGTGGAATTAGAAACAAATGGCTGTATGCCCTTCCTTGATGTTTGTTGAACTTTGCAAATCTGGTACTGGTATTCGTAATTCGAACGTATCGAAAGCCCACGCGTACAGGTCTGCATAGCAACTGGTCCAGTTTCTCTCCGTGGCATTATAAAAAAATCTTGTGAATTTGCTTTTGAAACGAGCCTACGCAAGCTCTTACGGAATCATGCACGACGATACCCAACGTATTAAAACTATGCTTGTGTGCAATGGCTTCCCGGCATATTTTCTGGATGATTGTGTGCGTATACCTATTGGAAATGTCTGATTTTTACCATCTTTAGGTAATGGTAAAAAAAAGTCAATATGACCTCTGGTAACATAATTCTTTGTCTGATTGAGAAGGAAATTCTGCTGCGAGAAACCCAGCGTCAAGCTCAGCGCTAGTAATGTCAAATCTATCTTGAACTATTCATTGGTTCACTACTTGTTTTAGGAATTTATGTTGCACTGTCTGCCTGATTCTTGGACACTACATTTTTATCTGATCCACCAGGTCCAGGTTCTAAATCAATATCTGTGTCCGTGATATTTTTACATGCCGCAGAAGTTGTTTCTCTATTAGCTTCCATCTTGTTTCCATATCGGCTCTCTTTTTCACGACTGCCACCAACACTCTCCTTCAAAATTTGCATCTTTTGTATATATTTCCACATTACGTTGTTTTCTTCTCATGCCTGCATGAAAGAGTGTCTGCAGTGCTCTTCTTTTATTGTCAGCACGTTTCTTCTTTTCTTTCCTCTTTTGTGCTCCTGATTCATGAAGAGACATATTTCAAATCAACAAATGCTACAAAAAATTATTAGAAATTGTAAGCTTTTCCTTTTCAACATTCCAAATCAAGTTACTTATAATAATTTTCAAAGTAAAACTCCACTCCCCCACGAGGAGGCCTGCAGTACTGTAGTTTGCCACTGCTTGCATTTGCATACACAGTCTTCTGTAAATTATAATTGGCTAAAGAAGCAAATTACGCTCCATTTCTAATAATTTCCGTTAAACATTAAACTTCACACAAAACTCAACTTTTGGTAACTGATATAACCTGCTTTACTTTTCAGCATTTCCTGTGCCCGCTTTGGCACGGATTTTGATATTTTTTGGTAGTTTCTTTTTTTTCTGATCCTGACAAATCTGCTGTGCTTCCTTGAACAAAAAATTCACTTTCATCTGAAACGCAAAACCTTTTTCCAGTTTTCTGCAACCCAATTTCTTATGTTTTTTTCCCGTTATTATCTTTCCTTCATTTTTTCGAGTTTGAAGCTGCTTTTTAGTGGTTTCATAGCCTTTCTGCCGCCTCCAGTGGGCGGCGTCGCATTGTACTTGAGCGTATGTGAACTCCAGCATGCATCAAATCCTTCTGTAAATTCAAACTCGTCTTCCCTTCACACATGTTGCAATTTTCAATGGCTGCTTGGACAGAGTTTTAGGCTGCGTAAGTGTCACAATGCGACTCCGCTTCTTACGTGGGATATCTGCCATTAAAAATCACAGAAATTCTCACATGTGTAAATCTCAACCACACACAACAGAAAGAACTGGTTTCATTCTATAACAGTATTGAGCGGAATGAAATCGTTTGTGGCGTCATAAAGCGTATTTTCTACTGTTTCGCCGCGTCACGCTCTACTTAGTACATTGGGCTAGCAATGCAACAGCAGCAATTGAGATTTTCCCAAACGCACACCAAAAGAAATGGCGATACATTGCATAACGACTGAAAAAAACTACTTCAGTCAATTAATGCGCACAGTCAATTAAAATGCACCACAAGATTGTATAAATTAAACTATAACAATAAAAACTTTGTGCATAATTACCCATTTCATTTTTCAACGTTGAGGTTCATTGTCCCCCTAGACACTTGTGGGTCCTGGGACGGCGGCCCGGCTGCACCCCCTCTCGTGGGGCCTGGTTGCAACTGGCAGGCGTTGCTGTACAAAGAAGTGCACAGCGTGTTGCCTTTCCTACGCAATTTTTTTCGAAGCAGTCACCTCAAAGCGTTTTACCGATGAAGGTTTGAACGTCGTGCAGTTGTAAAGATCGCTGAGATTGTGATTGTTCTGTGGTCTGATGGTTGCAAACAATTGTTAAAGGTTTGGTTCAAGAATCGCCGCGCCAAGTGTAGGCGACAATTGAAACTGCAACAGACCGAAGATACAGCGAAAAATATTGAACATACGAGTGAAAAACAAGGTCAGTCGTACAGTGCATTGCTTGCATAGAGAGATGTTTTGCAAATTTCACAATTTTTTCCATTTCTATATCTTATTGTTAATTGTTTTCTTTGAAAACATCTTGACTGGGTTGTCGTGCTCTATCGTTGGGGATAATTCGTTGAGGATGTGAGTAGCATAATTTTTCACATTACATAGCTTTGTAAAAATATGTTTCCTTAACACGATTATACCGGACCAGCTGCGGTGCAGGATCTTTCGGAGACTGAGTCCCACCATCATCTCACAGAACAACATATTGGCATAAACACTGGCCTTCGTTGCACTTGAGTAAACACTTGATGTAAATTAATAAAACTGTAGACTTTCTTAAAGTTACTGTACTCTGTCGCAGTTTCCCCGCGTATTTTGTACATTTGCGACTGCAAATCGCTGTGGCGCGGCTGAAGAATCGTCCATGTTCACACGGAACGCTCACCGAGTTTCATTGACTTAGCTGAGATCTAAATTTAATCACGTTTGTTGGTGCCTCTTTAGGGGACGTTGCGGAAAGTAAGCAGCCGGAAACAAAGCCAATCGTGGTCTCCCGTCCTCCCAATACTGAACGAACGAAGTAAGCAGCAATGAATTTGTATTTCGCCTGTGACACAAAGCACAACCACCAAGCTTGTAGTTTGTGACAACCACAGGTTTGTTGGGTTGTTCAAACGTTTTAGGCAATCGTGCAGTCAGTAAGCAGCGATTATCAGTTTGAGCTGCATGTAATAGTTAAACCTTTGAAATTACAAGCTACTGCGAAACTCGTCACTGCACCTTGCTTTTTCGCAACAGTGGCTTTACGAAAAATTTGCGTAACTGTTACTTTAAATATTTCACTCGGTTTTGAAGTTCATAAAAAATCACAAAAATTACTAATTATTTGTTGCATGTCAAGTACTCCCTCGCACAAGTAAAACTAACACCACTTTACCAATCCGGAGTAATGCTGATCGTGTGAGATTCGTGGTAACTATCGGCTTGCGAAAGTTTGTTAGTTTTGCGAAACTTCCGAATCAGCCCCATTGTGTTGTTACCAGGAGGGCGATGTAATTTTCTTGCGTGGAATGTTGAAGTCATGGTTGCCTTCAATGTGTAAATTTTCGCAGTCACATGTGCGATCCGAATAATATATTGGCAAAAAACCTGAACGCCCGTGCTACTTCCAGTCACATGGAGACAACGCTTGCACGAAGCTTCTTCAACAGTAAGAAAAAGTTGCCATGCTGGGACGAGTTTGTCGCAACCTGTATGTTTGACACGGGTTGTTTTGGCTTTTTTGAAGGTTATCTTCCTCTGTGCGCGTATCCATATGCCGCGTACAAGCTTCCAGATTTCCAGGTTAGTCATCGTTCCATCGTCAGCGCACCATAAATAGCAGCATAACCAAAGTGTAAATGAGNAATCGANGACTATAGGTATTATAGCTATCAATCAATAATGAACTATTCCGCAAAATTGACCAACTATTGCACTTCAGCAGTGACACAGCACAAGCAGGCGTTTCACTTGAAGATGTTTTTTTTAAACATGAATGTGAAATAAAATGTCTTGCCTTTTGTATATGACTGCTGCTTGAAACAAACACATCATATTTAGGATAACATTTGCCTGTTGCTAATCGATGTTATATCCTAATCAAAGCATACGTATATTTAAAGTATAGTTTAAGGCATTTTTGCGAAATTCTGATGCAATTTTAGCGGGTATCCAAAAATAATCCCATGGCATTAAACAACAATCTTGCTGTATAGTAATCATATCGGAGAAACAGTGATTTGACACTGGCCTACATGATATGCAGTACTAAAGCGGTTGGTTGTACTTTGAAAGGTCTCATTCTACCTCTTACAAAAGTACAAAAGTAGGTGTTCTATGCCCGTTGTGACACTGTCTAACGCTGCTCTCAAGTCTGATCAGTTTTTCTTAATTACAGTGTCCTTCCCTGCTATAGTTAAACCTGCGCAGCTGATTAACGTTTGTTAAAAAATTTTCAGGTGGTACCAAGAGTCCTACCATACAAGAAGATTTCTTCAGCTTNCAATCCTTTTCTAGACGTGCAACACTCAGGTAATTTCATAGAGACTTACCAGTTTTCCAAATCTTCATGCCGCTGCCGTNATTGCAATTTTAACANNGGGCACCTGCGTGGAATGCGTGCAGCCCTGACATAATGATTTGGACTAAATGCAAAGCTTTGTATGAGAAAAATGAACAGCATAATAATATCCCAGTCCGCTGTTGTAGCAATAGGCCAAATAATTATCTCAAGCAACGATGTGCCTTGATTGGCATTTTTAAGCAACAACCAAACAAAAAATGTACAATAAAGGGTTATTTTTCGGACTCGGAGTAGTATTTTTCGGACTCGGAGTAGTATTTTTCGGACTCGGAGTAGTATTTTTCGGACTCGGAGTAGTATTTTTCGGACTCGGAGTTAATCACTCAATTTCAAAAAAACATCTGAACTACACTTGCGTTTTGACGGATAAATTGCTACTCTAGCGTACCCTTTGACCAAAATCTTTGTAAATGATTTCGAGCAGTGGTTTTCAACCTTTCTTGTACCGAGACCCGTTATAGCAACCAGGGTTGCGGAGTCGGAGGTAAAATCTCCGACTTGCCAAAATTTCCGTCTCCCGACTCCGACCTTTCCAAAAGTTTCGATTCCGACTCCCTAAGATAAAGGGAATGGAATCTGTCTGTTAAAATAAAATCAATGTAAATCGTGGTACACAGCAAGAAATGTCTATTTCAATTAAAGTTTCGAAAGAAATTGTACCATTTCAACAGGATTTCCCAATTCAGGAGTGTGATGTAAAAAACGATCCAATTGGACATCCGGAGTAGGAGTCGGACAAAAAAATCCGAATCCAACTCCCAGTGTTGTCAGGGATCCGACTCCACCCAAAAAACTCCGACTCCTTACGACCCCGACTCCGCAATCCTGATAGCAACCCACTATAATTCAACGACCCCCATCTAAAACTCGAAAAGAGCAAATGTAATGCACCAGTGTGCACAAAGTATCTTCTCGCGAGTTGCGACCCCCCCAACAAATGTTCACGACGCCTTTGGGAGTTGCGTACCCACGTTGAAAATCACATATTTAGAAAAACTCTAGTTCGAGAACTTCAAGGATTGCGGTTGATTGAAACAAAGTTTGAATTCGAAACCTGGTTCAAATCGATTTTTTCCTGTGCTGTGTGACATTTTTTCCTGTGCTGTGTGACATTGCGGTAGTTCAAAACTGTTTTTCTCGATGATACATTTCTGTCATTTGTCCGTTCATAGTATTAAAACTCACCGCAACAGTGTTCACTAGCCTACCTTTTCGGACATTATTACCGAATTGAACAAATATTTTTCAGGTCAATTCAAATAAAATCGGTCTACGAGCGAAAAAATCGCAGGTCCCTGAATTATTTTTGAGTTGGAAACAGTTTTCATAACTGGCCTTTCCTGAAGCTGCTTGTAAAACATATGAAAATGCGTTGTTGTCTTTTTTCTAAAGTATGAACCAAACGCAATGTGGGCAACTTTGACAAAGTTTTTTTGCCTATTCCACAACTTCGCTGTTTGTTTCGTCATCTTATCGTGAAAAACTAATGCCTTTGGTATCTCACTTGCTGTCCGTGAGCTGAACAAGCGAAATTACATCACTAGCTGCGAAAGCTGGCGACGTGTTTTACGAGCAGGCGATTACTCAGTGTGAAAGGTCATATCACTTTTCCTAATTTCTTTTTAGAGATGAAATGTT
>JGI24158J21664_10005930_pt1 | contig 16033 bp, 11 predicted proteins | sample Ectturendosymbi3_FD_21664 | JGI IMG/M metagenome (IMG submission 21664)
AAAAATAATTTTTATGGTCTGTTAGTATGGAAAAAGAAGCTAATTTTCCAAACTCGATCGTTTGACATGCATTTTCATAATATTTCATTCCAGATTGATAATTTTACTTTTATTGTGTTGACTATTATAGTGCCTGTATTTGACCAGGGTATGTCATTCGGAAAAGTTTAAGTCTGGAAAAAGTCTGGAAATATATTTCCAAAATTGCGTGAGAACCCTATTAAAGGGCGTTGATGAATTTGATATTTTCCAGCACAGTACACGTTGTGGCATCCGCCGACTTCAATAATATCCATCAACACTTTCATTTTTCTGTGGCGCTAAAACACAAAATGAGCAAATGAAATCCCAGCCCTTGAAGCTAAATTATTGCCAATGTATCGAACACTGGTCAAAATGCGCCTTTACGGCAAATTGCTTGGATACGCCATCGCAATGATGTTACTGTGTCACAATTGCAATTGTTTGCGTAATACTCAGCGTTGATATAATAGGTTATGATTTTCAATTCCCCACCAAGGAAGAAATCTGCCTTATGCCATAAAAACTGGAGTTTCGTTTCATCAGCAAACTTATCTCACTGGAACATGCCCTATGTGGCTTAACAATCAAATCTTGTTTAAATCTTTCCCATGGCTGCCACCTGATCAGTGTTTAGCGTTTTCACATTTTAATGTCGTAGCACAGACCGCAAAGCATTTTAAAAATCATCCCAACTTGAGCCTAATCTGAATATTCCCAACCTGTCACACAGAGCCCCACTCACAGAGATAGCTTAGCCTGAAGGCTAACTGTACTGGTTGGCTAGCTCATTACTGTGTTCGGTTACAGTTCATCATGTGTACTTTTAGAATCTTTAACTGGAATCTTAGCCAGTAGTCGCCAGACATAGAACCCTTAAAATTTAACACGCTGACCAAAAGGGTTGCGTCACAGCAGTTTCAATGACGTCAAGTGCCGAAAAGGATCATACTTGTAGTTTTTCTTCAGTTTTTACAGCAAAGATCATCTGTTTCACTTGCTGGATGCTGAAGAGAACGCAGTTGTGGATCTGAACAACATCGCACCGTTACAGGCAAGTTCGTGGGGGTAAAGGCCGGGCAACTACGGCCAGTTCACTTAATTACTCTTCGATGCAGAACTTACTCTGAAGATCAAGTTCTGGGGATTTTTTCTGAGTTTTTTGTTACCATCGCATGAGGACCGACAACATATCCTAGATGCATCCGTTTCGTGTATTTTGTTTGTTCCTGTTTATTTTTCGGTCGTTGACTGGTTTCTTTTCAAATGATTGCAAAAAGTTAAGTCAGCTCGGTCATAATGCTTCTTTTAGTTATAAAAAACGTCCGAAAACGCAAAAAAACTAAATGTTATAAAAAAAATGTCCGAAAATGCAAAAAGCGAAATGTCTCAGCGCAAAGAAAGACCGTTTGTGCTGTTTTTATATATCTTTTTGTCTTTGCTGACAGTGTCACGAAGACGGTTGGTGTTTGTGCACCCCCCCCTCACCTCCCCCTGGGAGAGGCAAAGCTCGTCACGCGTCACTTCCTGGTTTTGCAGGTTGTTGTTCGGGGAATTGTCGAATGGTTGCTGCTTTCTGGCCTCTCAGAAAAAGTCCGCACTGATCTTTACGCTTCGCTGCTCTATTACCTCCAACTGTGTCGACGGCCCAAATCCTCGCCCTACAAAGGTACACGCACCCCCCGCTTTGATGTGCCCTGCGTGCGAAAAGGATGGTTTGGTTGTCCTTACTCCCACCAACAACGTCTGTATTTCCGTTTAGTCTGTGTAGCGTGGTTGATTTGTAATTTTTTTAAATAATAATTAACGGCGTGGTTCGATTGCACAAAATAAGACTTGAACTCCTGCTTAACACCAGGGTGTCGAAGTCGGAGGTGTTCGGGTGGAGTCGGATTCTTGACAACACTGGGAGTCGGAGTCGGATTTTTTGTCCGACTTCGGAGATCCAGTTGGATCATTTTTTACATTACACTCCTAAATTGGGAATTCCTGTTGAAACTGTACAATTTCTTTTGAAACTTTTGTTGAAACAGAGATTTCTTGCTGTGCACCACGATTTCTATTAATTTTTACAGTCAAATTTCATTCCTTTTATGTTAAGGGGTCGGAAATTTTGGAAAGGTCGGATATTTTACCTCCGACTCCGCAACCCTGCCTAACACCCGGGTGCTTGGCCTGATTCAGTGCTTGTCAACCTGTTTGAAATGATGTAATCTTTGGACAATAGTTTGTCTATCAAGCACCACTTGACTGCAATCAGGGGAACAGTAAATAGAAATATACGTATATTTATTCTACATTTCTATGTTAAAATCTCATTATGAAAAAATTCGTGTACTCGGCCTTGAAGCACCTTTGCGTACCCCAAGGGGGTGCACGTACCCCCATTTGAGAACCACCGATCTAATTTACCAAGTGCCGAACATAGTCGTTGATTGCACGAATTTCGTGTCTTATTCCTTTCGGCTTCAGCTTGGTGTCACACTTGCGCAGGCACGCGCGATATCTTGTCGTCCCTGGATGACGTGCACGCGAAGCTGAACCGCGACAACTTCAAGTTGTTCAAAAGTTACGGCGAAGCCTTCGTTGACCTGGTCTGCAAAGACGCGTGCAATGGTGAGAGGCGTTTGTTTGTTTTTGAATGAGTGTGTGCACATGACACATGCACGTGACGCTTTAGCTGTTCTGCAAAAAAACAGCGAAACCTCAGACATTTTTTGTCCCTGCGTTCAGGTCAAAGCGTGTGTCGGGTCTTGGCCCTCGCGTGCCTCGATTCCATGGTCCAAATCGACGTCCAGCAAACCTGGCTCCAGTACATGATCAGGAACGGATATCTTGGCCACATATCACACAGGTTAGACCTGATGAGCTTCTGGGTCTTACTTGGACAGTATCGGCCATGTTAGGAACATGCGAGTTTGGAAAGACCAATGCCGCCCCTGGCATTAAAAAGAATTTGTAACTCCCGTTGTCTCATAATTTTAATTAGATCCTCACTTTTGTTTGAGGTGAAGTTTTGATGACAAGCTGGTTTTTGTTAAGGTTGTTGGCTTAAACCTCAAAGCATGCATGTTGTTGCTTGACTGGGAGAAAAATCCTGCCTTCCACACATTTTTCTACTGTTAGATAAATGTTGGTTGGGACGTGGTAATTGCTAAAAAGTTAAGGTCTCTTACGATATAAGTTATTTATTGTATTTTTGTTTTGCCACATATTCAATCGACAGCTTTTTAATGTTGAGAAACACATAATAAAAATATATGGCCGAGATTACGAAACATCGTAGCGTTTAAATATGTCTGTCTTGATTTCAGCAAGACGGTTATAATCAATTTTTCCCCCCCTCAGTATTCTGACAGAAGACGAACAGCTCCAGCAATACCTGGATCCGTCCGCCGAACCTCTGCGATCCGTTTTCATCTACGAGCAGAAGATGGCGCTGTTGTGCTCGATCGCTCAGACACCAGCGGGCGCCAGAGCGACCATCGACAGTGGAGCCCTCGTGCAACTTTCCGAGTGCACTTTTCTTGAAATGCGTCCAAGGCCTGATAAAACAGGTCCGTGTCTCAAAGCATTTTATTTTTACACTGTCTATGGAAAGTAATCCTATCTCAGCAAAGAATCAGACACAAAGATCTTAACAGAATGTGTATTTCGCCTACGATGTAGGCATCATCAGCTCTTATTCAAATAGAATCAGCTTTATTTTTAGTCTGGGTTTATGAAGATTGAGTATAGCGTTGGCTAATCTATGTTTTAGTTCATTTGATTAACCCCGCATATTAAGTGGACTTGTAATAAGCAAAACCAAACATAATGGTAAATATGTGTTGCAAACCCTTCACTTTCGTTAACATTGATTTTCACTTTTTTTAAGTGAAAAATAATCAAATCAGCGAAAAATTACTTGCGTCGCATGTTATTTACAAAAAGTTAACGTCGCGAAACCTGTATATTTCGCGCAGTTGTAAACCCGTGCATATTTGGATGACTCAATAAAGAATTTCCGTGAAACTGCAGTATGTTTCGAACGTCGGGATGTAGCAGTTCGTATCGGCATTTTCACGTATTTTAAAAAATACTTTATTGAAATTTCGTTGCGGCCTCAAAAAAGCTTCGTGCAAGTTTTGTTTCGATTGTAGACAAAAATTTCCCCAGCAACTTCTGCGTTACGTTGCGCCAGAGCTACGAGAGGGTGTCAACGAATTTCGCAACCGCTGATTCTTACGTCACAGTTAGTCTTTCGACAGCAGTTTTCATTCAAATACGGTGCGACAGTGAATCGCCCAAGTCGCGTACCAACGATGTTTTCTACCTCATTAACCTGCTATTGTCTCCGACGAGACGATCAAATGCTGATGTTGCCGTGGCAACCGGCGTTGCTGCAGCAACCGGTTCTTTGTCTTCGCTTGGATCGCATTTGCGTCAACTGTGCACTTCTGTTTTTCCAGAATCGAACGCCTTCGCTCCGGATATGACGAATCGCTTCCGGCAACTGCTCTTCCCAGCGCTGCGGTTCTGTTCCGCTCTGCTGGCCACGCACGGTAACTTCGCGTTTCGAACCAGAGTTGGTTGACCCCCCCACCCCCGAATGTCTGGTCTGTTTTGGGCGCGTTCATCATTTCGCAGCCACGATCAAAACTTACTCCGTCTATTAAAGGTTTTCCAACATTGCGCTTGACGCACACGATCTGTTACAGTTGCTTTGTGACAGAATAAAACTCTTGCATTTTTCAAATCAAGTCCGGACTAGAATATATTGTTACGGGTTTGTGACTATCTCATCGTAGTTATCCGGTAACAATGCATGGACACCTCGGTGCGCGAGAGACCTCATAACTTTCCGATGTTGACGACAGGTTCTGGTTTAAAGCAAATGTAATTTCTACGCATGATATTTTTTCATATATGTGCATCTATAGTTTCATCAGACCTGTTCTGTATCATTTATAATATTTCCAACAAAATCATATGATGCGATGCAGCGCCACCTAGTGATGTTTCCAACGGGGGTCTATCGCGAGTAACGGGGGGGACGCGTAAAACTTGTTTCAACGGATAAAGTGCGGGATCTGTTTCGCCAGTTAGGCGTGATGCGTTCGTGATGTGAGGCTTGTGAGCTGTCTGGGTAACCCAAAATAGTCTTATTGATTATGATTGATGAGTAAGAACCTCCCGTCCCCCCCCCATTGCTTTCACCCTCCTCTTGTATTGAAGGCGGACAAACCAATTGTGAGATCGGAGCCCTCGTCTTGCAGTTCCTGCTCGCTCACGCGGACTCGATCGTCAATGCCGCGCTGCGCATGCGTAGCGTTCCAACCGATGTGCAGGTAAGGGGCCCGGGTCAGAAACATTCCATTAAACCAAACGGTTGGCGCGCGAAACCGTGTGAAAAATTGGGCAGAAGAAAAAATTTAAGGTCACAACTCAATANAAATTCTTTCACGATCATGTAATCCAGCTTGTATTGCCAACATAAGCTTGTCGCACATGCTCACTGAAAGCAAGTANGTCTTGCCTGAGGTAAACGAGGACGTAACAGAAACAGTTGTTAAAATATGTGTTGATGGAGTATACGTTTGAGAGCTTCCTGTTGCCTCTTGGCTAAAATAGTGGATTTTCCTACGTGAGTAGGAAAATCCACTATTTAAGCCAAGAGGCAACAGGAAGCTCTCAAACGTGGTAGGAAGAAAACATTTTTTTTTTCATTATATTCGCTTTGTACTCTCAATAGAGTCAGCATTTGTAAATGCCGTTGGCTTTTCTCTGGACTAAAGGATAGCCGGACACTTTACTAGGCTTTTGAATGCGGTTTAATTGGACATGGACATGGTTCCCGTTTGACATGGTTCCGGACATGGACATGGTTCCGGCCGGACACTTTACTAGGCTTTTGAAATGCGGTTTAATTGGACATGGACATGAAATGCGGTTTAATTGGACATGGACAAGTGTTGCATAATACAGTAAACCTCGGTTAATCCGGATCTTCGCCAAAACCGGACAAAACTGGTGGTACGAATGATTTTTAACCTTTTTCTTTATAAAAATCTTCGGTTTATCCGGATTTTTTAATCCGGATCTTCGCCAATACCGGATAAGATCTGCTCTTCACATCTCGTAATCCGGATTTGTCCCCGCTTACACACTGTTGTGTTCTCAAAGTGCATTGACTGGTCTCTAGGAAAGATTCGGCAGCTTTTAGATGCAACGCAAGCGTGCTCACGATCACCAACGAGCGTTTAGAATTACAACAACGGCCGCAACTGCGCGCAACATTTGACTCATCGTACAGACGATTATTACGTCACACAAGGGCATAGCATATCACGTTGAGCACAACGTTCAAGCTCAAGGCACGCCGCCGCACCATGGTTTCAGTCTGTTGATCAGTGTTGAGTGTGCCTGTGTAGAGCATTATCCGAGTGTGTTGTTCTCGGTAACATGTCTTAGTCACTGCTGTTGGAGCAGACGCAGAAATATCTGCGTCAGTCTAAAATCTCAGATTTCTTCGCAGCCAAGGAATCTAAAATTATGAACTTAAGATTTTCCCATAACTGCGTGGATATGGCGGTTGCTAGTCTGTTATGCCATTGTAAATGCATCACTAAATTCATTTTACTTCTGTGAAAGTTTGCTGCCGGGTTATAAATGTGTTCAATGTAAGTAATTTTCACCGATATCTCAGTGCTTAGATGACGTCAGACTAGAAAAGACTATCTTCGGTTAATCCGGATCTTCGCCTAAACCGGATAAAATGGACCACCGTCAAATCGAATCCGGATTAACCGAGGTTTACTGTAACATATTTTTGTAATGATTTTTGCATTGATGTGAATACAGGCTGCGATTCGCTGAGCAGCCCTGTTGCAAACCGAGCCAGTGCATTGACTTGGATCTGTGTTTTCTACGTACTTTTTGTAATTTCTCAGTTATAAACATTATTTCCTCATAATTTACTTGGAAAGTGTTGTATTTTGTACTTTGCTGTATCTTCAAAAACACCAGCTTTTTCCTCTCTGTCGTATCGTCTCACCTAGTGACTTCTTAACCTGACAATGCGTCTTTTCAATAATACCCATTGTTGCGTCACACAAACGCACAGCCAAACTGCTGTGACCTAACAGCAAGAGCATTTTTTAACCACGACGCCTCACTACTGCCTGCAGGCGTTGACCGAGCTTCAGTTACTCACCGGAGTCCTGTCGCAAACTGCCGGACAGGACTTCACTGATCCGTCCATGTTCGGATCCGTTCCGCAAGACATCCTTATCGAAATTCAAGGCCACTTGCTGCGCATACAGGTACGAATGCTTAGATCTTTTCAAAGCAGCAGAATGATTTCATAATCGGGTNGCTGACTNCCGCAAGGCCTGAAATTAGGGGCTACTCGGCAGTGGCTTACCACCTGCGTGTTGTTGAATGCTCGACGCAAGACAGTGACTATAAATTTGAGTGTAATATAAAGGAGCCCGCAACAATAGAAGTCTTTCGAGTTTTACTGAACAAACAAAGTTCGCGGATTGCCCGGACGTTTTGTCGGAATGATGTTGAATTGCGCGCTGGACATGAAAGTGCTTTGATTTCTTTGTCCTTACCTCAAAACCTGCGCGTGTTTGGCGATTCCACCGCTTGCTTCCTGGATTTTGATGCAGTTTCGAAGATTAAATTGCTAGGGAATGTCCGTGTCTGCGATTTTTATATCTTGTTAAAATTTGAATATTAAAAGTGAGAATTCAGTATTTTTACGGTAAAGCCAATTTATTAATTATTTGGTTACCATTATTCTTGATAATAGCGGTTTCATATGATTAATTCGTTTTTTTTCTTAGATTTGCTTACGCAATAGGAAAGGATACCACACGGACAGTTTAACTGTAGATTGTCAGTGCCTTGATTGTAGCCAAGATGATTAACATTTTCTTAACAAAGCCCGGTTCAAAATTGAAGTTGTTCGCCTTCTTTTTTACTTAAAGGCAGTCATGCTCTGTCTCGCAATGACGTTTATTCATTTTTGGGCAGATAAGCTTCAGTTGCTTTACGACTTGTTATGAGGCTAAGATGGGCTTTTGAAGTGCAACGTTTAAGTACGTTTAGTCAATCACGCTACTCTCAAAACGCCCAGGGATACAACAGAGTATGATGGGAGCATGGGCGTTGGAAGTATTTTATCCAGGGGGCGGGCAACAGTGGATTTTTCGAAGAGGCAAGTAGTGAATTTTATTTTACCAGTTCCAAACTAAGAAAAAGATATTTTTCTATTAAAACATTGCTGGGAAAATAGCAATTCTCAAAATCCAGGAGGGTCATTTGACCCCCTGACCCTCTTCCGACGCCCATGGAGGGGAGAGCCCGTTGCTACCTGCGTTACGTCTTTCACGGCCGCATCAAACCACCAGCACGATTATGTTGCAGAGACAACTGCTATCTCTGCTACCCAACGTCTTCCTCTCGCAACAAACAGCGGCCGAACTGAAGCAGAGCATGGAAGTGGAATGTGGGGAGGGTTCTGACAGCAATTTTGAGGAGGTAATTTTCGCCAATGTTGTTAAATAAGCTTGCAGGCGTAATTCTAAACTTCTTTAATGCTGCTCCCCGACTAGCTCCTTGTCCACGCCTTGAGTTTTTCTTTCATGTTCTCTGCTTGCTAGTTTGAGATATACTTGGCCTATGATATGATCTGCAACGTGATCTTCGAAACACGGAGTACCTGTTAAAAGAAGGGTTCTCTGGCCACGACCTTTGGTAACCTGACTTGATTCTGACCTGTGGTGACCCGACTTGACTCTTCACACATTGACAGGTCACGCACCTCCTGCATTCGATTGGATGCAACATCCTCGTCTACTGCCGCTCCGTCGTTCTGCGCTCCTCCGCCGACTCTTCCGTGTTTCTTTTTGCTCCTGATATGAGCGAATCGACGTTGGACGCAGCGCCGTACGGCCCAGGTGAGAACGGGGTCAATATCAAGGCAGCTTGGGTGACTTGGTGTACATAGCAAGCATAAACACGGCTCGGAGAAGTTAAATTGACACAAAGACTTCGGTTCCGATTTTTGTTTACGATTAAAATCAACACCGCTGAAGAGTTTCACCACCTTGGGATTTCTTGACAGCAAACGTCCGAGCTTTTTGCAATCTTACTATTTTTTATGCGAGAACTATTTCTTCACTTCCCCGTAAGTGGAAAGAATGTGGTCCAATGTTCATGTTGAATCTATGTCAGTGATTGTCAACGTGGCGCAGGTGAGCCACTGGCTGGAATTTTTATTGGTCCACAGGACTATTATTGGGGGCTAGGATTGAACATGCTCCTGAGTTCACTGACCTATTTGCAGTACACTTTCGACTGGTTGTTCATGAGGTGTCAGCATAGCAAAGATGTCCATCAGGTGTTTTTTATAAAAACAGGGTCCATAGGCCAAATAAGGTTGAGAACCACTGATCTATGGCCACAAGGTTTGCATTCAAACAACTTGAAATATTTTTTCTGGTGATTGCTTTTATTTCATTAATTTGCCGTCGTTTCGTCGAACTGTTCAAGTAGTTTTTTCCTCAGTTGTATTGAAGAGGTCCTCGTGAAAAGGAAAGTGATTACGTCTTCACGGTTTTGATGCTGAACCGCTTGAGCAATTTCATGCTGGCAACACACCACACACATAGCTTTCGCTTGCGTGCATAAATAACAGTATGTTTTGACACATACAAGATCTGTTGGCATATGGAAGGTGTGTTTGCACGTTGAAGGTGTGTTGACACATGGGAGGTGTGTTGACACGCTAGGTATTTTTATTGATGAGCAGGGGGTCACAAGTGTTGAGAGTCTTCCCCGGAAGGATGGCCACATGCCCGAAAAGGCTGAGAACCATTGGCCTGAGTTTTCTGAAATAAAACATCGTCTGTCTCCTTTCAAGCAGATCGCATTCGCAGACAACCTGCCGTCGGGATCGTCTTTCGCATCCTGCGCAATGTGACGTCACGCTACGCGTCACAGTACGAAGATAAAAAGCGGGAGGAGTGGAAGTTGGATAACGTTGACAATTTCACCGCTGGCGATTTGAAGGAGGTACTAAGTGATGCTGTTATACTTGTTAAGCCGTGTCTGATGGCATTACCTTCTGCATTTCGACAACAGTTGAACCTTCTCTTTGTCGGCATTTTTGCAGCAGCATTAACTTGTTGCGGTATTTCTGGCTGAGTCTAAACGAAACCCTTTTTTGGTTTTGCTTCATTCAGCGTTTGAAGTAAAAAAAAAAAACAATTGTGTGGTCAATGTGTTCAATTTTTTGTTGTCTTTGTTGCCTTACCCGCGTTATGGGTGTCGGAAGGGGGGAAAGGGAGCAAAGGACCCTTGGATTTTGAAATTTGGTATTTTGCCATTTGTTTTTCTCTTGGTTTCAGAGTTGTTAAATTGAAATTAACCAGTGTTGCCCTCCCCCCCGGTCAAAGTCTATTTTGCTATCCTCCAGATCCGTAGCCAGATTTTAAGGTTTGCGGGGGGAAGCAAAATACCTTTTTAGGGGGCAACATTTTTGTTTTGATTATATGTTCGAAACATTTTTATGGGCACAAATTTGGGCGGAACTGCCTCCGAATCCCCCGTGGCTATGGGCCAGCTATCTCCTGGAAAAATCCACAATTACCTGCTCCCCTGGAAAATTTCTTCAGAAGACCATGCTCGCGCCAACCGGCATCCAGAGTTTTAAGTGCAGTTGACAAACATTTCGAGCGCTTTTGTTAAGTCGCTCGCAGTTGTCATTCCTTCATGTCGCTCGAAACGTACTTTGAGCTGAGCTTCTGACGGCATGCGGTTGAGTGGTGGCAGGGGGATGGACGGACTGTCTATTTGCCACCTACCGGCCTTACTGTGTCTGTATTGAGAAGTTTACTGGCGTTAAGGCCAAAAGTAAAACTGTTGCTGTTGTCTGTCAACCTCGCCACGAATCTTCCCTCCAAGTTGCGCATGCGCAGTACCACCAGAGACCATTTGCGCAGTGAAATCTCATTCTCACGCACTTGCAACATTCCAACATTAATATCGTGTATATCGCAGAGCCCTTCGTAGCGCTTCGATGGTTGTGTGTCTGCATGGTTGCGCAATTGCATGCTCACTAAGTAAGACAAGTATTTGTTCGATGCAAAATTTTCAGTGTGGGAACACTGATCGCCGCTGCGTCAGAAACTGCGCGTCGTTCAAAAATTTATCGCGTTTTTTTGGTTTGGAGCCGAGTTGAAATTATTTCTGGTGGTTTCGATGCCATTACAGTTGCAAACCAAAATAAGATTTTTTTCCACAGGTGATCGGAGACAGCGTATATCATCTCTCATTGCCGCAGGAACAGAAACTCGCCAGTCTTATCCTTTACAAAAGCATCAAACGCAAGGTTGGGTTGTTTTGTATGACAACCAGCATACAAGCTCCTGTGAATTCTTATCAAAAGCAGGCACCCTTGGCAGAGAAGTCACAAAAAATGCACTCATGCCCAGTGTTTTTGCAGATGTTTTGAGGGGGCGAAATGGTCCCTTATCTGCACAACCACCGCCAAAATTCACTAAAATTTCGCTTTATGACAATCTCGGTATTCAGATGAAGTAGTTGAGGTCTCTCAAACCGTCTTTGCGGTCAGCAAGGTTAAACCTTGACTAATTTAAAGAACCTGTTTTGAAATAGTCAGTGCAAGAGGTTTTGAAGTTCAAAGCCACGTCAGGAGACCATTCTTTTCAAAAATTTACCTTCAACATAACAGAAGCACAAACAGACGCGGTGTTTTATTCAGCGCTACTTTTCGCAGCGATTTCTATGACATCATCGTTTGACGTAGTCCCAAATGACGTCATGCGCCCTTGACGTGAGCAGGTAGCTGTTTTTTGCGACCTGACTAACAATCTCCGTTTTTACTGCAAAGGAATCACACCTGCGCTGCCTCTACCACATCGTCGAGAACGCGTTGCTGTTGCTGTGGCAACATCTGGACTACTTCATTTTGAAAGTCGCGCCGCTCGAGACACTGAACAGCAACATCCTGTTCCCGAAGAGGAGCGAGGACGGAGCTCGCATCCCGTTGCGCCGATTGCAGGGTTTGTGACAACCGCTACACGCTGTGTTTGAACAGACCACTGAATTCAATGTGCGCTCTTTCTGGGGCAGTGGTTCTTAACTTCTTTCACATATCTTACCCCCTTTTATCAAACAAGATTGTCAAAATTACCCCCAATACAGTCAATGGTGCTTGTTTCTTAAAAATACGAAAGCAACTAACTTTTACAGTTCAGAATGATTTATAAAAATTTAAATTTTCTGCAATTTATGGTTCAGTAAGTTTACCCCCTTGACAGATGAAATTTACCCCATGTTAAGAACCATTGTTCTAGGGTCAGAGGTCTTTTTTTATATGTTAGTGTCGTCTTAAAGCATAACCTTAACCGAAAACGTTTGATAGAAGATGCCGCTTTTCTTAAACTGGACGACTTCTGTTACTCTCTTGTGCCAGTCAACACAGTTCGTAAGCAAGCTTGGCGATTTCGTAATCCCACGCTCAGTTACGGCAGCATGCTGGTCATGTGCTTTTGCAACGTGATCCGATTGGGACGGTGTTAAAAATTTTTTAGAAGTCAACATTTAAGATGGGCAGTAGTAGTAGTTAGCTGGTTGCGCCACTAGTCTTATGGGTCTTTATGACTGGTGAGGAGTGGCGGTCACCGAGGGAGGATGTCGCGAGAAACTTGGTGAGTGATTTCCTTATAGTGGGTATCAAGAAAACGCTGAGTTGTAATAACGGGCGTTGGAAGGGGGTCTAGCACCCCTGGAATTTGAAATTTTATTTATTGCTGTTAACCTGTTAGAAAATGTTTTTCTGTTAGTGTCTTGAGCCACTGTTGTCCTTTCCCTGGAAAAAATTCTTTTTCCCACCCCTGAAAAAATCCACTATTGGCCCTCTCTGGAAAAATCCTTGGGACACCCATGGCTGTAACCAACGTTTCGTTATTGCATCGAATAAAGTGGCATTGTTCAAGCTGTTACAAACTTTCTGCTCGTCTTTCGCAGATTTATTGCAGTTTTTCGTTATTTTTTAACCAGCCAGTGATCAGGGCTACTACGGGTTCTTAAAAAGTATCGAAAAAAGTTTGGTCATTGTCAAGATTTGATCGTTTGACATTCATTTTCATGATATTTGATTCAAGATCGATAAATTTACTTTCATCTTGTTAAATATTATAGTGCGTGTATTTGACCTGGGTAGGTCATACGGAAAAGCTAAAGTCAGGAAAAAGTCTGGAAATTTATATTAAAAATTGCGTAGAAACCCTGAGTGATATTATCAACTCGTGCGGGAAGTTACTTTCTCCTCACTCTGCCTGGTGGTATTGGAGGACTTGGCGCTTTCCGGTCCTCATACTTGGCCACTATTTTCTGTGTGGACCCAGATATTATGTTGGTACTTACGTGCTGTCCCACGTTGTTGCGCAGATAACCCCAACCCCGCCGCCGGTCCAGCCTCCGAATATGACGTTTACGTGGCCCCTCAACTGGGGAGGGAAGTCGGCGTGAGGAGGATTGACATCGAACGGGTGCGTGGGCGTGGTCAGGGCGTGACTGATCGCAAGCGAAGTATACGCTGAGCGACCTGGTGCTGAGTTGCGATACGAAAGTCGTGACGCTGATGAGGTTGAGTAGTTACAACCTCTCCGGTGGTGTTGCGTTGAATGTGCGATTCGTCACGAACGGGATGTGCGCGAAGAACAACAGCCATGTGTTTGTCAGTCCCGTCGCTACGGGGGGATTTGGTGGGCTTAGCCCCTCAAACAAAACCCCNCCCCCCCAAATTGAAATTTAAAACATTATAAACCATTTGAATGTCAAGCCCCCCCCCCCGCACAAACGTAAGCCTCCCCCCTATTGACGACTTTCTTGCGACGGTGCATATACATGTGGCGCGAACAAGCAATAATAGAGTGATTGCGGCGTGTAATCTCTGCCGATACTAACATGTGAACGATTGAACGTGACAGCTGGTGTGCGCGAAGAGTGATCATGGCGTGTGAGATCTCTGTTGTTGCTTGCTGCCAGAGCGCGAACCTTCGCGCGCGTTCCGCCCGTCCTTTCCGAACGAAACAGTAACGATATTGGGACTAAATGTCCCAAATATCGTTTCTCGTCCTGGGTTCGTGGAACTCTCGACCTTGGCCAAGTGGACTTCATCAGGCCCGTAACCAGGGAGGCGCAAAATTTTTTGCCCCCACCTGGAAAAATGTGTTGGACATAGTTTAAGAAATTTGGGCCCCTTTCAAACTCCGCTTCACCTAGTGTCCCAAGCTGGTTACCGGCCTGGGCTTCATCCCAAGTAGCAGTTTCCCACAAACAGTGCCTGTTTCGAAGTGGTCTGCGATTTTTGTGTGTGACACATTTTTCCGGGCCCTCCCCGTTCCGCCGTTGGCGCGATGGTCAGGTCACGACGAGTTCAGAAAAGCTCTTTTTGATGTCAGTGACAGAAATGTGTCCTGATGTTTTTTCGAAACGAAAGAACGCTTCACGCCCTGGTGGCAGTTTAGTCGATCGCGAAACCGAATAAAATATCTTGTTTGACATAAACACGTCTCATACAGAAGTTGCCGGTGGTGCCGGAACCCCCCTGTGTTGTTGGTGTCCCCCACCTTTCCGCCAATGGGTGAAGAACTCTTTCTCCAGCAGAGTAGTAACTTGTACTGTGTTCGTGAAAACGGGGCAAAATAATTGTGACTTGTACCTAACAACAACATCTACTTGAAAATTTCAGAGGGGGGGGCAGTTTTACCCCCAGCTGCGGCCCTGTTCTCTAGTCCTTCGCTGATAACGGCCCCATTTTTTCTGCCCATCCTACATCATCTGAAACTCAGACACAGCTGGTCTCATCGATGCAACTGTCAAAAACGCGACTGTTCCAGTTTTTTCAGCGATTTTCTCATACACTAGTGATGGCCTAAGAATCGTGGCCTACAAAGGCTTTGCTGAAAACGGCCCGTTATGGCGAAAGCCGACCTTTCTACACTGAAAAAAGCTCACGCGCTTTCAAGCAATAGAAAGAGCCAAACTCATCACTGGAAAAAGCAAACAAAATGTTTGGAAGAGGGGTAAATTCGTTATACATTTTTAGGAAAGGTTTTTGCTTTCATTATGTGTTTAAAACAAATTTTCCTGGGCACAAAAAATTTTGGGGTATTACCCCCGAATGTCTCCCGTGGCTACGGGCTGACCAGTCGTGAGAAAAGTGGCGAAGAAGGTTCTCACTCTGTAGGATGCACACTGAGCAGTGCCGGTCAGCAAAGACAAAACTCGCCTGTCACTACGACATACACTGTCTTGTTGTTTCAGCTGAAACGAGAACTACCTGCCTCCATTCCAAGCCACTTTCTACAGAAGCTTTGTCAGATCGAAGTGCAGAGCAAAGGATCGGCCGGTTACTTCATCCAACCTCTCGTCCGTCGGCTCCAGCACATCATCAAGCTCCATTCGCAGCACCCCCACTGACCAGCTCTCGCCGCAATCCCATTAAATACTGCCCCTGCCAGCTCGATCTAATAAAACGTGCCTGTTTTTTTCGACTGCGTGCCTGAGCAACGCTGTGGGTAGTTTCGTTAACATTTTCAGCCTATAGTGCTGTTTAAAGATAAACGGTTGAGGCTTTAATTCTTCTGCAGAGCCCGAGTTGCCGCGTCAGTGAGCGGCGGCAAACGCATTTGTGCAGTACGAAAGCTTGCTTAACGGAAAATTAATTCAAGAATGTGAGGGGTCTCAGAAGGGCCTACGAGAGGGGGTTACATCGGACCCGGTATGAACCGTATTAGGATCCGGGAGGATAGAAAGTACTGCTCGTACACGAAACTTTTTTGGAACCAAGTCCGAAATTGATGGTCGCATTTTTCTTTAATATCTGCGCTGGTAGCTACAACCAGTGCTCCCTAAAAGATCTTGATAATTGCCGAAATGGTATTTTTAAATTAAAACTTGCCCAAGCTTTCAGCCGCTTGAGACAAAT
>JGI24158J21664_10005932_pt1 | contig 16032 bp, 7 predicted proteins | sample Ectturendosymbi3_FD_21664 | JGI IMG/M metagenome (IMG submission 21664)
CGGGCCACAAGAATTAATAATCTCAATAAAAATTCTCTAAAAAATTATCTTAAATGATTAAAGTGTTAAGTTTTCTTTCCAATGAAAATTGCTTCGCGGGATACTCCAGAGGGCCTTGCGGGACACATGTGGCCCGCTGGCCACGGTTTGAGAACCACTGGCCTACGGTAACGGATCTGACCTCAAACAGTGAGGGGTTTCCTCAAAAAGCTGCTGCATGTGTCAAGTACGTTTTTGGGAGTGGAATTGCATTTGTGGTTTGCATCTTTTTGACAATCAAATGATGAAAAAGCTTTAATTATAACGTATCAAAGTGTGGAACGATAACATCGGCAATACTTGTGCTTACTGCTACACTAACGGCATAAAACGTTGCAGACTTGAAAAATCTTCGAGGGGCAGAAGACTGTAGGAAAATACTACCAACAACAACACTATTTTTGCGTTGATCAATTTTAAAGAAAGTTATACATTGGGAAACATAAGACCCGAAAGACGATAAGCTGATGTTATAAGACACGCTTCTGTAAAATTAACCCTATATTTGTTTATGTCGTTTATGAGAAACTTTGATTACACAAACAATAATTTTAAGAGCAAGAGGGAAGAGTAATTTTTCTGTACGCTCTTTACTGGGACACAAAAGTTCGGGAAATCATGGATTGAGGGCACATGCATCTCATCTCCTTTCAAGCTTATGCAGCGAGCATTCTTTGGGGGATGCGAACGGCAATCCAGTTCTTGCCAATCGGTCCAAACTGTTTTGTCCTGCCAGTTCCGATAGACATAGCAGCGTGGAGCGCGTCACTGGACAAATACCCAGCTAATCAGACAAACACTGCTTTGGGTAGTCAGTGCGAGATACTCGTCCTAGGTAACTAGCCTTAATTCACAATATGTACGACATTTTTCGCCTGACTATCTTTTGCATATTTTTGTCAAAGCCGCTGATTCGAAAACTCTGTAATTTTATTTTCACTCTTTATGAAATCAAGTAACTCAAGGAACTGCCTTTGTTGCTGTGTAATTTCATTACAATATCTGGCATAATCCTTATGATACTAAGCAGGGTTATAACCATGGCTGGAACACTTTTCCAGCAATGTTCCAAATGTGGTGTTCAACATATACATGGTTAGTGGCATGAATAAAATTCCCATTGCGAATTACAACACAAATTTGCAATTCTCTAGCCTCTCTAGACAGGTTACAGCAGTCGTGTAGTTTTTTAGCTGTGAACTGTGCAGTAGATGAAGCTGAGCTCTAGCCTTTGAATAGACCAATTTCACAGAAACATTTGATGACCCAAGTTCGAAAAAAAAATTTTTCCGATTGACAGTTTCTTTTCAATGATAGAGGAGTTCTCGGACTCATTGAACTAAGTCCAAAGAAATCTGTCATTGATGGACTTATAACCGTCGAAAGTCAAGGAGATCAGGCAAAAAAGACACTAAAAAAGTGACACTAAAAACAAGCTCTACTTGCTTGTTTTCTTATCTTTAAAATAAATATAATCTAGAATTAGAATTCCCAGAAAGCCATTCAGTCTCTGTGCCTGCCGTTCAATAGAACTCGCTTCAGACGTTTGCACTGATGCGCTCTCGGAGACTTTGACGTCTTATTTTTACAACAAATCTCACGTTGAATACATTTGCCCAAGGAGTTGAATGCAACATTGGGAAGCTGCTGTCCTCAGTCTAGATTGATAATGAACATGGACAATATTTCAAACTTAGCTCTACATGTCAAAGATCATAGAGCATTGCCTTTATAGGGCACTTAATTAAGGTTGTTACTGCATGTGTCGTGCTTGTTGGCTGAACCTCAAGAAACGCTTCGCCTTTTGACAAATGATTAAGAAACAAATTCACACAGAGATTATGTTTTGTCAGGCCCCAATGGTATGTTTGTCGATGAAGTTAAGTTTGCAGTTGACAGATTTTGTATTAACTTGCATCTGAAACTTGAAGTATTGTCGTTGGCGTCGCCAACGACTTCAAACAGCTTTCTGACGCTTGGACAAAATGCTCAGACAAACTACTGCCACAAGCGAAAATTCAACCCTGGAAGTGTCTCGGTTCGATGACGTGACGACATCGCAGATTGACCTGACCGCCTTCAACGATTCTCAGGATGCTTCGCACGGCAAAAGTCAAGAACAGATCTTGGCTGGAATTTTCGTGCCGATTTTTTTCGGCATTATTTTCTGCGTTGGCCTCGTCGGCAACGCGCTGGTGATCACTGTCATTACAAAGATTTATCGCCGTCAACCTCACGGCATGAACAACACCAACCGTTTCATCCTCAACCTTGCCATCTCGGACATGTTCTTTCTCCTCTTCTGCGTTCCCTTTCAAGCCCCCTTGTACAGCATGGATGGGTGGCCATTCGGGAGCTTCATGTGCGTCTTCTGCGAGGTGTGCCAAAAGGTGACGATGCTGGCCAGTGTCTACTCACTTGTGGCGCTTTCGTTCGACAGGTAAGATAATTAAATTCCGGAAAGCGAATGGTTTGGTTACTGAGCATCAAATAATTAAACCTCAAATTTTAGCCAGCTGTTTATTGGAGAAAAATTACATAATAAATAAGAAACATCTATTTTTTGTTATTGCTGCTGTGGTATTTTATGGCAACTTGTTCATTCTGCAGCAATTTAACAAGTAGAAATAAGAAAAATGTTTAAATTTACAAGACAGCAAATGCTGTGACATTAATTAGACTAAACGTTTCACCGCGGGAATGGATTCAATTATGCAACCTTTCGAACAATTTAACAAAGTGGGGGAAACTCACGTCTCATTTCGACCAGAGAGAGCGGCAGATTGTTTCATACCTCTTACTTGAACATGATGGTTTTGCGTTATTTGTTTAAAAAAATTGTTTGAATTTCAAACACCTGTTTCAGTTGCCGACTTAAGGCAACTCCTAGCAACTTTTTGATTAACGAGTCTGCTGGGTTGCCAGCTCAAAGGCTTCGCGCCTTGCGCAGTAAACGATAATAGACCAAAAATCAGCATTAGTACTTTGGTTTGATACAGACATACAAATGAGGTTGTTCAGTAATACTCGCTTTTTCTAACCCTCTGCAGAACGAAACAGCAACCACCTGCCTTGACAAAGTTTATCCACATAACGGGTTCTTCAAGTTGTGCATGAATTAAAAATCGTTAGCCTGTAGAAGACGCAATACCCTTCGTAGACATAAGGTGAAGCTACCTTGGCACAGCTGCATTACGTTTGGGAGTAACTAGAGTTGAATACATGTCACTCAACTGTGTGACGAAGCATAGACTTTTCTACGACCACTCGAAAGCTTTTCGGTCACAGCTAGATATACAACCTTCCATTCATTCACATCATAACCGTTTGATGTGAAGAGTCTGAATTGCTTTGTTTGATCGGTTGTCTTGAACAGGTTTCTTGTTCGATATGCGTTTGTGTTCATATCTTTGTTTTAGCTGCGGGAAATTTTATAGGAAACCGAAAGTTTGCGTTGCTTTATTGCAACGTTCTACGCGCGATTCATTTATTTAATGGAATTAACTTACTCATTTCACTGACAGAAGTCATAAAAACTGGTCATTAATGCATTGAAGGCAGATAAGAAAAACGGTGAAAAGCCTTCTAAGCCGCAGACCTTCAAAAATAGGACAAATCGGTGGAATAAGGACGGTGTATGGCAGGTCTCTACACAGACTTTGCATTTGGCAAACCACGACTGTCGTTAGAAATACCAGTCAAGGCTAAAATGCAAGGTGAAGAGGTATGAAGTACGCGTGTTGTTGCGACACTGATCGCCATGAACATTTTACAGGTTTGGTGTCATCGCTCCCAGACGATCATTACTTCGGCCGAGCTTGGGCTCGGTTTAGACGTGCTTGAAAAACATTAGATTTATTTGATGTAAAAACATTGGCTTGAAGGCTGTAGATGGTTTCGGATAGTTGCTGCTATCGAAAGGTATCGTTTTTTGACATTCCGTGGTAAAAATGACCGGCGAACGTTTGCGACTTTGGAGATATTTGCAATGTTAGGAGACCGCTACTGTAAAGAAATGATATGCACCACCAGATCATATGCCATTTTGACACTTTGCGACATTGCAGTCATATATAATGAGCTAAACGCTGGAAAATGTGTGAGCCGCCGTAATTGCAGCTGTTCCTCTTGTTGAGCCAAATTCTAGAACTTCAAAAATTGCAATCCCCCAACCGTTGCAAGATCAAGTATTTTGACTTTCCGTAGAGGTACCCAGCAAACAGCGAAAAGAGCATACACGTCTGCAGCAAAAACTCTTTAGCGTGGAAAAGCAATAAGGTCGTGCGGTTGCTTGCGCACTCCTTCATCCACAAGCAAGCGTGACAGCGACTGCAAGCTCAAACGATAGACGGCCTTCTCCGCAAAGCCTCATCTTGTAACGACAGGTGTTGAAGCTTGTGCGATCAGCGACTAAATCGCACTGGCTAGCTAAACGCACAGAATGGAATGCAAAGCATTTGCCTTTCCGCGAAAAACCCAAGCCTTTTGCAGCTTACAGCATCTTTGAGTGCAAGGCGTTGTAAAAGGCGATGCTCAGAAACACGATTTGACCTGTACTTAGCAGAATGTCACATGCGCCACTCGGTGACCTCCCGCTAAGCAAATAGGACTCTGAGTAAATTTCATGTCAGCCAGTGTCATCTGATTCCCCCAAGAATAATGCACCGCTGTGCTCGTGTCGCACTGTCCACCAAACATGACCGTCAGGTTGTGTGCGTTAAAAAATCCTGATCTGCATTATACTTAATGTTGGTTTGTTCTCCCAACATATGACATGCGCTATTCTTTATCATTTTCACTAAAGGGTTTTGAGAGACCTCACGCGATGTTTTCCGATTCTCCGATAAACCTAATGCGGTCCAACCTAAACGTTTTTGCGATTTGCACGGAAGTGGTCTGCGGGTTGCTGGTTATTCAGCAACATCGAGATCTGAGGCTAAATCTGCGACCTCCACATAAATCAGGTTGATTTTCGGGCAAAGAAGTTCGCGGAAATAAAACTCAGTTGTGAACGCTTGACTGTTGACGTCAGTTTGAGAAACACTACCACCTCATTTGACGCCTCAACGAGACCGAATATAAGTATTATCAAATTTAATAATCAATTTTTAACGGTGTTTTCCAGTGGATTGCATCGCCATCGAGAAATAGGATACAAGAGTTTGTACCAGTTGCAGTTGACATTGAAACACAAAACACATTTAGTTAGTGATGCAGAACAAAACTTAGGTGCTTACCCGAAAACAGACCATTGACTTTAACTAAGACCGTGCCAGATCATGTTAAGATTTCGTGTTTGGTTATTGGCGTTTTTAGACAATCTTGAAAATTTTACTGTGCTCTCCATCAGGCCAGTTCAATTCCATAGTAGTTTGCGAAACTCATTCTTGACTTACTATCTGACCTCCTTTGCAAATGCGAATTGAATTGGCGACTGAAAACAACGTGATTGTGGTCACTACTTTTAGCTAAGTCCGTCTTTTTTCTTTTCATCGCGTTTATGTCCCCCAGCATGGGGTAGTTGTCGGCTGTTTCGGTATTCGGAGCGTGTTGACAAAGCTCATCACGTTCTGCTTCACAACCTTCGAGAAAAGCTGAAAGCATCGATTGTATCAAAAGACATTAATAACAGAAAGACAGTGAAGTCGAACCGATAATATACAGCCTTTGAAAAGATCACCAGCTGGTTGTTGACAGCTAATTGCAAAGGTGAGTTTTCGACTGTGCTGCTACCGAGGTAGTGACCTGACAGCATTCCAGTCATTGCAAGCCCAGAGTTGTGAACAGACAACCGGAGTTTTCGATCGGATCACCACTTAACAACCATGAACGTGCCAGGCTTTCTTAGACAATGCAGGCTGAGCAGGCTTGTTGCCGTTATTCTGGGTCATGCTCGGAGTTATTGTCCTGAGATAGTTCGAACGTTGCAGTACTGCTATTGCACCGAGTCAAATAATATGTCCGGACAAAGTTTACTTAAACAGCGTCGGTGGCGTCATTTCCGACCACGTGATGTCGCGTCGTGTTGAGGAAACGCGGGACTTGCAGCAAAATCGTCAGCGCAGTTTCCCTCCGAATATCAATGGAAAAAGTGCCGACGCTTGCTGAAGCAACAAAGTAAAATAAATAACCGGAAGCAACGATTGTAAATTCGTGCGCACTCAACTCGACAGCACGATAATCCAACCGTATCCAACCAACTATAAAACTACCCGTTACCGAATGTCTGCAGTTGTCCTGGCTGAGAGTGATGTCGCAGCTGAAACAGCACATTGCTGATTTTTTCAACAACTGAATTGACTCACATTTCAGAATTGTCACCACCATGCCAAATGATAGTTGTCATTTTCGAAAGTCGACAAACTTCTCGCAAGACAGCAAAAGCGTTAGCTGGCGGATCGAAATGCTACTTACATTGTCATGTGAACCTGATCTATTTTCACTCGTTTTTTATTTGAGATTTGCAGCTGTCACTAGAATGGAGAAAAACAGTCGTGCATCAAAAGGTTACATTTCAGCCGCAAGCGGGCGTTGCCTGGAGACGAACATGTTGCGCGCCGATCTCAAAATATTTCAAAAAATAAATACACTTCGCTCATTTCAACACAAAATAGCTTTTCTTCTTACTTCTTCACGTACATCTATACCTACTTTTAGACACATAAGCACATTTCTTACATCTTCAGATTCGCAATATAGATGATCCAGGTCAGGGGTCTCCAAACTTTTGTTTGAGAGTCACATAAGCTTTTACACCACAATTCCGGGACCGGACATCTTATGCAATGTTATTGTTTCGAGATATGTTACGTTCTGCAAAATCAACACGCTTTCGTAAATCTGCCATTTTTTAATTCCTGACAAAATGTCCTTGTGGCCGAATAAATGGTTTCGCGGGTCGGGTTAGGCCTGCGGATCGTAGTTTGGAGACTCCTGATCCATGTGATAACGACAAATATCTTGCAAACCTACAAAGAATAAAGAAAACAAGTTGATGCCTGCAAGTTCACGTTCCATCCATGAAAAAGATTTATTTAAAATCTTCCTGCGGGCTTTGCTCGTTCCATTTAGTGAGGCTCGCGTCATTTAATGAACCTACTCCTTCGACATCCATTACATTTTATGCAGGGTGCGGTGTTGAACAGCATTGGCATCAGTTTAGTTGGTGAAACAACCAAATGTGTGCAGATATAATGTACAAACATTTGTTTGTAGTAGCGACTTGACCCTTGGGCATCAACATAAGGAAGGCGATTCTATGTCAGCAAACTTTGAAAGTCCACTGCGTAAGGTTCCATTTTAGCGGCACTGCTGTTTGAAGCAACAACTGGTAAAGTATGACACTTTTACCCAAACATTTTCCCAAGGTTTTCCCAAAACTTTTTTTTGCTTTTTCCTAAAAAGAAGTCATTTGCTGCTGCCCTGTGTGTTCACCAGTCAGTTTTCCTGTTTTCCTATTTTAAGGAAACCTCGATCCAATAACTTAAGTTCTAAATATAAGTTTTGGAGACGATATGTGTGAGAACAACAAACTGGTGACGGCATTAGTTCAGTGGTAAAGTGTCCGCCGCTCCATTGGAAGGTTGGGTGTTCGATCTACAGCCACTCAGTTGGTGACCCTGCCATCAACGACGCCTTGAGCATTGTGACTGGATGCCTGTGCCCTACACCAGCAGACAATCTTCCAATCCTTGCAGGCATGCAACCTGCTGAGCTTCGTCGCAAAGGAGTCACACTGTCTCTAGCACGCCGTGCCATGGAGCCTGAACACCTGCTCCACTCAGCGCTCACCCGTCCATCGAGTGCAGACGCACGGCGTCTTAAATCGAGACAGCTATTAGTATCCGCCGCACAACAACTCATCACTTCATCTGATAACAACAAGTGGTTGGATCACCAATGGAATGTGGAGTAGGCGGAGAACCCTACAAGACTCAGCATTTTCATCACCGACACCGGCACCCATCCCCTTGGAGCGACCCTCCCAAGAAGAGCCAGGTTTAACCCCCTCCGCACTGGTGTCGGGCNCTTCCGCTCCACCTTATACAAACGGGGTATGGCCTCCTCTGCGGCCTGTGAATGTGGCGTATAAGAACAAACCGTCGACCATGTTGTCCTCCAATGTGTAATCCATCGACTTCCTCATGGACTGCACGGCCTGACGGTTCTGGACGATGGGACAACAAATAGCTGCTCAACATCTGCCCCGAGATCTAGTGCGGCCAAGCAGTGGTTTGAAGAACTGGCTCCAAAGAAGAAGAACCACTGAGTGAATTGCCGTAGCGCTCGTTGGGCAAGAGCGTTCACCCCAACCGTTCCGGCAAGAAAAAATGTCAAGGTTCGCCAATTGCCGTCTTCAAAAATCAAATCAAAAAGAAAAAACAAAATTTTCAAGTGAACCCAAAATACTATTTTTTATTAAATGCATAAAACCTTCCTTGTCTTGAATTCTAGTTTGTTTCGTCACTTCGAAATCCTCGCAATTAAAGGAAAGCAGGTGGAAGGTTGCCTGTGTGACAAAAAATTCTTAATAAATCCGTCGCAAACAAGCTTTCATATTTTCAACTGCTCTTCCTGTATCCCTTAGATTGAAGCAACGATTACACGATATGCCGCTCAAATCAGCAAAAGAGACAGTTGCATTACATGTATCTGTCAAGCCTGTGCGATGAACGATTCTTTTGGGTGAAGTTCGTTGCATTAAAGCAGCTGTTTCATTGACCGATTTAGCAAAAAGTGGCAGGTAACCTAACCAAAAACATTTTTGCAATCAAAATTTACCTGATAAGCTCGAAATTGCCAGGATATAAAAAATTGATTTAATTGAAATCTGTTTCGGTACATACCAATAGAAAATGCAAAAAGTCTGCAAATTAGTAACAAGAAAAGATATCCTTTTATAAATTCTCTTTCAGAGAGCATACAAGCTCGATATGTCAGAAAAGTAGCTCTTTCAGCTCTTTCTTTCCTGTAAATTTTACTGCACATGAATGAACAGCGCGGCTAATATTGCGGCTTGCACGGATCGCACTTGGTTCGCTGCATTCACTGTGCGTCATTATAAGAGAGACCGGCCTTTGAGTGGGATTTTGTGGTTCCAATTAAGTGTTGCTAAATCCGAAGACTATGAGTTGCCGCCGTTTGTACAGTGATTGGAGGAAGATTCAAGTTGTATAAGTTTTATTTTTATTAAAAAGGCTCACAATAATGGTCTTCGGTTTTCAAAAGGAGAATGGTCTTCGGTTTTCAAAAATTATACTTAGATATAATTTGGTCAAAGGACTTTGTTCAAATGGCAGCTCTCGAGCAGGGCCGTAACCAGCTGATATTTTCGGTGCAGGGGGGCAAAAAGATTGTAACTTGTTCTACCTAACAACTAAACCCGTTTTTGAAAATATCATCGGAGGGCTATTGCTCGGTTGCTCCCCCCTGGTTGTGGCTCTGAAGAGGAGTGTGGTGAAACACAGCAACGTTTCAACATTTTGGTTGAAAGTCAAATATGATGAAAAAACTTTCTCTGAAACGCTATGCAAAGAATTACTAACTGCACGACGCGTGCACTCGCACTAACCACCATTTCCAGACGCCAAGCCTTGAACACTCGCAGTTCCAACACTGAACTTTTCATTTTATGTTTTGCTTAGTAACATATTTTCCCTTTTTCGTACTCCTTTCCAGTTTTAATCTCCTCCCCCCGGCAAGCTGAAGGCAACGTTACAAGATTTGTACAAGGAATAATGTCTACAATTCTTGAAAAAATACGATGGAAAATTAAAATTAAGTTGTGGTAAAGCTACATTTAATATATATTCTCACACAATTCTATGCACAATCACAACCTTGAAGGACATTGTTGAATATCGCTGGGCTTTCACGATATAAAGATGTAACGATGCTGAATAATTGATATCGCGGGGTGATCACGTCGCATTGCCTGGCGCAGTTGCTGTATCGACTGCTGATGATCTTAACGGGTGGACAACATTGGAATGTAATGTGGAATTCGACTGATAAGACACGCACCGACTCCTGCTACTGTATGAAGCTGTGGTCGACTTACGCAGAGTGTGTTGACATGCACCACAGCTCAGCCCGACCTTAAATATCAGGTCTGTTTAACATCGTGGCTGAATCTGCCCTGTTTGGGCGATCTGAACGTCTTCTTGCTTGTCGAAAGGGAAAATGTGATAAGATGCTCCACACACAATGAATATTTAAAATTCAATTATGGATCGCTGGCTTGTTCAGTACTCACGAAATGCTTTTTCGGAATGGAAGTCACTGTAATTGACCGATTCTTAATTTAGCTCAGCGCGAATGAGCACCTGTGGTTCTCAAACTTTTCTGCACGTTGACCCCCATTTAAAGTATACAATTTTCTGTAGACCCCGTGGCCTATCCCAACAGTTACTAATACAAGGAAAGTATGTGTCAAAATAACTTTGAGTACTTTTTACTTGAAGTGCATGATAAAATAATGCACAAACCGAAAATACGCTTAGAACTATAGATGCAAGCATAACATAAAACATAACTGTCACAATGGATGACTTAATAAAAAACTATTCGAATCGAATGTACTTTTAAACTCAAGGGCGTACGCAAAGGGAGTGTTTTGGGGTTAAACCCCTCTTGAGCTTGATATTTTACAAAAATTTTATTACCTGCGCAAAGGAGATTAATTGTTTTCGCATACTGTTTGCTTGTTAATTTGTCGTCTTAATGCAAATATTACGGAATGAATTTGGATGCAAATTTTAAGGAACATTGTAAATGGGCCAAAATGTAATAATTAGGTTTTGGTGGGAATCCGGGTTGTCGTCTGCATCCAGAAACCATCTCACCACTTTTTGCAGACCTTTCGTCCACTAGGCATGCTTTATAGATTGTGTTCCGCGATAGTTTACTCTATGCGAAACAATTGTCTCTATTTTGTCTGCTATGGCTGATCAGCGCAAGCGCTGACCGCATTGGCTACGTACCGATTTCTGTATCATGATAGAACAGTTGCACGAGCTCAAAAACAGCCGTTGTCAATATAGAAGCATTCAGGCATTTGATAATGTCTCAGCAGGGAAAAAGAAAACAATAAGTTTGCTGGATGTCTATACAAACAAAAAATCGAAAGTTTTCTTACGTGCTTTCTACGCATTCTCAATTCTTGTGTAGTTTAACAAGATTCTATCTCGCAAACCGGGGTGTGCGCCAGCCAGTACTCCAGCCGCACTGACTGCTTGTATGCGACGAGACATTAGCGCAACCTGATTTTGCAGTTGTTGCTGACGTAGTGATGCACTGATGAGTGTGTTTTACAGCCCTGTTTTAACGTGCAACCTGTTATTTTTGCAGTTATCAGCTGCTGTGTCGCAGCGTTGAGTTATTTTCCTCCGATATGCTAACTCGGAGCNCTGATAGTTTATATTCTATGGCACATAAAATAAGGGGAATGCGTGTCGTAGAAGAGCATGCATATTATGTTAACAAATTTCGCCAAAACGTTGGGTTGAAAAAATGAATTCGACTTCAAATTGTGACTTCACAAACAGCGCACATCAAGTACAAATGACCGCCATAAGCCACTGAATGAACACCCCCCTCATGAAAATTTTCTGCGTACGCCACTGTTTAAACTACTGTAGTTTGGATTTGACCAGCCCTCTTAATTTTGTTTGATTTGTTGAAAATCGCCGTTTGCATTCCTTGCCCGATTAACAATAATTTTGAATTGGAGGTTTCATTGCTCCAGTAGACCCCAGCAGTTATTCATTGACCCCCTGACCATTCAGTGACCCCCATTCGACCCCATGATTATTTCTCGACCCCATGATTATTTCTCGACCCCTTGGATGGTCCAACTGACCCCATCGATATCGACCACTTTGAGAACCACTTACCTAGAGTAAAGTGATATCTATCAGGAAATTCATCAACACGCCCGACAAGGAAGTTGAAAACAGTTTTAGCAGCAAGTTGCTTGCATTTCGAGTTCTAGCTTTACCGATTCCAGCACCTGTGCATTTTGCTTTTTTTGTTTGAAAAGATTTTTTGTGTTTAGCCGCTTGCTGGTCGATGTTTATAACTGGTTGTTAATTTGTTCCATGACTCTATGCCAACAAGGTTTCAGGACTGAGGATACGCAGGGTTGCGCGAAATCGATTTTCAATTAAAAAATCTGCTAATTGATTCGAATTCGTCGCCGTTTTGGAAACTGCTTACTTGTTCCAAGAACCAGAGTTATTCGGGCAGGAAGACATATGAGGGCGAGGAAAAAAGTTGAACTGCTCTAGTCTTGCCTGAAAAACACGTTGCAGACAACGTCTGTACATCATCATGACAGCAATGCAATAAAGAGCTGCAAACGCACGGCAATTTAATTTCTCAAAGAGCGTAACAAGCAGCTTTGTGAATTCAGTCTGAAGTGCCGAAAATCTTAGAAAACGCCAACATATTTACAACAGAAAGCACTCAAAGAAATNATCATTGATTCTCTTCAACTAAATACCTGCGGCAAAGGTGTTCCAGAACCCTAACACCATACAGAAGGTCCGCATTTCATAACANCAGCAAAGTGAATGATCATTTGGTATATCCAAACCAATTGAAATGAAGGAATAGCAAATGGAGGGCCACAACTGTGTTTTCCTCCATATTCGAGGCGCCTTTAAACCCTTACTTTACGCCAGAGACACATTGTCAAGAGAGGAGTACTTGAATCATTTAAATAAAATCAACCATGAAGCTTTTGAAAGAGCACTTTTTTACGTTTAGCAAGTTTTGCACAGTATATCAATCAGTGAAAATCGCTGCAACTTCGCCTGTACAAACCGTGCCNCGGGTTTTTGTGAGGCGCGCGTTGACTTTGAGCACAAGACGTCGCTTCAAGTTTTGCACAAATGTGACTTAACATTGTTGGAGGGATGTTGTCGAATAAAGTCGCGATATCTGGTTCTACCCGTGTCAAGCGAAATTTCTGACTTGCGAAATTTCTGACTTCACGCCATTTGCGCNTGCACAGAGTAATATTCTTCATATCAAATACGCTGAGAAAACTGATGATTGGGGCTTAGGTGTTCGCGTTCAGGTTAGTGCGTCGGTTAGGGTTTGGGTTAGGGTGAGAAAAAGAAAAATAGTTGAGATTTAAGACAAAGTCCAAAAATTTTCGGTTGTTGAAGTTATTCCCGTGCTAGTCTAACCACAAAGCTTTAGTTTACACAACACATATCAAAAAAGTAGTTGCAAAACTTAATTTCTTTATTCTGAGAAGCAAAATAACTGACAAACAATAACAGGTCATAAATTTCGCAGAGGTCAGAAATTTCGTTTGACACCGGGACATTCTGGTATTCCGTGCTTCAAAACATAGGCGTAGCCAGGGGAATAGGGGGCCATGCCCCCCAAATTTTTAGAGCATATAGTCATTTTGTGCTTTGAGAGGCGTTTTTCCAAAGAAAACAATGTTATTCACCTGAAATCAAACATTTTGCCCCCGCAATGTTTTTGTTTCCCCCAAAAATTTTTGGGCTGGCTACGCCACTACTTCAAAAAGTCACCCACGAGTTGTAAGTGTAAGCGTGATGTTTAAAAAACTCGTCTTCTGTTCATTGTGGAAAATTTTCTTCGCAAATCGGTGCTTCAAATGCTCAAAACTGGTCCGCTTCGTTGTTAAAGTAATTAAGATTCATGCTACTGCGGTCTATGACTCTGGCACTGATGCGTAAAAATTGCTGAGGCCTAGATCCAAATTGTACTACACTGGCGTCTGTCCTTTTTCGCCTAGATCAAGATTGTACAAGCTAACAGTTTGCAACGCTTCAGGAGCGTTAGGTGGCGTGGTTTACCTGAGCTTTCAACTATTTTGGTGATTCTACGCAATCAGCGTCTCGAAAAACGTCACACAAAACAATATAACTTGAATGGATGAGCAACTGTCTTTAACCTAATGTCAACAGCTTCTGTGTCGTATCTAGACTTGTTGTTTTTGGGGGTGTCGGAAAAGAGGCGCAAAGTGAGGAACGAAACAAGTTGCGCCCAGACGTTTCCTTCAGCACGAACGCGTCTGCGATTGTGATTACCGAAAGCGAGATAAGTAATCAGTTCATGTTAACAGTTTTCTCCAAGTCAGTTGTTCCTGAACGAAAGGTCCGTTCAACAAAAGCGAAGTAATTGCATTTTAAGTTCAATTCGCTTGTCAGTTCGGTTTGATTGCCGTAACTTTGCACAGCGCTCGCTGCTCCATTGCAGAGTTTCCACTACAAGTTTCGTCTTGATTACGAGTGGTACCGTGCACTGCCTAATGTCTACCACAGCGGCATGCTATTGGTCATTATAAACATGGGTGTGGCTGGGGCAAAATGAGCTATGCAAGCGGTTCTCACCCTGGGGTTCGCCAACCCCAGGGGTTCACAGGAAGATTTCCAGGGGTACTTGGATGGCAGCTGAGCTTTCATGTATTGCTATTGTTTAGTATCCTATACTACAGCAACATGCGTGCCGATTGAAAACTCTGGGGGATTATGCAAAAATTGTTAGTTACTAACTGCTAGTCAATATATCACCACTTAATTTAGTGTCAGTTTACTGGAAGCTCAGGTTGATTGTTTTATGGCTCGGGGGTACTTAACGGGAAAAAGGTTGAGAACGCCTGAGCTATGCCCACACCCCATAAAAATGTGTTGTTTTTTCATGTAACCTACACACAAATCATCTCCAATAATTTGCTGTCTTTTTCATATTCATATAGTCATTTTGCCAAAATATCTTCATCAAAAAGGTCAGAGCACGGTTGACTGGCCACGATGACGTAATAGCACCACTGATCAGAGGGGCCCGCGCCTAGGTCTTGCATTGGGCCCCGCACCTGCTGGGGTCGGCCCTGGTGTACGCAGTACTTTCTAGTTGTCCGGACTACATTTGAACGACGCGGACTGGCACTTTTTCTATTATGACGCCGTTGTCAATGGTCGGGTGCCGGTCTGGTCTGCAGCGGTGGAAGAACTTCATGGATGTGCATAACTGTTAAAGTCATATATTACTGTCTGCCTAACCACATTATAACTTTTAGCACCATTTTCACATACGCTGTTGCTGCAAATAGGCAAGTTGCATTTATTGCCAACGTGAGCAATTTTTGTCTGATGATTTTTGCTGTCTGGTCAGATTTCCAAGGAACACAGCGTCGATTAACATGCGTTACTGACAGGTTCTTCGCAGTTGTCTTCGCAACATCAACCAAACCGGTGAGGACGAAAAAGAACGCCTATCGTGGCATCATTACCATCTGGGTCTTCGCTTGTGGTCTTGGAGCACCGTCTGCTCTCACCAGAGAAGAGGTAGGAAATGTCAGATGCAACAAAAAGTTGAAAAAGAAAAGTAGTAACAATTTCCTGAGTCAACTCTAAGGAGACTGCGTGGTTTAACTGGTCGATGATTTAACTGGTCTGTGTATTTTGACTTTCGGCATATTCGCAGTGAAACTCCCAACAAATCTTTGGAAGCGATAACAAGGATTATGAACTGTTTCCCAACCTTTTCGGTTACATTGTTGGCATGCTTTGAACCACGGGTGTGCTTATAACCACAGGTTATTATGCGAAATAATGTTCAGGGGTCGTGACGATCAGGCGGCCTGCACAGAACTTTCGGAGCAGGTTTAAAAAAAGATCGTGTTAAGGCCTTAACTCCCTTTAACATTTGAAATTTACTACCATTTAAGCGGTAGTTTTCACGAAACTGAGTCAGTCCACTACCTATATTTTGATGCTTGGAAAGCAAATTTTTTGTTTTTGAGACTAACTTGCTACAAGGAATGCGGAAACGTTTTATAAACATATTTAAGGATGCAAAGCATCGAAACGGTTGTGAGCCACCCCATGAACACTGACAGAATTTTCACTCGAGGTGCAAACGTTTCTGTTTCCGAAAAGTGTTTTGAAAGCGATTCTGGTTCTGTTTTGAAAATTGCATTTTTTTTTTAAATCAACTGCGGTGGTTTTG
>JGI24158J21664_10005933_pt1 | contig 16032 bp, 10 predicted proteins | sample Ectturendosymbi3_FD_21664 | JGI IMG/M metagenome (IMG submission 21664)
ATAATAAGGAGAGTGGATGTAGAAAAATATGCATACTATGTCAACAGACTTCACCAAAACGTTGGTTTGGAAACATGGAAATGACGTCAAATTGTGACGTCACAAACAGTGCACACCAAAAACAAATATCCACCATATGACCTTGAACCAAGCCCCCCCATGAAAATTTTCTGCGTACGCCACTGCAGGAGGCAGAGGAAGATTGTGCAGATCTTGATCCTTCAAGGAACTGATTGATTCATTATCTGATTCCTCGATCTTGGTACTATTCTTCTTAACGATAATTTCTTTATTGCTCCGCTGATACGCTTTACAGTATTTCACTTTCCTACGCTTCTTTTATCTTCCTGTTTTCATTGCCACTGCGGTAGGTTCTGCCTATGTCACGCTTTAGTTTCAGCATTTTTTGTTTCGTGGAACGACTAAGTTTCTCTAAACAATATTTAGTTTTTCCAGAAAGTCGCCAGACAGCAAATACAAATAAAAATCTTTCAGTTTTGCAGGTTTTTTACATCAGTTTCGATTTACGTTTGAAAGCATTAAATATCATTTGCGATTAGATGGGATTTCACGCTTTTGTCTCGGAAACTTCCTACAAGCTATAGTTTCCGAGCGGTGGGCAATATTGCCGCCAGAAATATTCCACAGAGGCATATTAACGTACATTGTGGATTGCAATTTAAAAGAGTTTTTGGGCTGTCACAACTGAATAAATTTTGGGGCACAGTGAATATAAAGTCTATAACCAAATTGTGGCGCACGATACATTTTATTCAAACGAAGGCTCCAGCTTGCAATTGTTTCCGAACAATGACCAACGATGGTTTTGGCACAACTAGCGTTGCTACTCAACATCTATTGGCCGACTGCCCAGACAGACTGACACGCTTCGGTGTCTAGTACAGACCAAGCCGACAAATACAAAATAGAACATTTGTTGCTGCTGGTTGAATGGCCAACTGCTGGAGTCTTTGGCTCGAATAGGAGGTCTACGTTACGTCTTTGGGTTCAACCTTTCTATTGCCATTTGTGTCAATGTCGTCGACTTAATTTATTTTGACAAAGTACTAAAATATGTAATCTATGTTAAAATCTGCAGTGAAGCAAAACTGCAGGCCTTTGCAAAAACTTTCCAAAACAGAAGGATCTTTCGAGAAGTGAGCAATGTTACGTTAGTAGAACTGCCATCAAAGTTAATACGACTAGGCGTATAGTGGAGCGGGAACGTGTGGGAACGGCGTCCCCACACTTTTTTCATAGTAGCTTGACTTGAAGATGTGTCCAAAAGTAGTGAAATTTGATTTTTACCAGTCACAACTATGAAAACAGCCTTTTTGCTGAAATTTTCACATTCTTTCCCCCCTTCCGACACCCATGCTTGTGTGTAGGAAAACGTTCGTGCCACACCATTAAAGTTGGTGTAATTTCAAGCGTTTTAACACAATTCTGAATGGTCAAATTTGCTGAATCTTTTACGCAAAATAAAAAGTTTGACCGATCAATTTCAGTTATGTTTTTGTTTTTGCGTTGGCTACACTAAAAAGCTATATTTATTTCTGCATTGGCAACAAAATTGGCATCCTGGGAGACTTGCTAATTGCCACATATGCTTTGTGTTGTCTTTGCATTCCGGTATCTAATGCGTTTGTAGATTGATTATTCAGTCATGTTACTTCTGTGTTCAAGATGTTGAAGAGTTATGATTTTGAATGTGTTCAAGACAGATATCAATGCTCTGTCGTTGTTGGGTATTTTTTATGCTGTGTTCTCGGTGTTTTTAACAGACCAGTGGCAACTCCGGCACACGGGCTCCTCGGGCTTAGCCCGAGTCTTCTATTACGATTTATGTCGGATGCCGCAAGTTTGCTTGCAGTGTAGGCTATAATTGTGCCACCACCCACGGTCCCACTTTACCAAGTTGTTCACTCGGCCGCTTTACTTTGGGCCTTGTTACTGTTCATATATTTTCGTTCCACATCTGGCCTCTCACGTTAATATTGCAAGTGACCTGAATAAAACAATATCGTTCGTAGTAGGCGTTCTCTCGACTTCGGTCGCTCACACTTTACTCGGGCTCATCCACTAGTGCCTGAGCTGTCACATGCAGTTAAGTATTTTTTAAAACATAATTCATATCGGTCTGAATGTTTTTTGAAGCAGTGGATTTGTATAGAACATTGGATTTGAAGTCCAATCCAATGGACAGTTCCCATTTCGAGAATAATTTCAAACGAACGATAAATTGTCCGGCAACTCGGGCTAATATGAATGAGCCTTACGCAACAGGTCGGTGAAGCCAGAGTCGACACAATTTTGGATGGCTGGAGCCGGAGCCAAAAACTTTTAAATGGTGGAGCCGGAGCCTGAAATTTGGGTCCCGGATGCACAGAAGTAGTTTGTGGGGCAAGCGAGCTATACAAATAATACAATGTTTTTTTCTGATTTTTTGGACCAAGTTGTTCTGGAGCCGGAACCAGAAGCTTCTAGATGTTGGAGCCGGAGCCAAAAAATTTAGATGCCCGGAGCTGGAGCCGGAGCTTGAAATTTGAGTACTGGCTCCACAGCCTTGGTACGCAGAGGACTTACAGGCATTATCATTGCTCTGTGACGTACGTTACTCAACAAGGGAGAAGTCATCATGCGAACTTCTCATTTATTGTTACGTAATTAACGTTACAAAGCAACAGTAATGCCAGCCAGAATGAAAACAAATGAAATTTCAGTGACGCAAGTCTCAAACGGTTTTATTCAGTCAGTATACATCGTGTGATGAACCAGAGTAATGACCATAAAAATAATGCCGTTGGCCCAAATGACGCTGTTGACCTGGGTCGCCCCTGCAACAGCCTATTTGATTTTCATGTGTTTCACCGACAACTTTTCAAAATGGTGTAATTTTGTCTCAAATAGTGTAATTTCTGCCTCTCGGTTGGAAGGTTGGGTGTTCGATCCACAGCCACTGAGTGAATTGCCGTAGCATTCCTTGGGCAAGAGCGTTCACCTCCACCGCTCCGGCAAGAAGCACAATTCAGGCCTCGGCCTGCCGCCAATTGCCGTCACCAAAAATTAACAAAAAAAACAACTACATTTAATAACGTTCGTCAAATAAATTAGAGGAATTCATCATACGTTCAAACGAGGGAATTATTTGCTAACAATGAGACTCATAAGTTGTTTCTACTGAATTCTCGAGCGCAGGGAGTATCTGGCAAAAATTAACAACCTGCCCAAACACCATGGCGCGGGGCCCAATGCAGTTGCATCGGCTTAAGGCCGACCCTGTGCCTTACCATTGCTAAAATTGTGCCATCACCTTCTTACTCAAAATGGAAATAACCTAGCCACTGCTGCTGTGTGTTTAGACAAGAAGGCTTTCGACACTGTAGAACATCAAATTTTGTTAAATAAGTTATATCATTATGGCGTACGTGATGTTGTTGCTAACGACCTTTTTAGAAGTTACACCAGAAAGCAGTTCGTCCTTGTTAACCAAGAAAGATCCAACCTAATAACTATAAAATGTGGTGTCCCTCAAGGTTCCATGATTGAACCAATGCTGTTTCTAATCTTCATTAATGATTTGCCAGCAATAACTACAGTAAATGTAAGTCTTACATCTTGGCTGATGACACTACTCTATTGCTTTCACATAATAATACAACACAACTGAAATTAAAACTATACTTGGAACTAGAAAAATTCAACATTGGATGAGTGCAAATGAACTTGGTAGGCTATTAATTACTCAAAACTGACTTCATGCTCTTTTCTAAAGTTTCACCTTTTACTTCCCTTGTCAACCTCTCTTGCGGTGGTCTCACAATCGAACAAATTGAGGTTAAATTGAGATCTACATATCGCTCATGTGGGAAAAAGGTCGAATGTATGTGGTAGTGTAGTACTGTACAAGTTGCTGTCTTACGTAAATGTGGATCTGCTTCGGAAAGTCTATTTCTCTATTGTTTATTGCCATCTCCACCACGCAAGTCTTGTTTGGGGCACTGCAAATAAAACCTTGTTAGATTGTCTAGCTGAATTAAATAACCGAGCTATACGTAATGTATGTAAAATTCACACCAATTAACAAATACATATAAAAAATATGCATTTTTCTGCGTATATCCTGGAGATAAGGAACATATATATATACGAACTTGCAACATACAAGCATAAAATATGCAATCAGATGTTACCAAAAGAAATTGCAACAACTGTATAATAAGATACTAATTATTCCTTTATGCAAATCCGTTATGCAAAACAGTTAAACAACAACACAGTTATGTTTACAGAGGCTCTACGCTATGGAGAGGCATTCCGAAAGACATTAAATAGACCATACCATGCATTTACAAAATTGTATGAACAGCTCCTCTTTCAAATATAACTTTCATTTCTTCCCAGTATTATATACATATGTGCTTCATTCAAACTAAGCATTGCGGTTGTTTTCTGTGATTGTTTCAATGTTTGTGCCGCTGTTCGTTGCAGTTCGATGTTTGTGCCGCTTTCGCACTTGACCTGTTGTGTCTTGTGTTTTTCTTTTTTGTGTGTGTTTTTCCTTTTGCTTTTCTTTGTGGCAATCATAATCTTTAACTGCCTTTCTCTTTGTTATTTTTGTGGGTTGGCTCAGTTGTTGACCTCGCGGTCATTTCGCCAAGCATCGCAATCTTTTTTGTTTAACCACGACACGTTTATACTTCGCGAAAAAGTACAATTGATTGATTGATTGATTTAGGAAGATTAGTCTCACTTCCTAGCAATTTTCGGACCACTAAATAAAGCCTCTAGAATCAATTGGTATAAAAAGCTTAACCTAACCTTATGGGATCTGATGAGGTGCTTTTCGATATTTTACGAGAAAAGTGCATGATTGCAATTATCGATGTTAGCACGCTGGTTCGCTTTCCATGCATTTTTTATTTTGAAATTTGACTTCTGTTCCTCACTGTTTTACTACTAGCGTTAAAAAATACAGCTGCCTCTGCTGGTTGCGATTTGAACTGGTGATTTCGGTCTACAGGGATCTAGCATCAGCAAAATTAAAAAATAGCACAATAAATGAAATAGATCTCCCAAATCATGATCATTTGCGTTGTGGAGAATGCGTAAAACTGACAGTCATCAAAAGGTCTTAACTTGTGATACAAATGCGAGGCAAGCATCTATTTTTTGAAAAGCAGAGCCTGCTGAGTTACCTTAACTTTTAAAAATAAAATTGTATGGAGCAGATGTTTAAAATATTACCGATCTGGCTCCATTGATTTAACTCCAGTCTGCACCTTCATTTCAACTTACCTATCGAAGCAACAAGTCTTTGAAATAAAGCAGGTTCTACCGCAAGGAAATTTATAAAAATGTTACCCAAGTTAGAAAATTATAGATCTTTAAATCTTTCCTAAGTAGGATTGACCTTTAGATCTTTACATCTATTTTGATTTAATAAAGTTACAATTTTCTTTAATACCACAAAATCATAAATCTTGGAGCTTTCAGTGTCTAACTTAATAACAAAATATTTTATTCGTTGAAGCTTTTGAAACACGAACGCTATTTTTGTGAAATCCCAAGTACCCAGTACTTGGGAATGCAATATAATTAATCAAACAGAATGAGACCGTATTCTGTTTTTGCGCAAAGACACTTGTGATATGAAATGCCAAAGAAGTTCTCTTTCTAGATATAAGTATTGCGGATAGTTTCTAAACATACCTGTCACATACCGTGAGTGTTAAAAACATGTTTTGGAGATAATAATTACGAAACCCGATTCTCGCCGATTATAGTATCTCGTAATTCATTTGCGGTTTGCTGAAGTTTAACCGCCTTTTATGTTATTCAAGTCAAATCTGCTCTTTGTCTGGCCTTGCCATGAATAACGTATTACGAATTGATTGAAATCAAGTGAAATCAAGACATAAACGTATCTGTGTGGGTCAGTTGAACGACGAATATTAAAATTTGTTTGCTGATGTTATTAGACATCGATAAACCGAAGTAAATGGTAAATGCTATTGTTTTAACAAAGCACTGGAAATTTTAAAACTGATCAAAATACAAAAAGAATTATCACTCACTCGTTCTCAGCGGTCCCAGTTTTCTTGAAATGTATTAGTTAAATGCAAGAGCAAGTAAACAATCGACACTTTTTTTAAACTGAAATATGTGAACGCACAGATTTACATTATACTCTTCACAATGCCGAACATAAGAAACAAAGAAATCTTATTTGATGAAATGGGGTAAAAAATCATTGTTTGTTTTCAAAGCGAGATAAACGCCATTTACACTGTTAGCAGTAGTTCATAGAATCTCCTTCTGATAGTGATTCGATTGCCGTCAGTCTGAAAAACAAAACGATTTTGTTTGCTTCTTTTTCTTTACGGCATATGCTGATGTTCATCGGCTCCAGAAAAATTATTTTTTGGAAATTAAAAAGCCTTATAATTTAACTTTGCAAAAGCATATAAGAAAACAAGGATTGCGAAGATTCACCAAAAGCCACGTGACATTTTTGCAAACCTGTGTTGTTTATAATGAAACCGTGTATTACGTTCTATAGCATTGACAGGTTCTTCCATATGACGATTTTGAACTGAATCTAAACATTTCAAAGAATAAAAACAATAAACTGAATTTCTATGACTATAATGCTTAAAATTTGTAGGCTAGACAAAAGCGTGGTGTTCAGCTGATCAACACAGGTAAAGAAATATTTTCAGTGTTGATAACAAGAGCAAGATGAGAAAAATTAACCATTGTCTGCAGGAAAATAAAATAAAGTGAAGTTTAGTTCGGCTGTCTTGGCGAGTGGAATATTGCCCGAGCGGTATTTATGTGATTACAGAACAAAACCAAGGTGTACAGTACAAGGTTCAAGTGTGTCCAGCTTTTGTAAAAGTTTTTAACATAGTGAAATACATTATGTTTTATTTGCAGATGGTCGTACATGCTCAACATTACTCTGCGAAAAAAAAGCTTTTTAACAAGAGATAAAGGATATCTTTTACGTTTTTTTGCTTGTTTCTGCCAACACTGTACTTGACACATTTTTCGAAGACATGGGTATTTTGAAAATGCTTTCAAATTACTGGATGATGATGGTGACTAGTACAATACAAATTTCAAATTTAATAAACTTTTTTTTAATACTTACAACTAGTGACGGATTTATGCATAGGCCATGGCCTAGGGCCCCGCGCTTTTGTGGCCCAGCGCAATTCCTTCCTATCACGACTCTATTACCTTAAAATTTGCGAAACTGCCAGGTTTTTCATTTGTATTTGAGTTAATGATTTCTGTTATGGAAACTGATTGCGTGCTCATACATCAAAATTTCTGTATTTCACATACTCTTAAAATTTTAAACTAGTCTTAAAATTGTTTAGCATGAAGTCAGTGGTAGGTACTTTTCATGTGCCAATTGCAAAAATATGCAACGTTACTTTAATAAATCTTATACTCATTGAAAATCAACACGTAATTTTGATTTGAAAATAAGCTCGTATAGTTTTGGGAGAAGTTTTTTAGACTCTTCTTTGCATGGTAGCTTTCTACGTTTCATTGAATGGTGGTTTTACCAAAGTTCTACCTTGCGAAAACCGTTTAACAACACATCATTAGTGACTTATAAGCTGTCCGGAAAGTTTCACGTTGTTTTCAAAATTCACGCTATCAGAGTCAGTCCCCACTGGGGCTCGGGTGAAGGAGCGATAGAGAGTCTCGCACTCTTTGTCCCAGCATGACACATGGTTCTTGCGACGGCCACGTGGGATACATTGTTTGCACGCAGATAGTAGGCTCTCGCAGAAATCCTGGTATGCCCTCTCAATGTTTGATGTGTCCGGAGGTGGCAATCTCTCAACGGATTCATCTGTGAGAAGGCAAAAGCGCTTCNAATCAGCCTTGCCAAAGTTCCAACGCTTCACCGGATCGCTGTGGGCAGGAACCTTGAGCTTCAGTGGCGTTATGAGGGAGGGNCGATGTTGTGACCGCGGGAACTTTCCAAGAACACGTCTGTCCGGTAGTCGGCTGTCCTGGACGAAACTGGCCAGATCTTGGTTCAGTGGTTCGCTCCAAGTGGGACGTCAAGCAATTTCCGGGGGGGAGCGAGCCCATACATGCTCTACAACATGGAAAGTTTTTGAACGGGAATGTGTCCCTTCCTAACGTGGCTTTCTGCAATGTAGCCGCATAGATGCATGATACAAATTTTCTACAGCGCTCCCGCCATGCTCTTCTGTGATGCGACGATGTATATTTATGACGATACCACTGCACTTAAGCCATACTCTTGTAGAATGTGAGACTAGGTTTATGCGACTTGGCAGTTACAGGCCACCATACGATGTCGACTTCTCGGCCCAAAATAGATAGTAACTTTGCTTTCTGTCCATCCCAATGGTAACACTCAGCTGCTTAATCTCGGACCCGTGTTTTCATTCAAACTAAGTGGCACGGAGTAAGTGTTGAGTGGACAAAACAAACAAAGAATTTACAAAAGTTTGCATAAGTCTAAAACAGCTATGCCCAACATACGGGCCGGATGCGGCCCAGTCGAAGATTTTGTGCTGCCCATTCAGGTTTTCGCTGTAGTATAAGTATAGCCTACATCAGGGGTCACCAACACGCTGCCGTCGGGCACCAGGTCGCCAGCGAGGACCACGTTGGACGCCCGCGGGCCTGTTTTAAATATAGCGTTAGTATACTGTAATGCATATCGTCACATAGATTAAGATCATTAACAATAATATAATTAAAGGTAACTTGAGCAAACTTCTTATTTCAGAAGTGTGTATCAAACTAGTAGCCCTTTGTGTTAACTGGTACCCAAGAAGTAGTACTCAGCTTTACAAAGGTTGGTGACACTGGCCTACATACTTACAACCTCTCCTTATTTTGATAATCTTAAATTTGACATTTTGATGCAGGTGATCCTCAGTGCCACTTTACCACGTCTGTAGCGCGTGGTGGGAGATTTCCATATGTCCACTGACTTCTTGGCATATAAGTTTTTACTAGTTTACTGATTTCTACCCTTGTTCCATTGACACTAAACATGCCTATGAAATCACACTTACGGGTGGTCAAATGTGCCAAACCGTTGTTGCCATTGCAGTTAGGATTCGAACGATTGCAGTGCAATAAATCATATTTGCTAAGATCAAAGTAAGCCAATCAATGTGCGGCCCTCGTTAATATGTTATTCAATGTGTGGCCCTGGTTAAGATAGTGGCATAATTTTTGGCTCAGTAAGCAATTTCGGTTGGACATAGCTGGTCTAAAACAAGCAACTGCAGCACATTGAGCATCCGGCCTAGATCTGTGAGTACCGGCAAATCTTGCGCAATGTCACTTAAAAGAAAACGTTTTCCATCTAATGTTGCAAATCAATATTGCACCAAATATTGGCCACAAATTGTCAAGTAATCAGTGGCCTATAATTTTGGGTACATGCGCTCAAAAAAAACAACCCTTGGCGAGCGAGTGTTAGTAGTAATCAGGTTCAATGCAACATTCCTATACCTTTGAGGCCTCATACTTAAAAAGTATGTACCTTTTTCTTGAATGATGCAGAAAGTCTAACAACGCATGGTTGCACGCTTTGATGCAGTCAGATTGTTTATATTCGTCCTTATTCTTTGAACACTACAACCGCATTTTACTTTGCGACTGAGTGCTTGGACGTTACTGTTTGTTTGAGAGCGCGTGCATACCGCAGTACTTTCGTACTTCTACTCTGGATGTAGTGTTGTACCGAGTGTTTTGGGTTAGCGAAAAATAGTGTTAAGAAAGTGTCTGTAATCCTGTTGTTCTATCTCCAAACACGCCATTAATCGTTCTGTTGTGTCTGTTTTCATCAATCTACATTGTGCAGACTCTGTGTTTGTACTGTATGGACTTCGTGTCTGTTACAAAACATTAAACTTATAAAAATTGAATAAATTAACCAAGAAATACATTTGTTTTTACCACATATTTCAAGTCAGGGGGGCGACGGCGTGAAACAAAAGAAAATTACTGAAGGGGGCGCGGTGGAGAAAAGGTTAAGAACCACTGTCTTGGTTGGTGCCGACGTTCCATCGGTGAGAGAAGCTGGCTGTTTCCTTTGGGCTATATAACCGTCCAAGGTTGTTGGATGTTGCCCAGGAGCCCAGGCTGTCACCGTCAGGAGATGTTTTGTTGTAACCCCAGTTGACATGCTGGCAGTTGAAATCACCAACGTACAGACTGGTGTGTGGGAATGTCGGAATGGCCGTTGGTGTGAATCGCGAGCGTGGAGGTTTGTAGACGTTAATGATCTTGTATCCAGCGACGTCTACGCACAACCACTCAGTATCTGATAGTTCTGGAGACTGATCGACCAGTGAACATTACAACAGCTCGTGGACAAACGTGGCAAGGCCGTGGTTCCTGCTCAGGACTGACCCAGCTGGTGAGAAGTACGGAATCACTAGCTGGGTCTGCAGTTGTGCAGTGGGTCGCCTGTCGGACGATGATGAAGGCTTGTTCTTATAGGCTAGCTGCTCAATGACAGAGATCTTGTCTGCGGTAAGCCCCTCGGTGTTCAGTTGGAGTATGTTGGGTCGTTGGGTCTTTGGCAGCTTTTCTGCTGCTGCGCCCTGCGAAAGACGTTTTATGACCCACCCCATGCCGAACACATCCAGTGCTGGTAGCAGTGGTTGCTCTCGTAGTGACATGCTTATACTTGACATTTGTAGCGAATGTCGTACAGGACGACCACGTGAAAGCACCTGTCATCCTCCCCAAATTCATGCTAAACACGTCTCAAATGCTAGAAAGTGATTCTCTAGCAAAAAGATATTCCATTTCTGTAATTTTGGTTGGAAACAGCCCTAGCAATTTTTGATAGAGGAAAACTGAAAAAGAGAAAAATATTATAGAGAGACCAACATTAAACTAGAAATTTGTGTGTTAGGTATTGGCTTCCTAAATTGCGATTTTGAACTTGGTGATCCTTTCTCGCGTTTTCAAGCACCCTCCACAATTCCGAGGTGGTTTTTGATGTACCTTTAGATCGGAAGATACTGCCACAAGTCACATTCAAATGTTACGATATGACAAATCGAACACCTTAAGTTGAATCGGCAACACTAACCTGTTTTTTTTTCAAAATGCTTTAGGCAAGCAAGTTTAAATTGTAATGACTGTACCTTAACGTAAGCACTCCAATAGGAATACCTTGTCCAGGTTTCCAATAATTAAAATATAAGATGAGATTTACTGATAAAAGTGTTGTAATTTTCAGCAAAAAATTCCATTTTAACTACCAGCAAGGAGCTCAGCCAAATCGACTTCGTTCTCGTTTAGTCCCAAGCTTCTCTTTCTCCTTCCGCCCCAAACGCTCCCACTAACGTAAGGGTCGCTGTTCCAACCACCTTCGTCGTCATCTCTGAAAGAAAGAATATAAATTGGCACTTTCTGCTTTCAGCCAGTCAAATTCATTCACGTAATAAGATAGCCATAAATCAAATACAAATACACCAGAACAGTGGTTTTCACCCTTTTTTGTACCGCAACCCATTTTAGAAACCGACTATAACCCAACGACCCCCATCTAAAACTCGAATAAAGCTAATGTAATAGAGCTGTGTACACAAAATATCTATTCACGACCTCTCCAAAAATGGACGCCTCTGGGGTCGCATACCCCCCGAGTTTGAATACCCCTGCACTGGAATAATACCCCCCTGCACTGGAATAAAGGCTTTAGTCGAATAGAAACAAACGACTAATTTTGTGCAAAAGCTGCAAACCTCATGAGAGAATAGCAAGGTTGTAAAAATGCTATTGACTTCTAACAAGCAGTATATCAGTGTTTGATTCACGTTCTGGTCTAATCATGTTGAAGGACTTGCGCCTTTGCCATTGTTAGACCGGAAAAATCATACAAGTTTATTTTGGGGCTTACTCGGCAACCCAAACGTCAAGACAAAATGTTGCAAGTTCACGCAGAAGCGCTGTCCAGGAGATACGGAACTCTTAGTTAATCACATTTTAAGCTCCTGCAAAATTTTTGAAATATGTAATAACTAAAGAACCTCGAGTTTCAACAGAAGCACAAATTGTCAGAAGCTGAAGCAACTTCAATGACTGCTCACAAAAAACATGAAGACTTGCTGAAATATTATAAGTATAGTCAGGTTTTACTTCAACATTTCAGGAATTGCTAAAACAACGTTGTTTCTTTTCTTGTGTGGACCAACTGGAATCTTCTTTGACGAACGGTTTTTATCAGGTTATGCCATGTCAAGCAAATGTCTACTTTTTGGGTCTAAGATTGTTAGGTTGGATTGCCTTTATTCGCTCATTTGAGGTCACTTGAAAAATATTTTTGCACAAACCTACTTTTGGCATTCTGAATGCTAAAAACAAATTCTCCTTACAGTGTACAATGATGCCTTTCAATCACGGAGAAAAAGATGGGTATTACACGCGGTTGTTTTCATGAAAGAAAACAACAGAAAACAAGCCAGCAAGCAAAGCATAATAATAAGCTGGAAAGCTACGTCATGCATTAGAGAACGCGAGGTCTCAAGTCAGAAGGATACCAATTGATGCTACTGTTTTGAACACAATTGCAAACTAAACCACAGGTTGTTTCGCACAAGTAACAATGAATGCTGCAGCACGTTCGTGGTTGACTATGCATAATTTTTCCCATTCATACTTGTTCTTGTGCACTGCGTTCTCGAAATTTCACCCCAAATGTGCTCAAAAATTCTACTTACGGGTTTCTCGAAACTTGGACGGTTGTGTCATCTTCGGGCTCTTTCTCCAATTTTAGTATGTCGTCAAGGTTTAATCCACGCGAAATCATGACCGAGATCATCAGCACAAAGATTCCAATCAAAACAACTCGTCTCATGTTTGTAACTAATTTACTGTACTTCCCTGAACAAGTCAACGCATCTATTAGTCATGAACAAACTTTTGTAATGGATATCAAGCACCATTCTATGCCTAAAACCGCAAATCTGCCACCCAAAACTTAATTATTGCATCTAACGTACATATTGTGTGTGTTAAAACTTTTTTCTGTCAGAAACACCTACTACTAACCTACTTTTGAGGTCCATACTTTGACCTGCTCCTGTCATCAATCCGTGCCTATACAACACTGTTCTCAAACACACTGCGCTATTCGTCTCTACAGCATATATCTATAAATGTCATGCTGGACTTTAAATGCAAGTTTTCAGATGTTGCGCTTAAGACTTTATGACGGTATGGCTTATGTAACCGCAGTTTGAAACTGATTGCTGCAGGAAGACAAGGCCTTGTTGCAATGGTTGCTCTGAGTTTGATGGGCGAATCTATGTCTTGGGGTACCGGAAAAATGGCCTATAAGAGCATGTGTGTCATATCAAAATAAAGGCTGAAGTCACTTGACGTCCAACACGATTGACAAATCCAGGTAAAGGTCGGAAGAGACAGACCGCGAAACCTCCTTTGAGTTTAAAAACATCCAAACGCTTGGCACATTGTAAATTCGGATTTCACGAAGTCTGAAGTCTCTCCTTTGTTTGCAACAATTTCTAACAGGATTGCGACAAAATTTTACATTGATCGAAAGTATCTGAGTCCTTCAATCGATTTGAAAGAAACGGCACCACTTGGAATGATGAATCAGAAAGTCACCTTTCGTTTTTTTCGACTGGACATCATTTGTTGTTTATGTTGAAATATAAAAAAACATCTAAACCTCAATTCTGAAAAGTATCCAAACTTTTTAAAGCATAAAACTGAATACCTGATGCATTTTGAAGCGTATCGAAAAGCAGCAACGTGGCAAGTTTCGGTACTGCCATTGACCTCTCTTAACAAAATGCGTCACATTTCATATCTTTACATAGTGCAAACTTGAGAAGAACCAAATGAATCCTATTTGCAAACGACATGCCTATTTGTAATGTTAGCTTGAATTAAAGGTCATGAGCACATCATCATCTACAGAGCTCAGTCGTGATATTAGTTGATAGTAGTCTTTATTTTATAACATTTGTTGCAAACGCATCAGAGTTTTGTTCGTAATTTTCACTTTGGCATATACTCGGTTTCTGTACTCCTTTCGGAATGTCACGAGTGGCCTCGACGCCCATCTGCGCTTGCTTGTGCCATGGGCCACCTGGTTCCTTTCGCAGTGAATGCTTCACTGAAGGCGAGTCAATGGTAGCACCGCTCGTGAACCTTTTCCTTCCACCAGAGGTGGGCACGGATCCGGAGTCGACACCGGTATGGATCCGGAGTCGACACCGGTAGGATTATGCGTTTTTTTCGGACCTGGAATCGGAACAGGACTCAAAAATGTGTGAAAAAACGGACCCGGATGTAGAGCTGCTTTTTATTTTCGGCAGTAGCAGGAGTCTGCGTGGTCTCTACAAATGTCTTTTCTTAAGTACAAACATTGCTGAATTTCGGTTGCATCGTTGATTATAGGTGTAGCAGACGGGGGCCTATTGGGCCATGGTGCCCCCAGATTTTTAGCACATATGGTAATTTTGTGCTTTGAGAGGCGGTATCTCAAACAAAATAGCGTTCTTCGCCTAAAATCAAACATTTGCTCCCCCCATATTTTTGACCCCTAAAAATTTTGGATTGGCTACGTCATTGTCGATGATTGCCGGAGTTTGAACAGGAGTCGGATTCTCAAATTTGAAAAAGTTCCGGACCGGGATCCGGGCTCAGAAATTTTGGAACAGAACCAGAGTCGGAGTCTAAAAATGTGACTTCGGCCACCTATGCCTTGTACCCAACCATCAACCCCGAGCACATGGGTGGACATGCTGCAAGTAGAGGTGGATATTAGAATCCAGGGGTCCGAGGCAAACTCGTAGAAAAGGGCCTCAAAACGCCGGCACTGCAAAAGCTAGATGTGGGACCAGGCCCGACAGCCAGGTTTTAAGGTTTGGGGGCAAAATACATTTTTAGGGAAGCAAGATTTTGTTTTATTGTATGTTTAAAACAAATTTTTCTTTGGGGGAAAGCTGCCCCCCTCCCCGTGGTTACGGGCCTGTGTGGGACTAAGTGGATAAAATAATTAAATTTGTTTCACATTTTAATTTGTGAACCTTAATTCAGAACATACAAAAGCACCAAAATTTTGTAACGTTTTGTAGCTGGACACTTGAAAGCTGCCCACATTTTTCAGTGACACTAATTTCTTCAAAAAAGAGCTGTGTATAATTCGTCATACACTGTCAGTGTTCCCTCTGAAAAATTCTACACTGAGAAAATGTTTGTTTTGTTGCTCACGAAGTGCATGCAAACTGCACAACCACGCAGACACAATGAGTGAAGCGTTCCCAACGTTATAAGGGCTGTGCGATGTATATATTATATATACTGTATATACCGTATTAATTAGAATGTTGGAAGTGCGCGAGAATGAGATAGCACTGGGCAAATTGTCTAGTGATACTGCGCATTTACACACCTTAGAGGGGAACACTGTACGCTGTCTTGATTGTGGCGAACAGGTACGAAAGCAACATGACATGAAACCGCAAATATGGAATGCATGACGACACGAACAACTGACGCATAATCCAGTTAAATTCGCGCGGCGCTAAGAAAGACATACAGGCCTGCCAAGTGTTGGAGAAGGTTCACTTGTATGTTTGTTTTGCCGGAACACAAACGACGGTGTGATAAACAGGAAGGTCGATACCAGGTTAACGTGTGAAGCCGTCGCGCACAGGAAGATGCATTACCAGTTTAGCTCTGCACGCATGAAAGGGCGGAAATCGCAGGCCTCGAAGCAAGGTACGCTGTCAGTAAAATGTATTGATTACAAGATCAGTAAACACAAGCGTGAGGTATGTTGCAACAACCAAATGCGTCAGACAAGCAGCGGTTCGTACGTGACTAACAAGTTATCAATCAACCTCTATTTGCCACGAATCTGCAATGATGCTGTTATAGCATGAAAGTCGGAAGGTTTTTTCAAGGGGGGGGGGGTAATAGTTGATTTTCCACGGGGCGGCCATTAGGATTTTCCACGAAGGGCCA
>JGI24158J21664_10005934_pt1 | contig 16032 bp, 5 predicted proteins | sample Ectturendosymbi3_FD_21664 | JGI IMG/M metagenome (IMG submission 21664)
TCTTTTCAAAAATCATTATATGCTTATTGTTAAATATATCTATGAATAATCATGATAAAATGTATTGTCATAGGAATTCTTAGGGGTACCTGTGTATCTGTAGAAATTCTGAAGGGGTACATACTCTTATCTGTTGAAATGCTGAAGGGGTACATTCTCATCTGTCGGAATGCTAAAGGGGTACATGGTAAGAGAAAGGTTGGGAACCCCTGACTTAGAATCTGAATATGTTTATCTTCGGCATGCTTGGTGCAGTTTTGCAAAAAAATATAAAAATCGTTACATCCCCTCAGTTGCGTTCTCTCCCGGTTTCAATCACTTGCAAACTGAAAATGTTTGAAACCACTGGGGCACGTATTTTTTTAATCCAGTGAAAAAAAAGCAAAGTTTTCGGCTTGAAGTATGAGGGGCTAGCTATTTAAATGGTAAGTGACCTGAATCTACACCCTCTAAAAATACGAGTTTTATGTCGCTCCAACGCTTTCCATTTTCAGATAAACTGAACAACTTTCCATCACATGTTGGCGTTGCACACAAGACATGGCGCTCACTGCAGCCAAGGAAATCGTGTTTCCGCGTGATGGATTTTCGAAACGCAACTCGAAAGCGTTGGCAGTGTGAATTTATTGTGATAAACCAGAGGTTCTTGAACCCTTTCAGTCCCTCCCCCTTCGGCGTTAGTCCTTGGATACTCGCGCCTCACTTAACCTCAAAATCAAACACAAAACAGAACAACAAATTATTTGCCATTACCCTGCTTAATGGGAAGGTTGCAACTGTTTTTTGGAAACGAGTGGTTTAATTCGCGGCTTTGTTGAAGACAACACACATCGCAAATCGGCTTCGCCGCATCCAGTTTGTGCTGAGATTCTTCCCATCGCTTTGTTTCGATAAATGGCATTTATGGTGAAATGATAACAAATTTACGAATGATTAAAACAATACATTTCATGCGTTTTCAACAATATGTCACTGCAATACCCGCGCCCCCCTTGCGAGCCTGTCACGCCCCGGGCCAGATTTTGCCGATGCGAGGCCCCTAGGGTAATGCACTTGCGAGGCGACATTTGCCACTGTTACGAGGGAAAAATGGAAAAGCGCTAAGGCGGAAATGTCGATACTGAAACGCCACAAGTACTGGCAATAATAATTTGTAAATCTTAGAGTGCCCCACGATCAATGCGCGTTTTGCTACTTTCGACGCAAAATCGTTCATGACACGGTATTGTGGAAATCGTGCTGGGCTGGCGGGAACACGATTATTAATTTCGACAGGCGAATCAATCAAAAACGTCACGGTAAAATTTTTGACAGAAAACATGACCTACGTTAAGTTTCACATGTCTTTTTTCTTATCTGTTCTCAGCAGTAGCATCCAAAATAGTTTGTACAATTTCCTAAAAACCACACACACTGCACAGATGTGTGGCAACATAAATACGTTAAGTTAAAACACAAGGGCGTGAGGGCTACGTTGCGACTCGCTTACCACGGCTGTAAAACTCTCGCATACACGAGCAAAACACGTCAAGCAAAACGCACCCAAATGGTTGCAAACGCTAGGATCACGATTCGCGTGTTTGTTACTTTCTCAGGCTGCAAATGCAAAGAATCGAACGCAACGAAACCGTCGCACGAAAAGGATGTGAGGTTTAAACTTCCCTTATGCTGCCCTTTATTGAAATACGTACTAAACAATAGAAAGCAAGCTACAATCATCGAATTAAGTAGGGCTGAACAGAGCACAGTAAACAATTAAAAAGTTCTTGTCCTGGCATTCTCTATAGCAAAATCATCTAGGAATTCAGTAAAATTTGTTTGCCTAAGTTTGTCACTTTTACTACACCGAATTCTTAGTGTGGACAACCTATCCTGGAACATTGTGACATTTTAATTCATTTATTATTCTTCTGATTCTTGCAAAAGGCATTTCTCCTGAGCAGTTATTGACCATCAAGCTAAGAAATATGGGTCCACGTGTTTGGATAAACCAAGAACCACTAATCTAAGGCATCGGACTCACACGCAGATCTATGATTTTCTTGCTGTTTTCTTACTCTTTGTCTCCTTGGGATAGAATTCTGTGGCAATTTGGCAAAGTGACCTTGGCTTGTTAATTAAGATGCTCTGATTTGCTTAGCACGGGAGCAGTGCAAACTTGAACAAGTACTCAATAGCAATGTGATTTCTGATTGACTTTGTTAAAGAAAATTAAAGTGGAAAAAAAATCACATCTAAAAATACTAAACGAGCTTTGAGTAATGCAAACGCTAACAAAACCACTGTAGTCCTCAAGCTCAGAAGAAGCAACCATATTTTTATTGTAGGATAATGCTAGCCTTACGCGTGTATCTTATCTGCAGTATAACCATAAGCTTTGATCACGTGCATATCGAACACGAACAACTTTCGCCTAATTCACACGATATTCATGGAAATTCGTTGCTAAATCAACACGAAATAAAACTAACTTTCATGAATAATCAAGACATAAATTGTTGGCAAATATTTATCGAACTGATCGTATACCGGCAATTGATTCCATGCGTATCACGGTTAGCTGGAGACCCCCTTGGATCTCGAGGCCCTAGGCTTAAGCCTACATAGCCTATTGGTAAATCTGGCTTTGTGCCCCCAGTTTAAGAACCCATGTAACAGACAACAGATCTTCACTATCTGACGCTGTAATATTTTAACTGGACGGCAAAAAAAACCCCACGTTCATTTTACCCAGCTAAATCTTCATACTCGTTTGTCTCTTATTAGTAGCGATATGACCAGGAAACTTACGTTTGGATACACTGCAGCAGAAAATTTCACGTAAAAAAGCACATATCAATCCTATATGTACCATACTTTTGTTTTTGCATCGTGTCCGACGGCAGCAATAAATTTCAACATTTTACACTTGTGCACAATTGTTTGCAGGTCAACTTTACTTTTCAACTTAAACAGCTGACCAACAATTGTAAGAGGTGGAATAGAGAATTCAATTGTATAAGATATTAGTAAAAAGTTAGAAATGTATTTGCATACACTGATATTCTCTTTGCAAATTACACAAAGCGAAAGTGACAAAGGTAGGATACGCGATTCTTGCGCCAATACGCGGCTGGTTGACTCCGGAAACCACGCACTTCAAATATTGCTTTGATCGTACACGACTTTCTGATGTTCAGAGAGCTGACGGTTTTACTTTTATTATAGTTACCGTATCCAAAATCTAGGCGATTGTTCGTGCAGCATATTTCTACTTTTTCGTTTACTCTGACTTAAACAATAAAAACATCTGTAATGCATGCAGTCAGGCTTGAATCAAGAACACGTTTTTGAAATCGGAGTACGGGCGGGGACTTAAAAATCGTTACTTCCTTTACACCAAGTTGTGCAAGGCTCAAGCGATTCTATGTGCTTGCAAAGCTGTAGTTTTTCAGTTAAGATTTCAGTTGGGTAAGATAGTTTGTGCAAACAGCGCAACGTCCTTCAGTGAAGAAATTTCGATGCACTGGAGGATTGAATTTGTGGTCACCGGCGACTTTAAATACGTCCCTAGCCAGGTTTGAAGGTTTGGAGGGAAATACATTTTGGGGGGGGCAAGACTTTTGTTTTTATTATTAGGTTTAAAACAAAGTTTTCCGGCCACAACAAAATTTGGGGAAACATGCCCCCGGGGCTATGGGCCTGCTTTAAAACAATAAAAAATGCCAACGAGACTCAAAAGGAAATGTCTCTCAAAACCCTGTAAAAACTGCAAAAGATGGAAAGTTTTGGACATCATTCGAATATTTTAGTAAGGTGATTTACCTCGTAGGACATTCCGGTAATGCTGGCAACACGAAAGTGGCCCACAAACCTGCTACGCGAACCTAGGTTGCTTTTTAATCAAAAGCATGATCAAAAGCACAGGGTCTCCCACTCTGGCACAAGCATGGACAAACTACGGCGCACGGGCCACATGCAGGCAGTGGCGTAACTAGAGGTTTGAGCCAGGGGTCAAACTTAGCTGAAGGGGGTACATGGGCCGCCGTTTGGATATGCGATACTTAGTTCCCAAAAACTCATATACGTTATTCGACAAAAACAGAAAACATTTGTCGGTGATGTGATGAGCTTCAGCTGGGTAAATGACTTTAAATTAAAATTTCACGTTTTCATCTTACATATCCTGAAATTGATCCCTATCAATGACATGTGACTGGGTAAGGCAGGCTTATGATTTGTTGTAAGAACGACCACAGACCGAAATCTTGGTAATTAACTCCTATATTAATTCCACTTTTCTTCTAACCACCAAATGTTTGAGTTATTGATAGGGCATTGGGGAAGAGTCTGGGCACTGCCTGAGTAAACAACAAAACAAATGCACTGAGTCCAAAATTTTTTTGAGCAGTTCATTGATGTCTCTGCATCAGTGATAAAACTACATTCATTTAGCGACTACTAAGCAAATAATGCCAAACAATTTTATCCAAATTTGGAGCTGCACACCAAACAATTACAACTAGATATGAACAGTCGTAGCAGCCCTGTTCTGCTCCCCCTAAATGCAGGCTACTCAACTGGCGAACCGTAGTCATACAGCAAAACAAATAACTGTACAGTGGCACAGTAGCACACATGAAAAATATTACATAACAATTTCCATGAAAATATTATAAACAATGCCATATAATAGTAGTATCAAAACGGCTTGGAGCAAGTCTTTTGGCATGCAAAAGACTTTGAAATCATCCAAATCTAGAGATCGCACAAATGAAGCTTCGATCGACAACATGGCTAAGAGGATAGTCTGCTATCTGTCATAAGAGACTGTTTGATTAGCTTCAATTTGCTGAAACTCCTTTCAGCCCTGGCAACAGCATCGGGGCAGTTTAGCATCATCCGAAGGGCAATAAATACGTCAGGATAAACTTCATCAAGACGTGTCTTGGGAATAAAGCTTAACAAAAGGAATTGGGTCTTTCATTGGTAGTTAATTAACGACAATATTATTTAGAGATGTTGTAATGAAATGCAAATGTTAACAAAAAATTGCAGGAAATCAGAATCAAGCCTATCGCTCAGTTATGAAAACGCTGTTACCGCAGGAACAAACTTCAGGCCATTCAAGGCAACGCGCCGCGATGAACGTTTTCTCATTTGTGCTTACGTGAATTTTGCTTGAAAAGCGTGCGCATCGTGCTTTAACTGGCCGAAATATGCTTGCATAAACCTTTCTAATGTCTAGACTTGTTAATCTCCTGGTGCATGGCACATGTTTAGATCAATAGCATTTTGTATCTCAAATAGGCCAATAAATGTTGACAAATATAGACCAGCGGGGCCTACGTGGACGCAACATGGTTAACATCCATAATCCACTAACTGTACTAATCGGTTGGAACAAGCTCAGCAGTGACTTCTAAATTAAACTCTTATACCTACACTATTAACTCTATCTTGCTGTCTGAACAGCAGGCTGCGCAAATGTGTAACTTTGGTCGTACGCACCAAATGTACCTTGCTTCTATGCAGTACAAATTACGAGAAGACTGTCTGACCTAGCCATAATACATTTTTTCGCAACAATCACTACACAAACTACGTTGATCAGGTGTAAGTCCGACTTCTGGACGTATACAACTAGGCATATACGCTAGCTTTACGTTCAACACTGCAAGCAATGAATGGTGACGCTTTACGCTCAAGCCCAGGGCTCTCACAACTGCAACTCCAAAATCCCTAGCTAGAACAGTACCAAAAAATCCCTATTTTACATAAAAACCCATAAATCTGTGGTGATACAGCATAAAATCGGAGCGCCATGATAAGTGTTTAAAATTGAACCAAACATGATTAGCAAAATAAACTGAAATGATTCATTTTTGCACATTTTCAAACTTTTCCGAAAATGCCCAAAAGATCCCTAAAAAGGGTCAAAAGTTCCAATCTAGGGACAAAATCTCTAGAAGTGCTCAGCCTCAAATACGTTTATTACCTCACAAACGTACCAAAAATGATCAGGCGATGATATTCTATGTAACAGCGGCAGGTATTGCTCTGACTATAAATTACAGGACAAAACAGAAAACGAATTGATAAAAACTACAATGATTTCTAGTGCACATTTCAATTTGGGTGATGAAACTTTGTTTGGGGGGCTAATCCCATAAAAGCCCCCGTGGCGACGGGACTGAATTTTGGGCCCCCTGTGTCACTAGGCGGTGAACTTGCGGGTATTTTTCTGAAACGGATAATTGCATACTCCGGTTGAACACACACAAAAATATTGGCAAATCGGTTATGTGATTAACTGGAGTCGCCTGTAATAACACCCGAAATCGCCGGAAAATACTCCGAGAATTTCTTGAAAATCGCTAAAAACAAAAACCTACTAAAAATCAAATGAATACTAAACAGCGAAATTCAAGCTAAGGGGCCCTTTTTTACATTTAGCCTGCCAGGGGGGGCGGCGCGCACCCCCGACCCCCGTCAGTTAAGCCACTGCATATGGGCCGTACAGCCGACTTAATCACGCCCGCTGAGCCTGTTTAAATGTACCGATTCCTGTTTTGCATCTACAGTGTGTTAGTTCACACAAGCAATCCACTTCGTATTTTCCGATGTGACTGAGCTGTCAAATTTTAGAACCCAGTGCGGCCTTCGATTCAAGAAATTTGCATGGCCCTGGCTAGCACGTCAAAAAAAACTCTCAATCCTACACGGAACCAGACTAACATCTGCTATATACTGTTTGAATTGGCTGTTTTGCCTTGTGCGCGACTTACGCAGCGGCGATCTCATTTGGTCACATGATATACTCGTATAGCGTAAATAGACAGTCTAGCTAGCCCACAACTTGCTTGTATGTAGGTAGGGCATAGATAAATACGCGCTAACTACGTCTCGTTTCCGTTAAGCTCTTTCATAGGAACCGCTGTCAAATTTTAGAATACCATGCGGTCCATGAGCAAAAATATTTCCTACCCCTGTTCTCGGTCCATGCTGGTAACACATTTCCCCACGATAGTACAATTACAACAGCGCATTTATTAGTTCTGCCCTTTCAACGCAAAAGTTGTCAGCACAGATGCCGCAAAACCACTCAACAACACTCCACCACTGCTCAGTTCCAGTCTGCACACTTTCTCGAGCGCTCGTTTTCGAATACCTCAGCATGATTTTGTCGAGCTGTTACTGGAACCACTCACACTTTCGAGAAGTGGTTTACTGTCAGCCAAGCGGTAGAGAAATAGGCACAGATGTAAACAAAGACGATCCTTTCTGTCAAACGGGGCAGTTTGAAGTGCCACAGCCTGCTTTTTAATTGAGTTCACCACTTGCAGAATTTCCAATAGTGAGTTATCTACTGCATTGCTTTCAAGATGTCTTATTTTCTTTTTCTGAAGCATCGGTTTTTCAAATTGTAGAAAACTCTTTTGATGTCATGTGTTGGTATCACAATCTTAGAATCTAATATAGAGTTGTATTCTTGTCCTCAAACCACATATGAAACCAGTTATAAAATCCAGCACTGCCTGATTCATAACACGTAACCTGACGCTTCTAAGCCACTGGTTGAAATTTGCCAACGTGCTGTATAGCATATTTCAAACCCACTCCTTTGGGAAAAACGCAACTCTACCTGCATGTGTAAAAGACGAGTCACTGCGTTGCGGTTTAATGCATATAAATAAATTACAACCTGTCTTTTCAGTTCCGATCGACATACCTCGCACGGATAGCAACTGAGTCACTTCTGAACGGTGAGGAGGAATGCCAAGAGCTACTCAGTTGTTTCGATTTAGGCTTCGCTAAAGCAATAATCACAGCTTATAGCTGGTCGTTCATGAGATGGTCTCGACATGTACACAAGGACTCTCTTCAGAAAAATCTGTGCATGTGAACTTCGGAATGTATCAGCTTGATTACGATGATTAATTAAAATACCAAAAGGCGCTAGCATGACAGATAAATTCATCTAGCAGCTCGCACAGCGGACAAACTCTTTACGTAGTATTCTACACAATGCCAGCTTTACAGCAACTCATCACCTTTTTGTGTTGCTTTTTCTGTCTTGCATCATTTTTTGTGTTACTAGCTTCTGCGTGTTAAGGTCCAGTGAGGCTCGCACTCCAAACTTACAAAGTTCTTTCCTAAAAATGCGTATCTTACGCAGAGTCACTCGTTGCCAGGACGCGACATAAACAACACCAGGCTCAAGAAAGAGTTGAAGCGACTCAAGGGTTTGGTGCAAGCTGACCAAGCCCACATTTTCATTTTCATCAAACTGTACACTTTGCTAGAAGTTTATGTCTATTAGCTACATGAACACTTCCCCAATAAACCAGTGACTAGCTGCCTTCCAACCGTGAACAAACTTGTCATGTCATTTCCGAGACAACACACTTTTTGTATAGTTCACAAGTTTCACCACACTCTCGTACGTTTTGACTGACTCAACCTTTCGTCTCAATTGCTTAGGCTACAGNACTGACTTCGGGCCCAGTAGATATGGANCAAGAAGAGGTAGCGCTTCCCCGGATTCCCAAAACTGTTCGTTACAGGAAAGGATTGAACTAAGACAAATCTGCAAATCAAGGATGTCCTGTCCTGAGCGCAGGTACAGTACCTTACAGCGCCAATGGTATTAACTTCATCGATTGCGAAGCGGCTTAACTTATGTGTGCTGGACTGCGATTGCCTTGACACGTTCAATGTTGACAAGAGCGCGCACTCGAAATGCAACGCAGTGTGCCTGCGGGGCTGGCTGTACATCTTCGTTTTTCGCTTCAGCGCAGCACTTATTCTTGCTGCTAACGGCGCCGTTTGAACTCGAAGTGCCTAAGCATGAATTTCAACCACAAGGGGACCTTGAACAATTCAAATAATAAACGGAGGCACCAGATAAAAGTTTATGCTTCGTGAATTATCTATAAACAAAACTTTTATCACTGCAGTACAAAAGCCAGGTGACTGGTAAGTCCCGTTGAAATCAGACGCATCAAGGTAAGCAGGCGACTGGATCAACAAACTTTACACACAACACAAAATTTTAAATTGCCATCACAACTAACGCTGTGAACGTCTTGCTGCTTTCAAGCGCCTAATTAACCAACACGAGACGTGACAAGAAACGTAAGAAAGCTTTAGTTGTACANACTTCGGCCCACCTGAGGTTTGACTCAAGAGATGTCCGTACTTGGCAGGCACAGGTTAGCAACTTTGCGCCGGGGTGGTTCTCNGCCTGTAACTTTTCACCTCAGCAATAGCATTCTAAGGACAAATATGTGACTGGAATTTCTAAAATAGACAATTACGTTGGGCGAAAAATCGTGATGTGCAAGTTTTATTCGCGTGACTTCGGGTAAGTCAATAACAACACATCTCTTCCGCCAGCCACTGTGACGCATGTGCAGTGTGTATCGATCAGACTTGAAACTCTCATTCTTATTTATTACGATATCGAGCTGTGCTTTCCAACCCGCATAAGGATGAGACAACAACCACTGTCCTCAAATCTTAACAACGGTGTGTTAAGTTTCACCAGACTTAACGTAGGTGGGAGCCAAACAAGAATAGAAACAGTAAAACAGCAAGTCATAAATAAAATATAACAGGGGCAATAGCATTCATTACTGTGCACTAATGAGAAACAAACCAATATTTCTCAAGGAATAGATGCACTCAAACCTTCAGATTTTGAAGACGCCTTGCAATGTGTTCTTCAGGCGTGCTGCTGAGACTTAAACGTTTTCAACAATTGAACTGAAGGACATGTTTGAATTGATTGTCAGTTGTTTTTATATTGCATTCATTGGTCAAAGGGTCTCTATAGCTGACGGCATATTCGAGGCTCTGCTTGCAGCTTTAACTATCATCTACCAGTGGCGTAGCCAGCCCATAATTTTGAGGGGAGGCAAAATGTTTGACTTTAGGCGAGTAACACTATTTTGTTTACAAAAACGCCTCTCAAAGCACAAAACGACTATATTTTCTAAAAATTTGGGGTGGACACGGCCCCTTTCGCCCCCCTGGCTACGCCTATGTCATCTACTACACTTGTACGTTTTCTTGACAAGCTGCGATGTAAAGTGTAACTATGCTTTGCTTGCTGCTCAAAACAGCATATCTTTTCATTTCTTTATTAGTGTATTTTATTAAACTAATCCTAACCAACTTAGCAATAGCTCACAGCGTCAAATAAAAATGTATAATACGCCAACTTGACAAATTTAGGGGACATTACTAAATGCTGAAAGTGCCTTCACAGACAGTGTTTTTCCTTTGATATTCAGAACCTCAGGTAAGCCGTTTTATCTTCCACAAAACACAATTTTTAAACCTAGCTTTCACTCCTTCTGCACGCACCACCAATTCAGTAATTGATAGCCGAAAATCATCACGCTGCATGATCCATCCAGCTTTACAACGATAAATTTAGAACTAACTGTTTTGAAGTCAAGAAAGACAGCGCTTGAACTCCACCAAAGCCAAACCGTGAGGATAAGGGCGGGAACTACTGTAGTTCTGTTTCTGGTGAGCAGCATCGGCATTGCGAAACTACAGAACAGCTGAACATAGCTAGCACCACGCACGAAAGCATGCAGTGTGACCTTTGGCTGCTTCTCCAGAGGCCTCCGGTCCGAAAGCAAGGCCTCGGATTACTGAAGCTTCTAACAAAGGTCGAGGATATGAGACGCAAGCCTCCATACTTTGTGACGTCTGAATTGATGGCTAGCACGACTGTGAGAAAACACTGCGCCAGGTAAAGAGCAACTCAAGCGTGAACCCCATCCTGCAGGTGTCGTGATCCTGAAGTTGCAAGAACAGCTGGTGCTGAGTATCCAGTGAGAAGCGTAACCGCACTGGAACTATATTGTGTTTCAAATATTCAGTCAATTTTAAATTAATATTTTGCACAGCTACTGTGTTCGCGTTTTATGAACATGACTGCAAAAAACATCATTCGACGTCTTTACATTCAGTTACGCATGCCAGAGCTTCGTCGCGTGGCTTACGCAACAAAGCTGTCTTTTCTCCTCAAAAATATAACGTTCTCTAGTCATTATCCTCTGCTTGTTCGCCTGAATCGAATTTCCTAAGATGAGCACAATTACACTATTAAAGTGATTCTCAATCTCGAGAAAAGACTTCTGCGCTTGATCTATTCCGTGTTGAGGTGGTGTGGTCAAGAACGTCAAGTCAATGCGGTCGCCTCTCTGGTAAAACTGGCGAAGTTGGCAGTGTCCCCTTGACAGCCAACGACCTGCATAGACTTCGTTCTTCTGAAATTACTGCTTGTAATCATTTATACATTTGTATTTCTGTTGATGCTGATCAGTGATCACACCTCATTATTTTCTAAGTTCTTGCTTCAATTACACCGATGTGTATACCAAACCACCTTCGCAGATGTCATAAAATTTTGTTTAACAATATTGCTGTCAGATCTACCTAACATTTAGAAGACAAACAATCACAATATTTCTCCCAATAAGAATCGAAAAGACAAACGATGAAGTTTCGTTTTTCTTGGCCGGAAACAAAGTCGGAAGCAAACAAGGCTATGCTATACTCCGCCAAATAATATCATGTTGACCGCTGTTAAGCAGGTGGCAATCACCACCGGATAACATCTTGCAAAAATGGCATTAGTCCTCAACAAATATCAAACCATTGCTGACCATTCGGCAGCGATGTCTCGTAAATCTAGCAAAAGCTTCACCCCTTTTTTCGTTTTTTTCTGCCGCAGTTTATGACAATTTTTGCAAACTTCAGCGTAACTTCCCATAATTCGCCCAACGTCGTCTCATTTCTAAATGATACTTGCACGCCCATCAACAAAATTTATCAATGAGAACACTGAACAATAGTTTTTCTGTTAATCAGTTACTCATGACTTTGTTCTGGTTGTGGTGTACACCATGGGTCTCAAACACGCGGCCCGTGATGCTCTTTGCGAATTTTCAAATAATTAACATTTAAGTTAGGCCAGTGGTTCTTAAACTTTACAAGCACGCCGAACCCTAACGTAGTTTTCCAAGCTTTTGTCGAACCCCATTTTTGCCTAATACAACAGAAAGTAAAAATGCGTTACTGAAATCAGATGACCTTTGTCGAACCCCTGAAACGGCTCCGTCGAACCCAGTTTAAGCACCACTGAGTTACGCTATTGTTTAAAAGCGCTCAACCAGCGAGTGAGCAAGTTCCTTTCAAACAAATGTAGAGACGGCTAGAAATGATTTGCCTGTAACCCACGATACCTTTCGCAGGAAATAAGATGTAAAAGATGTCTCTGGTGAGGTTCAGGCATAGCGCCATTGTTGCGTCAGCGTCATAATGCGGCCCTCGCGTTACTTCATAAGTCCTCATTGGGCCCTCGGAGCAATTTGAGTTTGAGACTTCTTGTCTATACCAACGCACAAAAATATTGAACAAAAGTTTTTGTTTGAATAAAAGCTGATGATGTTCACTGAACAAGCGAAATATGCTCTGATAAGATAATATTCTCTGATACTTGGCTGTGAAAAGAAAGGATTGCTTTCGATAGGGCGTACGGGATGGCATTGTTTAAACATAGCGTTAGATTTACTAAGCGTTTGTTTCTTCTGAAAATTATTGATAAAGTTGTTACGTCTTCTATTTGAATAAGATGATAGGACTGACGATGCGTAGTGTTACGTGAAATCGGTTTCCTATTTAAAATTTGTGATTGATTCCTTGCTTCTTTCACTCGTGGAGTGAAGTTAGTTACTTGAAAGTTGTTATGTCTCGGGCACCGCAAGTATGCAAATCTAAAGAAGGCGAAGTAACTCCGAAACTTTCGCCCTTACCTAAATTTCTCTTATTCACGGAGACGATTTGCAAGAAAGCAAATTTCATATCTCACTGGAAACATCATTTCCAGAGTTGGGCGTTGTCAGACCAAAGTTTCAACGCTGACGCGTCACAGAAGTGGTGGGCAATTGCGCGAAAGTTTTATGGGAGGCAAGCATTTCCGCGGCCATTGTCTCGATCGTAGTGCGGGTCAATGTCATTTCGCTTTTACAATCTACAGTAGGTTGGTTCCAGTGACATGAGATGTGGCCACTCTTCCGCAAGATGACTTTGCTCTAGCAAATTGACCTCGCTGCAGGGTTAATGCAGCCGTTCTCAATCCCAAATCCGTGCACGCTGTTGAGTCAGAGAAAACATTTTTGCGAGTCCGCAGAGTCGTAGCCCAAGAGACAAACCGAGCATTTATTTATGACAGAAAGAGTCTCTAAGAGTAAAACCAGTTCACGTGAGATGATCCATTTGATTTCTTCCAGCGTATCCCAAGAACAATTAATCATTTAAAAAGTTTACGGTTTTCGTAGTGTACAGGAAGGATCAATTGTTCTCAACTTCACCCATCATAAAGGCTACAAAATGCACAGGGACGCCGGAGAGCGGGAGCATGACGAGGGTAGGTACCCCTCACCTTTCAAAAGGGGGGGAAACAGGGGCGGAGGCACCTTTTCATAACAGTATCATAGGCAATTTCATGGTTTATCAAGACCGGGTTGAAGTAAATTTATTGCAGCTATTCGCGCATCCAGAAAATACAGAATGTTTTCAATAATTTATTTTATTACTTTTGAGGCCAACATCGCTGCTGAACAGAAACAAGCATAATTGGTAACGATTTTTTAGTTTTTATAAGTTTCCCTTGGCTCCATTCATTAATTGCCCCCGGCTTTACCGCTGCTCCGGCGTCCATGAAAATGCATTTTATTCACGAGGGCGCTCTCTTACGCTCAACTTCCTGAGTACATTACCAGCAACACAGCGAAAAAGCGTTGGTGTTATTAACAAAGATGGCACAGTGCGTGAAAGGTGCCAAATCAAAACGCACAACGTTAGTTGCTTTGCAGGTGGTTGCCTTCAATCCTGCTTGCGGCAGGCTCTCAACCGCAATGGGACAAAAAATGCCCTTGAGACGGGAGTAGCGACTGAGTAAAGCAAACAAACAGATGTTATTTCTATCACTTAGTTACTTATGTTTTTGTTCTGATCGTGGTCAACTCCAGCGCAACTGACATTTCCTCCAAACTACTCGCAAATCCTCAGCAAAATATAGTAAAAATGCAGTGAAACCCCTTCATTTAAACGGCTCCGAGTTCACAACGAGGATGGGTAGATCACCATTCAGCATGTTACATTGTCTGTTCTAAAACCTCGACCGCATGTGGTAAGTTCTTATTTTTATGTAACGTAACAGTGTGAGTGTGCGAAAAGTTCAAGTGCTGGTCGGTTCGCCATGCCTTTCGCTGGAGTGAAGATCGTTTCGTGTCTTTTGAGACTTTAAGATTCAGTTGAATCTACTACATGCCAAATGTATTGCAAGCAAGGTTGTGCTGTCAAACAACAGCCCGCCGGAGCGAACTGTCGTCATTTTCAGGGAATGCCCAATGGCCGTCTGTTTTGGTTTAACGAGTCGCAAATTACTAGCGAGCCAAGGCTTGTTCTTTGCTGACAATAACAGCAAGTTTGAACGACCGAGCAACACGCGGTGGTGCCACGAAAATCAATCCAACCAGGGCTATGCTATGTTTTCGCTACAGCAAGACGAGCTTCAAATTGGTTTACTGCACTCAATCAAGACTCAGTCACAATTTGTTAGGACAAGAAAGCGTAGGTCAGCACAGGCAAGGCGCCAAAAGATCTCAGAACTTGAATGTTGATGTTTAAAGCCTTTGCGTGGCGATTTACGAACAACAGCCACGACATTCCCTGGTCTCGGTAAGGGCGAACTACCACCCGTAAAGATCCAGCCCGCTGAAATTGTCCTAATTATATCAGGATGAAATTGTTTCATGATGACTTGCTTCCTGTTAGTTTACGCATCTCCTTCCTGTTATTTTACATAAACAAACTTTCCCATCTGCTCCCGATCTGGCCCGCTGTCAAATTTCCGAATCAAATACGGCCCGTGGTTCAAAAAACTAGCCCACCCTTGTCATAGCCCAGCCCAAAATATTTACTGCTACAGAAAAGGTGAGGCTGATTGACCATTTCGTGAGAATCAGCCACTCAACCCCATACTGTTGACGACCTTGGTGGTCAGCAAACAGAAGCCAGAGGTAGGCCGATCAGCTTTGGTTTGATCTGTCCACCACGCCATTGTTCTGCGCCTGGATGGAAACAAAGTATTTTGCTTTGGCTCAATTGCTGAGTGGATGTTACCAACCAATATAATGTGATATGTTCCACTTCGCTTGAACTTCTGAGGTTTTTATGATAATCTGCAATCCATTACTTTTCAGAAAAAAAATACATACGTCTTGCTCCTGGCTAAGCGTTTAGCAGCTAAACCTTCACCATTTCCGCCGAAGCGCAAGAACAAGATCGATTCTTTGCCCGAGAACCATGTGCTTCGGTATTAAGAATGAACCTCTCTGCAGCTAAACAGCCTGTTTCAAATTTTGATTTGCAGTGGTACTGGCTACTCGCTAGCACTCAAGCTTGCCCACTTCGCTGGTCCATCAGCCGTTCCCCTTTGAACAATATTGACGCATCATGTACAGCGAAGAAACTCAAAGTATTTCTTTTTGCAAATTTAATCTCGTCTGTCGCTTTATGCAGGATCACATAATGTTATTCCTGAGGAAGCCTTGATATATGCAGGGAAACCACAAGCTTGCATAACAGCAACCTTGAACGTAAACCCAACGAACAGATTTCACCACAACGATGCGTTCACCCGTCTACTCGCTGCGGTCGAAGCGTAGTTTAAACATGCTGACCAAACAGGCCAACGTCAGAGCACCTCACGCAGTCACGCTTGACAAGTTTGTATGGCTCGTTTCCTTTTCACGACCAGCACCTACTACGCTCGATGATCGCATATCAATGACTCTGTTTACACAGAAACGTAGTCCCTTAAAAAGCCTTAAGCAATATTGTAAGCTTTTCAATGTACATTTTTGTTAAAGCAAACTGCCTCGTACTTTGTAAACCATGGTTCATTTGTGCATGCTGTGTTTTTAGATGCCTCGAAAGCATTCGATCGAGTACTACACATGAAAT
>JGI24158J21664_10005935_pt1 | contig 16031 bp, 10 predicted proteins | sample Ectturendosymbi3_FD_21664 | JGI IMG/M metagenome (IMG submission 21664)
CGATAAAGCACGGCCAGTCGATAAACAACTAGTCACAGATTTGAGGAAAACAAGCTTTTAGAAAAATGTCCGTGCCAGGACCAAGCAGTTACGAATTCGATCAGAAACAACGGAATGCTACAAGCCAAAAAGCTTTGAACTGCATGACAACGCGCTTTTAAAACCAAGACCACGTGGCGAGCTGCTATCAAATGCGTTGCAACAATCAACGCGTGAGGAATGCGCGAAACTCGACTAGAGGAATTGCTTGGACGTAACATATGTCATCCAATTTAAGGAGGTTAAGATACTTGTACAGTGGGTCTAACAATAAATTAAATTTTTTTCAGAGGAATACGGTACTTTAAGGAATAAGGTACTTTAATCTAACTTTTCGACAATACTGATTACTGGCATGTCGACCGTGATACAGAGATACCGGTAAAAAAAACTCAACGAAACCTGTGAAGTTTTGTTGACCATTGACTTTTAGTCCAACAGACAGACGCGCAGCTATATTGGCGTCGCTGTTCATTTCATTTCAAATGAAAAGCTGCACAATGCTATGCTGGCTTGCAGATGATCGTAACCCGCAGTTCGAAAAAATAGTAAGCAATTGTGAAATTTTAACACACGAATTTTCAGCGTTACTGGACGAATGTTCAAGCCTGGTAGATGTCGTCTGACTGAAGATTTGAAGCGTTGGTGTTTATCATCTGTAACAAATATTTTAAACATTGATGAGTTTTGTTTGATTAATGTTTAAAATGTTTGTTGCAGTGAAGTAACTGACCGGAGGAAAGAGGAACGATTTGACTCCCCTGGCCAGCTAAATGTAAAAACCGGGCCCCCACTTAGCTTATATTTCGGTTTTAGTACTCTTTTAATTGGTTTTCAGTAGGTTGTGGTACTCTTTTCGCGTTTTCCGGAGTATTTTCCGTTGATTTGGGGTTTACGTATAGCCACCCACACCCGGTTTCACCATTATTTCTCAAGGTTTTCCTGAGTGTTGATTAGTAGGTCACCTAGAGGCCAGTGGGGCTCTTTAAAGCTAAGTTTACCCTCTCGTCCACTGGTTTGTTGACTGTACGAACCTCACTAAACAATAGATGTGAATTTTTTCCAGTGCTTGATCCTTACATATTAGTAATTTCCTTTATTGCATTCATTCATATCGCATGTTGTCTGTAAACATACTTACATCAAACCATGCAAATGGGTTTGTTTTCGTTTTGAAGGTGTTTCAAGACAAATGTAATCGCGATGGCATCGTGATTAGAGCCTACTTTCAATGTAGGCTAATCGTAATCGATTAAATTGTGATTTTGTTTATTCATAATCGTAATCGATTACATTTGTGCTGTAATCGCCCCATGTCTGGGTGTAGATCATACAAACCAGAACGTAAGCAGCTTTACAACAAAATACGCAATTTGGTTCAGCGAAATTTCCAGGCTGCCTAAAATCGCATTTCAAAACACTTCACCAGACGACTGAACTCGCTTAACTTTTGGAAAATCGTGAATCAATACTAGCAGCTGTAGCGCATTTCCGAGTCATGCCCTGGACAGCCTTTGCCGTTTACGTCTCACGTGTTGCCCCATCTGTTTTTTTAGAGCAACCTGTTCTGTGCCAGTCCTTACTCAGTTTGATGTCATCTGCATTAACTGTGTTGAGCTGTACTGTTGACTCAGTGAACCAACTTCGATACCTTTTGATAATCGTTCGCTTTCATACATTTTCCTGGTTATAGTAGAGTTTTCTTGTTAAAGCCTAGCGAACTGGTGTGTAACTGTTCGCATCGATGTCTCAACAACCTCCTACAGGTAGGCCCTTCCCTCTTTTATCTAATGGCATTGCGCTTCTTTCAGACTATGATAACGGCAACATGTTCAACTTTGTCTATGTATCTCAGGGGCGTAACGAGGGTGTGGCAAGAGGGCACAATTCCCCGGGCGCCGAATCACTGCGGAGGTGGGGTGGGGGCAAAAAGTTCCAACAATATCACAAGTACTTTTTTCAATACAGTAAATTTACTCCCGAAAGACCTCAGGTTCGAACATGGGAGCGCCAAACTTGCATCTTGCCCCGGGCGTCATCTAACCTCGTCATGCCCTTTGGCATGGGCATTGCAGAAAATGCGAAGGTATAATATTCACACCTCAACTGCTTTCTTCTTCCTGTGGAACTTTTAGCGGACAGCATCACCACAACCTGAGAGTGAAGAGGGGTTTGGTTTTATTTTTCCTTTTTTTATTGAAAAATGCAAAAGTAACACTGTTACATCACAATGTACAAAGCATAGCAACCGCTAGCTCATTGACGCGCTTAATCAGAAAGCAACATGGAAGACAAAAGACTGACGTTATAAAGCCATTTTCAAAAACGGCTGTGATGACAAACCACGATGAATGGCAACACGAATACAACAAATTGCAAACAATTTTTCGCAGAGACCCTGGGGTTGCAGAGCGCAACACATGCGGCAGTTTCTAAACCAGTCGCAGGAAATATCACCCGACGTAACACTTTCTCGGTTAGTACAAGGTCAAGTAAAGAACACAATTAAAGAAACGTTTGACAGATGAAAGCTTTGCAACTCACTCAAAAGCGCGGAAAGATGCAGTAATTCATAGGTAGTATAATGCTTTCACGTCAACCGCACCTACAGCACATTGCCACACAGAACACAAACGTAAGGTAAGGCAAATTGCAACACTATCGGACGTGATACGAAGCACCCCGTAGATCTGTGGCTGGTAGGGACCAATGATAAGTTAGCCACCAAACGCTGAATCTCCATCGTAACTGCCTGAACATCATGCAAGTTGTTTCATAATGCAAATGTAAGTGACGTTTTTCTAAGTTTCACTACTGCCCCACGTTTTTTTGCAACGAAGATCGTGATATACGAATTAACACAGGTAGTATATATATCAAATGCGTTCCGCCCTTGCAGTAAAAAAGTTCACTTCTATTGACAACGGAACTAAAGTTTTCGCTGTTTCGAGGCCACTTTCTTGTTTCAGCGCAGAAACAGTTTGCAAAAAGCAACGACTATTATATTCCATATATAGCTTTGGCAAGACAAACCTTACGATGCAAGTTTCTTCGCTGCCCAAACCAACAATGGCTGCAGATTGATAAGCGAAGAGCTGGTGCGGGCGGTTGCAGAAGCAGCAGCAGACCGTAAATCGACAATGAAAGATACAGGTCGAACTCACATTCCAAGCACGAGATGATGAGTTACGCGCAACGCCAATTGCCCGCCCAAGGAAATATTCAGGATTTCTACGCAATTTTGATGAAAATTTCCAGACTTTCCGGGCTTTCTCCGACTTAACTTTTCCGAATGACACGCCCAGGTCAAATACAGGCACTATGATAGTTCCATGATGAACGTACAATTATCGATCTTCGGAATGCATGTTAAAAAGATCAAGTCTGGAAAATTATCTTTTTCTATACTAACAGACCAAACAAAATTTTTTCCAGATTCCGTGAGAACCCTGAATATTGAGCATCGTTCAAATAGGGCGATAAACCTGAGGAAGGCACATGAGTGATCCCGGACAGCGGTCAACAACCACAACATCTGGTCGCATTCAAACAAAACGAACACCGTTTGCAGTAAACACGAACGTTTTTCCTTAAAAATTTCCCACAAATACTTATTTGCATCGTTGTTCTTTGCTACATTCCCTGTTTGGAAAGCAAACGCCCGCACAGACATTTAATCGAAACAGTTGCTGCCAAAAGGAAGCAAACTGAAAACGAACGCAACGATGGGTCATGACAAAAAGTGAATAACAACCACACCTGGTTTTTCTCCCGACAGAACTGTAAAGTATTTTCCCATGATTTCTTCACGATAGCGGATGAATACCAAATCTCATGATGACAATACTTGCACAGGTGCAGCAGTTGGACATACATAACAAAAAAATTAATTGGACATAAGCAAAGCGCAGTTTAGAAGCAGAATCCAAGCATTTGCTTGTTGAAAAAGCAATAGTCTTTACCGAAGTACAAAAGCATTCAGATACACAGGTTGTGAAGCACGATGATGGGAGTTTACGGCAAAAGAAGTTTCTGCCAAATTACGAAACAACGCCCACAAACTAGGTTTTCTAATATATTTTTAAGAAGCACTTTAACAAACATATATAAGAAGGCTTTTATTGCAAACGTATGGTGCGACTTTCAAAATAATCTAAAAATTTCTATACTAGGCTCAGTCAAACTGCTCATTAAAAACCCATCAGCGAGTTACCGATGTCGAGCACACGACCGGAACGTGTCGAGCACACGACCGGAACGTGTCGAGCACACGACCAAAACGTGTCGAGCACACGACCAAAACGTGTCGAGCACACGACCAAAACGTGTCGAGCGCACGACCAAAACGTGTCGAGCGCACGAACAACACATGTCGAGCGCACGAACAACACATGTCGAGCGCACGAACAACACATGTCGAGCGCACGAACAACACATGCCGAGCGCACGAACAACACATGCCGAGCGCACGAACAACACATGCCGAGCACACGATCAACACATGCCGAGCACACGATCAACACATGTCGAGCACACAAACAACAACAAATGTCTAGCACATGGCCAACTTATGTCAAGCACATGACCAACTTCTGTCGAGCACACCATCAACATATGTGGAGCACATGAACAACACATGTTGAACACACGAGCAGCACATGCCGAACACACGAATAATACATGTCGAACACACGTGGAGGACACGACCAACACGCTGCACCTGCAAATTAGAACTCGTAAGACACTTCAGGTCTTTTTGAAGACATGTTTGCATAAAACAACCAGCTTATCATCAACCCTGTCAAATGTATCGACAACCAATATCAACAATACTGTTCAGTGAAGGAACACAGTGCTCAGACCGATCGAACAAGCGTTGCTAGTTGTCTCTCAGATACTCGCTGATCGCTCTCATGCCATACATGAGCTCGACTTGCACCCTCGCCTCCATCAGCATGATGTTCACGTGCACTTTCTCTGAATGACGGAATTGCTTCCAAAACGCGTCGTAAATATTCCGCGTCGTCTTCTCAGGAAAGCAACTGACGGTTTTTATGAAAACTTTAAGTGGCCGTTCAAGCAGCTGATTCACTTCGCCGTAGTTGTAATCATCGTACCTGGCAGACACAAACAAGAATCCCGTCAAATGCTTCACATGCTGCTGTTTAATCATTATTGTTATTGTAGAACCTACGTAAGACCCCTGGAATGATACAAACGGCAAAATGCGAAAAAACGCCGAAACATTAAACCTTCGCAAATCTTGTAAGTCAGATATCAAATTAAGCCTAAACACGCCGTGCCCCTCAACTCACAGATTCTACCAAACCCTTGAATAGCTTCTGGGCCGCTCTGCTGCAACAAACCCCCTCGCAAATGGATTATTGAACAACCCAGCAACACTACCCACCCAGTAACATGGCGAATACACTGCAGCAGAAATCAATCGATTTGGAGAAGTGGATCGACGTTTACTTGTTTACAAACGTCACTGTGGAAGGTTGAAGTAAAAACAAAACAAATGGAACACCAAACATGGGTCACAATTTTGGAAACCATCACGTTTCAGCATTAAATTCAGAAAATGGATTATACGCTATGATTTATAACCGAAGTTGCGCATAAGGCCTCTTCACAAGTAAGCAGATCATGTCAGCCAGAAACTGTTCTTTTACGATGTCTCTGCAATTCAGCGCGCGGCTCCTGCTTCGTAGTATTCGCAGCTTGTTTACACGCACATGACAATTCAATTGCAGCTTTCAACGAACTTTCTGTTGCCGTTCACGTCATCCTCTGAACTAATTGATGCTCGCTTCTCCAATGACCCCCGAAAATTATTTGAAGACTGAAGCAGAACAACGCTCTTCGGTCGACGACAGAGCGATGACGTGCATTGCGCTTTCGTCACAGTCGTATGTTTCGCGCAGTGCGAGAGAGCGTCCTCCCCGATGAAGTTTGATGGGGCAAGAACTTATCATGATTCATCAAGAATCCTTCGTTTGAGCAAGGTAACGGTTTCACCGTCAGCTGGTGATGATAACAGCCGGACACTGCTAGCCTCACTCAAAGCATTAAATGTAAGTTGGGCGTAAACAACAGGTTTAATCAAATATCCAAAAAGCGCAAAACAAACTGATACGAAAAAAGTTTGAACTTTGTCGAAGAGGTAAGGACAACATATAGAGTTTAAACAAGATGGCAAGTGCTTGCCACGCCAACAGGATATTAAACAATTTAAAACATTCAAACAATGCCTTGTCTTGCAAGCGATTATAACAACAGTATTTGTCCTACGCTCTTGTCTGCGTTCTGTTAATCATTAATATCAGTTTGTTGCTGTGTTGTTGTATTTATTTGTCATGTAAAAAGCTTTATTATGTTCCGGGTTCAATCCGAGCAGGATTCGTGTGAAATAAACAATAATACCAAATAGAGTTAATAAACCCGATGATCAGTTACTTGCCACGCAAACATGTGTTCGCGCGTTTATCATTCTGATTTGTTCCTCGCAGACTCGTGCAGGAAACTCTGCTGTTGATAAACGTCAACTGCTCGAGGGTAATAGATCTGAGCGTCCCAGTTACCCAGGCAGTCATCCATGACCAACATAAATGCTCCACGCCAGGGGCGCAATGTAGTTTCCAATGTTTTGGGACAGGGGTGGGGAGCCTGAGGCCCGCGTGGACATTTAACATGGCCAGCGTCAGAATTTACGTTACAAAAGTTAGAACACAACATCGCGCCAAAACGAAACTCCACTAAAAGCAGACAGCAGCAGGTCAAGAGAAGTCTTTCTCGCTCCTTGACACAGTTTTCTCTCCTTAGTTTCCTTTTGAAGGTAAAGGTGGAGTTTTAAGATATAATTAGTTTTTGCGGCCCGCTAGCGCCATTCCACAATTCATGCGGCTCGTGATAATAAATGGCTTCCCCATCCCTGGTTTAGGAAGTCGTAAAGTTGTCTTACAAAATTTTTGCCGGACTGTTTTACTGGTTTGAAGCAAGCACTGCAGCTGCTTGCAGCTTCAGCCCAATTTGCTACAAACTATTCAGATCGCGAAATGACGCGCTGTCCTTTGTCTGCTGAGGCAGCTGCGACTTGCTGAGCTACGGTTTCAACCAATCCTGACCCAGACCTTACCCGCGCTTTCCTTGCCACTGCTTCACATTGCGAGGCTCCGTAAGTAAGGGACACGTATCAGGTCATGTAGGGATGACGGAAAGAAAAAAAGCAACTTCTTTTCACGCAAACGACCTGGTTACTGTTGCCAGGATGCAGATTTAGCGCTTTTTCCCGAAGCTCTTGCAGTTTCAAAAAACGTGGATGTCCATGCGGCGAGCAACAAATTCTTTCACCGTTGCCCAACACTTAATATTTCTCATTAACTAACACACTACAAACATTAACTAACACACTACGAGCATTAACTAACACACTACGAGCATTAACTAACACAATAAGGACGTCTTAAGCTGTTCAATCGCTGCTTTCTACAAGTTGTTCCCCACTTTCAAGAAACCAGCAATGGAGCCGCACCGTGTTCAGCAAGACCACACTTTTAGATAATGGCATATGCACGCGTCATCCACAAGCAGTCACCGGGAGGGCGGGCCACCTCCCCAACGGTTATTCTAACAGGACGTTACCTCTTTGTTGAACATTTTAGCGTTTTTTTACTCGCTGTCTTTTAATACTAGTCACGGGGTTGTGCTTTGAAGCTGAAATGCAAGATAACGACACGCAATCTCCAGGTGTTGCCTTTTATTGGAGCGACCTCGTGAACTTCACCAAACTTTTCATTACCTTTGAAGAGTTGTTTCTATATTCACTGTCTACTTTGCGAAAGCAAAATGCGCATACAACAAACTTTAAGCTTTGTTAACTTTGTATACTTACATAACTCCATACATGCAATGAACATACATCCATATGGCGGCCCTCAGCGAGCTTGTGTCCACATTGTCCTTGCTCGCCAACCTGCACAGTGGGGACCATGACTCAATTTTGCTAAAACGTAATAAAGCATTCCATGAACGATATCTGCACTCACGTTTTGTAAGTAAGGTTGCACGCGAGGTCGAACTTATCATCGAGCATGTCGGCAACTTCGCTGCAATATTTCCTCACGACCAGACAGGCGTTGTCGTTCCAGTTGTAATCCTGAACCATCCGAACATTTAAAATTTCTCAGAAGTTTATGCAACGGAAGAGTTGCTTGTGTGGGTCAGGACCAGGACGGTAACCAGGGTCGCAGGGAGGGCGAATCCCCCCTACAAAATATTTCGCCCCCTTAGAAAAATGCGTTGGTCATAGTTCAAAAAACCTGGGCCCCTCTCAGAAAACACTTTGCCCCACCTGGTGTCCTAAGCTGGTTACGGGCCTGGTCAGGATTGTAGGAACAGTAAGAAGAGTATCTAACATGGCGACGTGCAGGACTAACCGGTCTTACGCCATTTACTCGAAGAACGTGTGACGGATTTTAAGTTCAGTCTTACATCGCAGCACATTCAACTTCTTATACGTTTGTCGCTATCGCATGCGGCTTGCTTGTAGTATGCCACGGCAGCATTGCAAAACTGAGAGAAAAGAAATCTTTCAAAACACAAAAACTTAACATCTAGCCTCGATTCGCAGCGTTCACGGTTTTTAAGGCTCAATCAACGACAGAGGGTTGCAGGACGCTAAGAACCCCCTACATCACTTTCAAATGTTAAGCAAGTATAACACCAGCAAGATTGTGAGCACTCACCATGGCCTTGAAAGTGGGTACTTCGGCGGCCCCGTCCCGCTTCGCAAAGTCCTGGTAACTGAAGTTCGGGTCGATGACGTAACGCGACAAATTGCTCGTGTCGGTGTTTGAGCTTGAAGCTTGGTTCGGCATGATCCCCAGAGACGCCTCCTCCTTCTCCTTCTCGAAGCGCCTGGCCAGCTCCTCCCTGGTGACGTCTTCTTCCTCTTCGCGAAGCTTTTTCATGCACTCCATGAGCAATTCAATATCCCCGCTTCGTTCGATAAACTGCGCAGTGGAAAAGCGTGATGGCGGGCCACAACAAGAAGCCTGTTGAGCAGGCTCAAGGTATTCAGCGCACACATCCTCACGCAGCCCGACCTCCGCGTCCTAGACTTCGGTCAGTAGCTAAACATTCGTTAAATCTGCACTAAGCTTCCAAAACTTCTTCATATCATCTTAATTTTTCAAACGTCATTTTTTTGTTTACGTAGCCATAAAGTTGACACATGAAGCGATCGATGCGTTTTGCGTAAAATTATAATTATCAAGCCGCTTTGGTGACCGGCATTTAGTGACTGATGCTTCACAATAAGGCCGGTGTGGTCAAAGGTCTCACCTCGTCGCCGGTGACAGGGGTGCTTGACCCTGATGACTGACGGCTGGCTTGATTTGAATTATCTGAAGGCTGTGCACTGTGGAACATATGGGCGTTTTCGTGGTCAATCTCCAAGTTGGCCCCGGTTCCGTGGCAGAATATGGCAACACCGTGGAAGTGGCACATCAGCACGATGGCCTGCGCCAGCTCGGGCACTGTCATCCCGCTTTGCCCAACGCCTTCAACCAACTCCTAAAACGAAATAAGGATACATTGGAAACGCAGGTTTCTTTTGCAACTTTTAGTTAAAATAATATGCACGACCAGAATGAGTAATGACGCAGACGCCAGGAATACGCCCAACACTTTCCAAATATGTTCGAGGACACCAGACATATTCATTTCGTTCTGCTGGGAGCCGTCAACTCCTTTGCATCGTCTAGGCAGCGGCAATGCAGCAAAAACATCGCGTCTGCAGCAGATGTTCGCCAGAAAGAACGGAACGGACATATCCGGAAATGATTCAATTCTACGAGTGGCGCTTTAAACATCTTTGCAGCCGTGTTCGTTCCTACCAGTGCTCAGCCTCGGTGATGCCGAGAGTTGCACTAATCTGCCAAGTCAAGCTTCACATGCTCGTTACCCTGGTTGTCAATAATCAGAAACAATGCAATGTATAATATTCTTTCCACAACAACTGCATTTTTTGCCAAGTGGGAAGAAAGTTTTCATCAAGATAATCACTGTGACAAAAAACTAATAAAAGCAGATACGCCATCGGTGGCTGCGACAAGGGGTGTTTGTTCCAAGCACACGGATGACTGCGGTATGGTCGATGGAAACAATTATAAGTTTGCAGTTTTCCAGCGTTATTACGAGCTACAACCGTTCATTAAGTCTATACGTGCTTCGATTCCCTTGTTATTCTTAACACTCTCAAGAGTAAACGATTTTAGGGGTAGAACAAGTATTGAAAACGAAAATCGATTTCACCTTTATCACGGCACCTTCAGTTCCAGTAAATTTAAGTAAAAATAGGCTGAAATACGCAAATAGTACGTCATTTAATACAAGGTTTCTGTGTTTGTGAATACTGTCATCGATTTTGTTTAACCAGTTGTCTTCACAATATTTGTGAATTTGCGTATCTTCTTTGTTTTACCAGTTTGACCTTTTTCGTGTCAAATTCCTCACTGTCGTTTTATTTTTGTTATTACCGACGTGTTTGGCCGTTTCTGTGTCCTTATTCATTGATTCTGACTTTTACCAGCTTTTACTCTGCTGCAACTTCAGTTTTTGCTCGGTATGTTTTCACGCAACTATTGCTTTTATTTTCGTAACAATAACTATTTGCGTATTTCCACACGTTTTTACTTAAATTAAAAGATGCGGTGAAATCGACTTTTGTTTCCAGCAGTACGTCAGAGCGCGCTGGTCCCGGTGCTACCGACTTGCTAGAGACGACAGGATTTTATTTGAAGGTATGAGCTATGAAGAATTGCCACAGATAACGGGAAGTAAAGAGCAGAAATATACTTGTAGAGATTCTCGCCGCTTCAAGAATGCAGTATTATCCACTACAGACTAAAAGGCTACAACACTCTTATGATTTACACATGAAAAGGGAACTACGCATAAAAAACACAGAACGCACTTACACTAACAGCATATATACCAGCTTACTTTAATATGGCTCGGTGTCACCAACCACGGTCGATGTGCCAGGAGTTTGTTGAGAACTGAAAGTGCCCGTAGCTTTGCAGGGGCAAAATGCACCCCCTTCAACCACTTTCTGTCCCCGCCTTGCAGAAGAAAGTGAGCTTCCATTAAATGCACAAGATACGGGCAACGGTGCCTGGCAGCGGCCTGTAAGTGCACATAGCTGTTCGCGCGACGAAAAGGCGATGGCATGTCAGGAAATAGCAAAGCAATGGATCCACACCAACCATAAAAACGTTTAATAGCCCGTTTATTCATGTAAGCACAACAGCTACATACCATGATGCCAATATAGCTGCGACATTCGTATGATAAAGCGCCTTGAGATTGCAACAAGTGAAAATTAGTGTTCAAAAATTGTTGAAGGTATTGTGGGTGCAGACCCATTATCATGACCATGTGTTCGAGTCTGCAGTTGTGGACGAAACTTTCCTCATAAAGTGAAAATGCCTGAAAAGCAATAAAATGCTGCCACTGTAAAGCATTTCACGATACAAAAGTAGTAACTACTATTGCAATGACGATGAAATGAAAATGCAACACCAGCAGTTAAGGTTGAGAGGGTCGCCTAAAAATCGTGGATGATTTTATTATTAAAAACGGTCCAGTTGGATCAAACGAATCAAACCTGGGTCAAGTGGTCAAAAGATTTGTATGAAGACTGACGAGCACAATCATTTATTGTATATAGATGTCTCAACTTCAAGGTACTGAATACGTGTTGCTTTGTTGTGACAAAAGTTCTTTCAAACTGACACAGAAGTTTCTCATTGTTCACATTCACTTGCAAAATTTACAATATGAGCCTGTAAGGCCATCTTAAGATCTTTGATATAAAAATTGGGTACAGTGCATGTCTGTCATACACATTCATTTAAACGATAATACACTGAATGGGTGCTGGATTCCAATCATACATAATATTGTCTGGAAACACACCCATTTTTTGCATATTCATTCATGGATTCAGAAGTTGAAACATATGAATCTGTCTTGTACCTGTATAAATACCATTAAAGCATTACTCTGATCTGGTACTTTCCAACCCATGAGCTGCAAAGTTCTTTCAGGAAACATTTTAAAATGTTACAATTTCCTGGTGTTGAAGTAAAATGTTTATTGAAAATTATCTGATTTTCGATTGATTAGATCAGTGTTTTTCAACCTTTTTTTTGCAGCAGAACCTTAAGCAATGTTCACGTTCATGGAACCCTATGCAATGATCCAAGTGGTTTTATAGCTACAATTGCACAGAACTGTGGTTGCGAATTTTGTCCCAGGCAACTTTGGTCTGTTTCAGCAGAACCCATGGAAACCACTTGGGAACCCTGAGGTTCCGTAGAACTCCGGTTGAAAGTCACTGGATCAAATCTAAAAAGGAAGCATAAGTTTCCCATCAACAGTTAAATAGGATGTGTTTTTATGATTTTTTCTAACATCTCAATGTTTTTCATTCTTGTTTCACCACAATATGTCATAGTGGGCCCCACAAAAATTTCAGTGAAAGCAGGTTGCAAGCTGAAAAAAGTTGGGAGCACTGTTCTAAGTTGGAAAGCACTGGTCTAGATTGTTGCTTCTAAGGTTATTTATGAAAATAACCGGCCAGACATATCAATAAAGTAGTTGTTTGTTGAAAAATACACAGCATGGATTCATTATCATCATTACCATATATTAAAAAAACACAACTTTAATCATATTTGTAACCGAAGAGTCATGTTATTTAAGTAGAAAAGTCAGAAGGCAATTTTTTAAGTAAAAACTCCACCCCAGGCTGGTAATCCACTCACTGCCCAGGCAGCTGCCGACCACAACAAAAGTAAAACTATTTCAAAGTATTGGCACAAAGTTAAGTTATTGTTGCGCAATGTGCAACAGCTTGACCTTGAGACCTGACTTGAAAAACACAAAGAGGTATTAAAGGAAGTTTATGTCACATAAGGATCTTAAACACAACCTTCCATGTTGAAACATGTTAAATGACAGACTAGACTATTTGCAAGAGTACATTATACAGTAGAAAACCTTTTTTTTTTGCTAAGTGTACTGTTTGGTATTTTTGCTTGATTTTTATTAAGCATCAGTTTTGTTTTACCTGTTTCAAGTGCCTGATGAGTGCATTGTTATACGAAACTATGCTTGAACATACTTCTAACAAATATCTGTAACAGCATTGTTGTGCCGCACTTTTCTATCGTTGTGGTGCAGAACCAACTTTAAATCTACTGATACACATTAAGTATAGTCAAACAAGTATACATCTGAGAAAAGCAAGACTTTCAAGCAAAATTAAACACAGACAATAAATACCTGTTCATCTTCTGCATCAGCTGGATTGATCTGCAAAACAGCAATGCATTGCTTGCACCACAAGTCCACCACTAGTTCAAACAGAAAGTGTTCACTTTCTATTGTTTCATGTAATGATACAGGATGATTAGAAACTCTGAAAACACCTTTAAATTGCCAAAGTTTTTTGTTACTATATTCAAGGACTTGCGCAATGGATGTAAAAGAAAAGTGGAAGTATTTTAAGCAGCTATCATTTCATCGGCAGACAGAAACGACTTGACATGTTAACAGATGGCAAAAATATAACCACAGGCAGATCCAGGAGGTGAAAGACATTATCTGAGCACATTTATTGGCTTGCAAGGCTTGGTTTCAGAATAAGTTGTATGTTCTTCGCATTTGTGATGTGTTGAGACTGTGCAAAAGTCAGTAACCTAAGTGGTAAAAAGCCAAAAATTCAAACGTAAATCAGATTCTTATTACTGGTAAGCCAATCAAGTAATGGACAAAATATTTGTAAGATCTTTGATTGATCTTCTCCTACTAGGGCAGTGGTTCTCAACCTATTTCATGCAGCAACCTGTTTTGCAACCCAATTTGACCTAATGACCCCTTTCCGAAAATCTCCAGTCAGGCATATGAAATGCAGTTGTATTTGCACAAAAGAAAATCACAATTATTAAAAAACAAAGTATGATATCGCCATGTTGAACAAAGACTCATTTTTTAAATTCATGCACATGGCAACATCAGTGAGAGACACCTGTGCCATGTAAAAGTCNCTCCGCAGTACAACTCATAGAAAACTAGAATAACTCCCAAGTTAGCTACTGCACTCAGATATCTAATTCACAAACACAGCACATTCTTACATCACGAAGTTATTCGTCCACTGCCAAATGCAACAGTACTGTAATGGTCATAACCACACAATTTTGAATGAAAAAGTAGGCTATCATTTTAGCCAGGTGATCCTATTATTTTGGTTACGACGAAAAGTTGTTCCATATATGAAAATATAAAATCTAGAAGTAATTATGAATATGCTTATCAGAAGCTCCTGCAACCATCAGAAAAAATGGCAAATGACCACCACGGGGTTGTGACTCCAGGTTGAAAACACTGGTTCTAGGGTTTTGGATTCAAAATTGATTGTCTAAAATCAACAAAATAAAAATTTAATCCCTTAATTAGATAATTGATTAATTTGTTGTTTTTACACCACAACTTCGGAACCAGAAATGCTACAAAGCCAATCAAAGGCCCAAAAAACTTGGACTCTAGCCTAGTTTCCACTAAAACATTAGCGAAATCTTTCCATGCCCATGGCCCGATTAAGTGCGCCAAAGTGCCTAAACCTACCCCAATTATGACGTCACCCACAAAAAAAACAACCTACAAAAATCTTTTTCAGTGCAAACTCAAAAACTTGCCGAGTTTTTTGAGGGCTTGAAGAGCTCTCTAGCACAGCCATGTCCAACCACCCCAGTTGAAGGTTTTGTGGAGCCCAGTTTAGGTTTCAAAATGGCCCCAAAATTACTTCACTCATAAAAAATCTGCAACCCCCAACCAAAAAATTTTTTCGAGTGCAGAGTAGAAGACTTGCCGAATCTTTTAAGGGTTTGAACAGCTTTCTAGCACAATCAGCGGATGAGCTATGGCGTAGGTAAGGCAACCGAAAATTGCTGGTTTTAGGCCAAAATCCAGGTATAATATACTTGTAGACCGGCTCCCAAAGTGTTAAGAAAGCATGATGAATAGTTGGAACACTTTAAAAAATTTTGTGAGTATGGGCAAAGAAGAGAGAACAGGAGGCTTCAATAGGTGTGTTACACAAGTTATGGACATGTAGTGGCATAGCATTCACACAGTTGCAACATTCACACAACTACCATCTTATGCATGCTTTGTTTGGGCCACAATAAACTCAGTTTTGATGACTTCTACAATCAACTGTGCCAATGTGGTGCTGTAAAGACCAACCATCTATTCTTTGAATTGCCTTTACCTTGCACATTATGTTAGCTCTTATTGTGACACATGAAAGCATTCACGTTCAGTGCTGGAGTCCTTAAGTTTTCTAGAGCTAACGAAAATATTACTATTCAGGCATCCAGATCTACCCAAGGACCCATATGTGCTCCTGTTTAACAAACAAGTTCGTTTTCGTCTAAACACCCCACCTTTGCAGATGGACACTCTCAATTCTGGTTGTTTACTTTTTCTTTCACATGTGTGTGTATGTTATTTTTTGTTTGTTGTTTTGTACTATGTCATTGTTATTGTGTTGCTCTCTTTACTACTGTTGTTGCTAATCAGTCACTGATCATTTCAGGCCATGGCCTGCCATCATTAGCATTTCTAAACAAACAATCAAATCATTAGCATTTCTAAACAAACAATCAAATAAAGCAGACGTACCTGGTTATCAGGAATGAATCGGCTAACTTCTTTGTGTATAAGCATAGGTATCTTAACATTTCTCTCCTGTAAACAAAAGCTGTATAAATATTCACATTTAACACTTCGAGAACTGGCGTACGATATATTCGTACTTTGATTTCGGCCTAAAAAACAGCAGTTTTCGGTTGCCTTACCAACGCCCTAGCTCCTCCGCCGATTGCACTAGAGAGCTGTTCAAGGGCTCAAACGGATCG
>JGI24158J21664_10005937_pt1 | contig 16030 bp, 11 predicted proteins | sample Ectturendosymbi3_FD_21664 | JGI IMG/M metagenome (IMG submission 21664)
AGCTACGTTGGTTCGGCCATGTTCCCGTAATGTCCCAGGAAAGACTGGCGAGGCAAGTCCTGCTGGTTATCCAGCCACGGGAAAGTGGCCCAGAGGTCGTCCAAGGACCAGATAGCAGAACTATCAGAGATTGCTGTTGGCCGTGAAGTATTCGAGACCTCCTAGAGATGCTGCCCCCCCCCCGATCCTTCCCAGAGAAAAAGTGAAAGAGAAAAGTAGAAATCACTGTTCGGTTGTCATTGGTCGATGTCACGTTGAAGCGCTACGCCTGGAAACCACTTCCTGGTTTGGAATCATTAATCAGCCACAAATCAGAGACGTGAAAACTTCCTACTGTTGTGTGCATCGTAATATTTAACACTTGAAACCGATGTGTTTGTCACTTTGAAACTTACTTGTGTTGTCATTGTGGTCAGTGTGCTGTGCACTTAAGTGTCGTTTCTAATGTGTGTTCTTTACCACCCAGGGAACTAAAGCTCAACCAAAACTGGTTCCCAGTCCATTTATGGTTCGGAAGGAAGACGATTCCAAATTCAACGACGGCGGTTATTTAAAGAATAGAGACATCAGTGACGACATCGTGTTTAGCTCCAAAATAAGAAAAAAGCCGAAGAAAACTAAAGGTGGTACTTTTGGCAACTTCCTGTCGGAGGTTTTATAGAGTTCAACCAGTTTGCAGTAGTTTTTTAAAACTGGTTTTTGTTATGGCAATGAAAGTAGTTACCTCATACGAAAGGGAACGCCAGTTGCATGATGCCTGGGATTCGAATGTATGCAGTTTTCATTGAAGTCTTGATCCAGACTTCGAGAATTATTGATAAAAGCCGGGGCGTTTTTCTAACCTTAAAATAAACCCGCAGTTTCTGTTTTGTCACAGGCTTGTTCTTAGATTTAAAAACTTTCTGGTGTTTGAAGATTTTCACCATTTTCCCCAAATATGTTGTTCGTCCTGACCATCGTTTCGTGTCCCTTTGAACGGCACGTGATGTCATAAACGGTGTGTGACGTCAAAACAACTTGGTTCAAAACAAAGGGCCTCTGCGTTTGTCTTAAACAGCGAAATTGTCATCAATCCATGAAGGATAATTCTCTGAAAACACTTCACCTTTGATTTTGAACATAACGCGTTTGCTGGAGTCGATTGGTCACGCATCACCAGTGATGCGTAGCAAGATACATTTACAATGAAGTTAAAATGTTGCTGCATGTTGTGGTTTCGCCAAAGATGTTAAACGGCCATCACTGCTTTATATCTGACAATTATGCGGATTTTGAAAACCGCTGAAGTATTTTTTACCCCCCACATCTTCCACTCTTCCAGGCGTTGCGCAACAGACTGTGCGAGTGCGAACAAACAACCTCGTCTCTGTGATGGAACAAAGACGCGCGGTTAGTCGCTACGTCAGCTTGTCGGTTGATTTCGTTCAAACGAGGCTTCATCTGATTGGCTCTCATGGTGAAGCACGTGACCTGTTCTTGTGACGTAGATGTGTAGGCTTGCAGATGCAGTTTCACGCATAAACATTGTGGACGAGCCTGATTGCTTCATATTTTGAATGTGCTTTTTTGTGTGTGGAAATAATGAAAGCTTTCATAACGTGATGAATCGTCGCAATTATATTTATTGTCGAAAAGCAAGCATGCTCGTGACCCTGGTTGAAAGGGTAATGGTTCAAATCAGGGCTGTGGCGCTGAAGCCAAAAAATTTTCGATGGTGAAGCCAGAGTCCGAAATTTGAGTTCCGGCTCCACAGCCCTGGTTCAAGTAATGCGCTGTGCATGATGATGGCTGCTTGAGGGGTATCGGGACTGTACCAAAAATGCTCTGCGTGGGCAGTATCAAAATTGGAAAAGATTTTTGATGAAAATACGGAACATTTTTCTATAAATAATGAAGTGTTTCTGACTGCCTGGCGGTGTTGTCCGCTGAGGTTTTCGAACCGGAGTCGCTGGGTTACAGGAAGGGTGATAGGGTTGGGGCCAGGGGGCATGTGAAACGTTTAGTGTGTGAACTTGGGGTCTAAGTCAAAAGTTTGATTTTTATTATAATCTGCGTAGGTTGTCATGTCATACCTTCAAACTCACGAACGTTTAGAGAACCTCAGCATTTGTTATAGAAATTAATTTGCATAATTGGAACTTAAACCCTTAATATGTCTTGCTAAAGTTTCGTACTGAAGAAACAGTAGATGCACCCATTCCGGTTTTGATGTTTGGGGCGTGGCAGTGAATTCGGCCAATAAGAGCAACAGAGCAAGCATATACTGGAGCAGGAACGTGTTATGACCAGGGGTGTAGTGGGGCAGGAACGTGTTCCCACACTTTTTTGATGGTAGCCTGACTTAAAGATGTGTGTTTTACTCATATTTTCTTTGTTAAGCTTGAGGCGTCGCATGAATGAACAAGTGACAAGCTATCTCCTACGTAGCACCCTAGCGTAGTTTTGTGATTACTGGAAATGACTAGATTTTTGTTTGGTTTCTACACTTTTTTTAACACTGCACCCCTGGTTACGACGTATAGTCTACAAAATACTTGCTAAATTTGTGAGATTTGCTGAATATTTTTTAAGATCTTGTCAAAACTCTATGAATTTGTGTAGGTTGAGTCTGTCGAACCGGACATGACGTCAGTGCATGGGGTCCAGACTACGTCACCGGCGCCAAGTGATCAATACAACAGTTCAGAGTCACGAGGTTCGGAGCCAACCAATGACAGCAGCCCGTCAATGAACCATGACGTTCCGCACAGTTCAAACTCTTATGCTGATGATGAAAGCATTAAGTTTAAAAACACTGAACGTTTTCTTGCTTGTTCAGTTGGGGAGGGTCGCGAAATGCCAAGTAACGTTGCAAACTTTGATGTCGACGTTGAAACTGGTGACACGCACTGTGCGGCAAATGCAACAGTATCAAGTGATGTAGACGTTTCAACCGGTGACACGCCGTGTGCGGATGCATTCAACATTGCATGTACGTCATTACGAGATCATTCAACGAAAGCGGAAATTAATAAAAAAGATGGGTCTGAGAGCCGCGCCAGTCCTTCGCGGTTGACTGATCAAGCGTGGGATCGTGTCGTCAATCAAGTGTCACGTGATCCAGTACATGGCAGCCGCAGTGACGTGCTACGGTCTGGGGAGTATCAGAGCCAGCAGCCACAGGTTTTCCGCGACGTCACTGCTGAGATTGTTGATGACGTACCTGATGATGACATCAACCCCCACCACTGCCCATGTCAGCAGCAGGAACTCGTCACTGATCAGACATCACGTGTTGACGCCGGTGACGGAAACAAAACTGTGCCTGTTGAAGCCACGCCTGGTTTGGTCCACGACACATCCCCCCCAACCGCACAAGTAACCACCGGTAGTGACGTAGGCAGTGATGACGAACCTGACATTTACTCCAAACGCGAAGCGGTCGATTTTGAAAGTGAAGTTGAAACTGGATCCGAGGTTCGCAAAGTTTTAGAGTTTCGTGTCATTCTCGCGCCCTTGCCTCAATCAGTGTGAGCGAAACAACCTAAATAATATTGTTCTTTAATCAAGTCTTGGTATCATAATAAACTGTTGATACAAACGTAAAGCTAACCATGCCAGTTCCGGGGACTAACTGATGGCAAGCTTGCGGTGTGGCTGTTGTGTGGGGAGGGGGTGTTGTGTGGGGGAGGGGGTGTTGAGCTCGAACTGCACTAATATTCAACTGGGTTGTTTGACTGGTGGGAGGAGATGTGTATAACCTTTGTGGCCGACGTCAAAAGGGGAGGTTAATAGGATTTCATCATCACTTTTCTGTTAAGGTTAGCGACAGTTTCGAAGTTGATTTTAAAACCCTTTGGTATTGCTCAAGCTGCTGACCTAATAAGCATCTTAACAGGATTCCTGCCATGCAACACTGGCACCTATCCAGGCTTAATGTCACATATGAAAAGAGAACGGAGGCGCGTTTTGTTTGGGATGAAAACAGGTGGAAAATAAGCGGGCGTCTTTTTTGCGATTTCCCGTCAGATCCTATGTTGCTTAGTCAGTTTTCGAAGCTTCGTTGTCGTGGCAATTTGCACGCAGTGAAGTATTGTTTCAAGCTACGGTTTAGCTTAGAAGTGAAACTTGTTGTGTTGGAAGGACAACAGGCTGCTTGCTTTTCAGAGTGACGACGAGAGCAAACCAGAAGCCGACACGTCACTGTATGTTAGTGACGAACAAGTTGACGAAAGAGACAGGAGTTACTTTGAGGTGAGCCTCTTGTCTGTACCTGTCAATTGCGTCGCACTATGTTCTGATGTTTCAGTTTAAAACTTACCCTTTCATGTGTATGTGGAAGTGAAATTAAACTTAGTGCGATGAAAAGTTCGTTCGTAGGAAGCGTTTTAGGGGTAGGTGGAAACCTTTGCTTCGAGAAAATGTCATTTTAACATCGATTTCTGGCCCCGGCCGCAACCTCGGTTTTAACGCTGAAAAATCTATCGTCTGAAGTTTGTGTAACTTTTCAACAAAATCGATGTCTTGATCACACAAAGCTGGTGATGCGCCAAGGCCGTGCTTTCTGTCTCAGCATCTTCTTGTTGCTCCTCACTGCCCTGACTTTTCTTTGTTCATAAAAACACATTTTTCACCCTAAATATTTCCCAACGCTGCCTTTATTCATCTTCTTTCGTCCAGTCCTTCACAGAGTGACGCCGTTGCATCCCCCCCAGAACCTCCTGTTTCGTGCGTTTGTGTAAAATCCACGGCATGAAGCTTTCTGCACCCCTGACATTCAACCTATAAATTAATCGTTGACTGTTTGTGGGAGTGTTGAATTTTTTTTAAATTAAGTTTATTTATCCGTGGATAAAATTTTGCTGTCACTGTTGATTGGCATTGAGTTCCTTCAACTCCAAAACTCCCCAGAACAGTATGAAAAAATTCCTTAAATTTGCAAAAATCACCACCACTCAGCATGAAACGTTAATCTTTCGTAAAATGCAACAAAATCAATTTTGTCAATCAAAGCTGGCACAACTACACATAGAATTTGCAATCATTGCTGGGCTTCTCTCGCACTATCTGAACAACTTCAACAACTCAGCTTGACCTGCACTCAGCTGGCAAGTTGAAACATTCCATTCGTTGCTGTTGTTAAGCAAACTCATTACTAGTTGAACTATGTCTGCAGTGACTCTTCACATTTTTCATAATTTTCTAATGAAGGGTTGGTTGCGACAGAGCATGACGGAACCTTTGATTGCGACAGAGCATGACGTAACCTTTCCAACACCTGAATCAATATTCCAGTTACTTTGTTCCTGGCCAAAGGTGGTCGTTCGCTTCATGTTGACGAGGACCATATTTCGCGTTTTCTACTTTTAAACATGACGCAAGCCCCCCCAGCCATGGAAGTTGGGGTCGTTCAGAGTTCAAGCTACAGATTGTGGTTAAGTTCCGGTTACCTCAGGAAGGAGCGCGGTCGATCAGTTTCATTGAAGATGCTGCGGAAACGCAAATAATGTTTGTAAACAGCTGCTGCAGATTTCTGAATTCCCTGCCAATGCTTTCCCGTCGTTCCCGCACTGCACTGTGGTTGGTGACAACATATTTTCCGCAGGCTGTCCAGCAGTACTTCCCCACAGGATTCGATGATCTTACGTCAGGGTACAAAACAACCGATGTATGGATCAGTGTGAGGTTATCGAAACGCAACATCGCTTCGATATGCGGTCAGTCCCCTTCACATCGTGCACCGAAGTAATAGTGAAGTTTTATCCATAAATAGACATCATGTGGTTTCGAAAAATTTATTTTGAACGAGTCGTTTTTCTACATGGGGAGTTTTTCAATCGCGAACACGTTTCTAGGTTGAAATCAAAAATCCTTTTCCACAACTAGTTCGCCATAAATATCTTGTGCGCTGTTAGTTTCATCGGTACTGTATTTATGGGCGTGTTGCAATCTCTCCGCTGCCGTTGCGTTTAATGTGCGATTCACCACGAACGGCAGATGCGCCAAGAACAACACCCATATATATGTGGCGCCAACAAGCAATAATAGAGTGATCTCGTCGGGTGATCTCTATCGTTGCTTGCTGCCGCGGTGCGAAGCTTTGCGCACATGCCGCTCGGGATTTCCGATCGCAACGGGCATCGGAAGGATTTTTTCCAGGGAGGGACCATTTGTGGATTTTCCATGGGGGGGCAAAAGTGGTGAAATTTCATTTTACCCACTCGGAAAGGTAGAAAACAACCTTTTTTGCCAAAATTTCGATAGAAAAATATCAAATTTTAAAACCCAGGGAGGGGCCTTGCCTCCCTGCACCCCCTTCCGACGCCCACGACTACGTCACTTGTTGCGCTGCCGGATCAAAGACAAAGCTTCCAGTCTGGACTTTCTACAAAATGATGAAGGAAACACTTTATTCACCAGTCACTGCTTCACTGAGGTAGCAATTCAACAAAATATTAGAAACGACCGCGAGAATGAATGCAGACCTTTGTTGACGAAATGCTTTATGACGTCGCTGATGATGTGACGCAATAAAAACTAAAAATCATCACAATCAGCGTTTTGACAAACTTGTGCTTTCTATGTTGGAGTTACTCCCCTTTGTTCCTGTGGTGTGGAATCCATTCGAACATTAAGGACTTCGATGGTAATTGTTTGGTTGTCTTCCATCAAGATGGCGCATCACGTTTTTTTCCTTTCCCAGCATCAGGAAACTGGATCTGCTACATAACTCACTCAGACCGGATCCACATGACTGAAGAGAACACCGAATCGTTGTACAACATGAAATGGCTGAAACTGACCAAAAAAGCCTGCCAGATATCTATATCTCCTTCAGGTCTGTTCCTCCTTTGCTGACTCGATGTCCTACTTTTGCTTCAAGCAATCCACGTCGGTTTGAAAACAAGATTTCGTATTGCCCTTTTTTCTTTCTTGATGTAAGTGTTTAACGCCCAATACGAGTAGACAGTCTGATAAACGCGATTACTTGTTAGATTGCGTAATGAACTTAAACACGTGGCACGTGGAATGCCTGCATTTTATATCTTTGTTTTGAGCGTTCCAAATGTGAGTTCTTCGTCTTTCTCTATATCACTATAAACAAAGTATGCATTCCAGGGGATTTCGCTTGGATCGTCACACGAAGCGGAAACGTCTACTCCTCCCACCTGCCAGTCAATTTTTTTGCAGCCAATCACAAAGAAGTTTCGTTGCCATGGAAACGTGTATTAAGTAATTCGATTTTTGTGTCAGTGGGTGTTTCGGAAGCCTGGGTCGTGTCTCAAGAAAAGAAAGTATCCCGACAAGTGGGACTTTCCCGTGCTCAGCCATGCATGGAGGGGAGCTCAAGCGTTGACGTCACAATCGTCAAAGGCAAGGAAGTCATCCATGACGCAGAGGTATAAACGGTATTGTGAGCAAAGATGTAGTGATTTTGAAAGAAGCGCATTGCTGGGTTGCTTGCACTTCCGTTGTCGCTCGGGCAATGCTTGAATACGTAAGTTACTTCTGTGGGAGTAAAACTTGCTTCATTGGAGATCCAGGCCTTCGGAGTTGGTGATTTTTTCAAATTTATCCGGATTCAGGAGGTTTATATTTCCCGGATTCGGAATTGCTGTATTAAAACAAGTTTAAAACAAACTATGCAGCCAGGCTTATTTATGTCGTCACAATGCAATTGTGATGGTTCGCTTGCAGAAAGTTTGTCAATACTCTTGACCGAGAAAAGGTCATTGTGGGGCGTCATGCACTGTGAATACGATGCAGACAGATCTAGGTTTTCTGTTCTGTACTAAAGTGGTTCCCAACGTTTTTACACTCGCGGCACCCTACAAAAGAGAAACATAATTTGCGCCACCAAGCGGCGAAACCATAGCAATTCTGTTTGAGGTTTAATGACATTTTGAAAATATCTTTTCAATGATATAGTGAAAAGCGTATGAGCTCTCGGCACTCCTGGGTATTGTAAATGGCACCCTAGAGTGCCGCGGCAGCCCTGTTGGGAGCCACTGGTGTACTAGATGTTTCTACATTGCTTTGTATGCAGTGCTTAGCTTACTGCATCAATCTGTTCTGTTCGTGTATATTTGTTGATTGCGTACAAGCTATGGTTGAAACTCCGCTCACAGATGTATTCTCGCTCGGCTTGTGCAATAACTGCAGCTCACATACTGTGACATTGCTTCTAGCTACAAACATGACACAAGAGTTATCTCTCAGAGATGTAGAGACAGAAATGTGCCTCAAACACTGCTGTCACAAAATGCAACTAATATTTTATTACTTTCTGCCACCACCTACATGTGTGAGACAATTGTCAGCTCTTCCAAATATGAAGACAAACTATAGGCCCAAACTTACCATGTGCTTTGACTAACAAGTTTGCTTGCCGGAAATAACTCCGACAATTAATAAATTGTGCAGTCAGAAGCAACCCCGTCCATCATATTGATGCTGTCGGTTTTGTTCAATTCAGCATCAGCATTATTCGATGTCGTTTCTTTTTCATTTTGTATTTTCCTTCCGCGCTGGGAGGTCTGGAAAATCTGATGCAACAAGGTTTGGGGACCGATGAGGAAAGAAAACGGTTCACAAATAAGGGTCGATGGCCCAAAAGTTTGAAAAACCCTGGTCCAGCAAACCTTGTACTTGATGTTACTTTTCCACCTTCGTAGGTGACACAAGTTGCTTTGGCCTGTGACGTAGTTTGGATTCTGACCGTGGACGGTCACGCTTACTGCAAACCACTGGAGCGTGTCGATGATGCAAAACCTTGGTTTTCTGGTGAGCATGGCTGGTGTGCTGCTAGTGTGCTGCTGCTGTGTTGAGTTAAAAGTCGTCTGTGCTGTTGAAACTCTACACATTATGATCTTGTTTTCAAACCACTGCAGAACGCTTGCCCTTCGCGCTGGTAGATTCCTGGCAACTGAACTTTCTCTGTGACGTAAGGTGTACGCATAATGTGTTCAGTGATGCAATAAACGTTACATGAAAGTGATGTGAAGTGTGATGTTACGTGGCAACGTTACTCACACTGAGTGGCCAGGACGTTCAGAGGCACGTGCACGCTCTCTGGGTAGATAGTATCAAAACTTGACTGAAAAGTCTCGCATTGTTGCAGCAGTTTTTCTGCTGGACTGGAAACATCATTTTGGAGTGATTAAAAATATTTTGGAAACTGCATAAGATTTCAGAGTCAGGATTTAAAGTTTTCAGACTTTTTTATATTCAAAGAGTATCTCTTTTGGTAGCTCCTAACTTCATGCAGTGGATGTTGTGGCCAAGTGAGGGGCCGTGACCCACTGGGTCATTTATTTCGGGCACATCAGCCAAGTTTTTGAACCACCTCTCGATCGCCTCCTACTGTTCGGCATTTACTTCCATGCGTGTGACTTTTTCTCACTGTTTGAATTTACTTCTGCAGTGGAACGTCCGGTTTCGAGCGACGGGAAACGATATCTGTTGAAGAAGATCGTCACGGATGGTCGGAGCAGCGTCTGGGCCGTCAGCGAGATTGGCCAATTGTGGTACAGGTCAAAGGTCACTCGAAATTGTCCTTGCGGCGACACCTGGTGGCAGGTATGAGCGAGTTGATGAATGACAAGGATTGGATTGTCTGGTCATTTTTGAAAGCAGTCTTACTTCCAACGGGCCCCAATCATTAACAGTGGTTCATGACATAGGTTGACATTTGTACTATGCGTTGATGCAAAGAAGCGTCTTCGTATTTAAACTTCATACATCTTTAAATCAGAAGACGTGCTTGAGTGAAGGACATTCCTCGTTTTCAAACGCTTCGTCCGTGTTTCCCATTGTGCCATTGTTACGCAATAGAGTTAAAATCTGCGTGTTTTATTTCGTCATAAAGGGGAAAAATAGTTTCTGTTTAATTGTGAAGCAATGAAATACATGTCCCTGGCAGCCAGGCATTGGTTGCTTGTTTCATGAGCTACGATTAAATTTCCTTAATCATTTAACAGGGTTACATGAACAAGTACACGCAGGACAATTGCGCCTCGAAAGCAATCCTTTCTCAGCTGGCTGTTGCCAAGGAAACTGTTCAGTCATCCGTGAGTAGCTGAACACGAGTTTGTTGCAATCCCTTCCCCCCAAGCACTGAGTTACTGTATGTTTCAGATGTCGCCGTTGTCTCGTCGTGGCTCGTCCCTCGCCAGGCAAGCCGCGATAAGCATGGGTGCGTTGTGGGTCATCACTGAAGATGACAGGGTAAAGGTCGCCAGGGGGGCCGTCACGGGTGAGTGCTTATCAGCTGACGTATGCTTGCATTGCCGATGTATTTATTCACCAAGTCCCGACATCACTGCAGTGTTATTTAAATGTTGAAATTATTCCATAAATTGAGCATCAAACGCGAGAAGTTGCCCAATGCCGCCCTGCCAGTGATCTGTGAAAGATGATTTCGACAAACTTTGATTGTTTGTCGTGAACTTTGAACTTTCATTCATTCAGGAAACGTTTGGAAATCCCCGAACATCCAAGGAATCCCCTCGTCCGCTACATGGCGCCATATAACATCTTCATCAACGTTTTCAGCTGACAATGGTGGCTGGGAAGGTGAGGAGGTGGCTGAGTCGAGCTTGAGCAATGTTGATGGGAGGAGTTTTAGTTTCCAAGGAAGTTGTATTTCCTTGTTGGAAAGAAGCTTGAATTTTTTTATCATAAAACAGTGGGTTCAATGTAAGAGTTCATGAAAAGTCTGCTTTTTCCCAGCGAAGCGCTGTTTATTGACTTACCTCATATTTCCGAGCTGTTTCAGAGAAAGTTGACCCCCGCATAACACACTTGTTGCCCCCTTGTGGTTGAACGCAGCACTTTACTATAATTCGCGAATCCTTGTGTTGGTGAATCCCCCGACTAAGTTGCTCGTGAAAGTGGAGCGACGAAACTTAGTGGCATTTTTTATGTTTCTGACCTTTGGAAGAAAATTCTTTTGATTTGAAAAAATCAAGCAAAATTTCGTGAAATCAGTGGAATGTTTTTTTAATACTTGTTGCCTGCCCAAAAAAAAGTTAACCACCTGATCACCTCTGATTGTGACAACATAGAACAGTGATTCCTGTCAAAAAATCCACGTTCAGCTCGTGTCGGTTGTTTTAATATATATTCCACTCCCCAGGTGTTATATGGGCCGCCAGACACAACGGAGAGATCATCCGTTTCCCCTCAACACTGCGTCACAGTGAGCAGCGACAAAGGGCAGTTGTTGTTCCTCCTCCTGTGGAGCCAGCCTGTCCACCAATCAGATGCGTGTCGGCATGCCGCGATGCACTGTGGGTAATCATCGGCGAGAGTCAAGTGTTTGTGAGATCGGGCGTGTCAGAGGCGTGTCCAGCCGGCACAGAGTGGAACGTGGTGGATGTGAGCGAACAATTGGGTGAGTGACGTGACTTACTCAGCGGAAATCTAACAGTTGACAAACCAAACAATGCCGCTTGACGCTTTATTTCACGCGGTATTGTTCTGTGGGAGGTGTGGGGCGACGTCCAAAAGTGGGGGGATGATTAGAAACGCTGTTGGTAACAAGCCAGCAGAGCAGTTTTTTCCGTATTTTGATTTTGGCGTTTTATAAATTGTAAACGTATTAAACATGCGTGTTTGAATAAGATTTGACGATCCCTACGCAAGAAATGGAAAATATGCTTTGTTCCAACTATATGAAGGTGTATGACACAACAAAAATGTCTTTTGTACAATGATTGCCTTGACGTTGTGAAAATCCAACCTACTATTTTACAATCGGAGTTGAAAAGTTTAACTTGCATCCTAGCTTTAGCCAATATCTTGGCTGTGTCTATTGTGGATATAAAACTAAAATCATCAAATGAATCCCATCAGTTTCATTCGATTTTATCACTGAACATGAAACTTGGTCGTGCTCAGCTGTAAGGTCAAGCACTGATGTCGTGCCCACCAGGACTGACGTTTTGTTTCATTCTGTTTTCGACGTTTCGTTTCAAAGACTAGAGCAGAAATGTTGAGGGGATTGTTTCACCATCGATCAAACAACTGTTTGTCAGTCGGAAGTTTGTCGCAGACTGCAGTGCATAGCTCCATGATGCTGAGCATTGGCGAGTTTTCATCATCAAATACACTCATCGAAGATCACTGAGTTTGAGTGGCGTTGATTGGCTCTATGCAGCTCAGCGGAATGTAACCAGAACGCTGAACAAACGTTGAAGGTCCTGCAACAAAACAACCTCCAGCTGTTGGTCGTTCTTCAGAGTCAGCAATTCTATCGACCAGTTTAAACCTCACATGTAGTGAAGTTGCGCGGATGAATTTATTAAATGAGGAATTTGCCGGATGCTCAGCAGAGATGAGCATTGGACCGGATCCGGGCTGTGACTAGATTTTTAGGACTCGTAAACCGCTTCAAAAATTTAAGATCATGACCGGACTTGGACGAAGTTTATGGAAAAGAATTGCGGCATTTTTTTGTTGAAACGCTGTATTTTGTTCGTTTTGTTGAACTTTACTTGGACTTTGCATTGAAAAATATTTTTATACTGTGATTGGACTGAGTTTAAAAATTCTGGACTGGATCGTAAAATATGACAGTCTGCTCATTTCTGAACTGCACGGTTGGTGTGATGGGGGGAGGTTTCTCCAGACGTCCTCCCCTTCACGTGCTTTTGCTTGAAATTGTTTGTTTCGTTTCAGGAAGTCGCAAACTCGTCCATGTCAGCTGTGGATCTCAGTGCGTGTGGGGATTGGACGAGACAGGTCACGTGTATTTGCGCATGGGCGTGGCTTTCACCGAGAACCACGTGACGATGTGTCCGGTCTGGTTGCCTCTGGAGTTGAACAACCTCCCTCACGATGGGAGGTTTGTGCAGGTGGGGGTGAAACGAGACGGGTGGATTCTTGAAACGATTCTGAAAACTTAACGCGGTTCCACAGCTTGTTCGATTGAAGTCACGCACAGTGTTTGCTAACAAACCCATCGCTCCTTCGCTTGTTTGGAACGAAATGAAAAAGAAACAAGCAGATATGTTGGGGGGTGGCTCGGGTGTGCCTTGCCTGTGAAATGTGGTCGGGGAGAATCAACATCATGCCCGTCTCTGTCCAGAAAACTTCAGGCAAGGTCGCCTCGCACACTCCCCTGACTACATGAAAATATTTCCCGTGGACATCCAACCCCCAAAAACTGACTACTTGTTGAAAATGCAATATCTTAAGCCCTGACTTGATGGGGATTCTGCTTTCAGATTTGAAATCATCGGATCAACCAGGACAAAATTTTTTCCCCGGTGTTATATAAGAGGAGGTTATATAACCGGCTGCTCCAGCCCCACCACCCCCGCTTACCCAGGTCACGTGACCAGATGGTTCGAAACTCATTATGACGAAACCAGCAGTGGAAGCGAAACATCCGCTGACGTACAAAATCTAGTCGTTTATTTTTAACAATGAATTATTTGTTTCACCGTTAAATAATTTTATTTTAGACAATTTCTGCATCATGGAGTTTGTATATGTTGTAGAAAGTGCTAGAACTCGATTGATGCATTTACGAAATTAGGCAAATGACCAATTTGCTTTTCAAAAATAAAGAACACAATTGGGAGATGTGGAGTTCTTTCGGTTGCCATGGTGCCCGGGTTGTATCTATGGACGCCGGAAGTTGTGACGTATTTGTGAACAGTTATTGAATATAAATAGGGAGTGACGTTGCGTTGGAAGACCAAATTGATTCTCTCATCAATTCACAGCTTGTTGCCGGAACACGGTTCAAACACAGTTCTACACTTCCCGTAGTACTGTGTGGTATGAAGGTCATAAGCTCTCTGCTGGTAATGGTTCCAACATTTAAACTTTACTGACTTAGTTGCCCCATAAAGCGAATAAAGAAGACCTGATGATGTAATGAATGGTCGGGGTGTTTCGTCACGTATTTGGTTTCGTGAACTGAGGTCCTCCATGCATGGGTGAGCACTGTGATAGGGGCCGGCCCAATAATGAACGAACTCGAAAAATGTAAAGGAGAAAAATAAGCCTTTTTGTCTTGTTCTTGAAAAGTATTTGTATGATTCGTAACCGCTGGATGAGCCCGTGGAATAAAGCTGTATGCACACGGCACGCGTCTGGTGCGGAGCGTTTGTCTATTGTCTGCCAAGCACCGCTCTTTCCTGAACCCGGAGCATTGTGTCTGATGCGTCAATATAGAAACAGGTTCCACTCGAACTCAGACTATACCAGACGCATCCGAAAAAGACGCGACGTCACGAAATCAGACCCATGAGTGCGCCAAAAAAACGCACAGGACGCAGTCGTGTGCATCTAGCTTAAACATTCGTAGTTGTTTATGACATAAGCGTTTGATTTAAAGATGGTACTGTGACTGACTTTCTTTGCGTCTGAGAGTGAGATGTTTCTAACGGAGAGACGGGGATGGGGGGGGGCAAACGACTGTACTCTGGTTTGGCGGATCTGACGTAACTTAGATTCATCCACATCTTTAAACCGATCACGATGTTTTCTGTTCTTAAGATTTTTTGTAACAAATTGTCGAATTCATCTTTACAACAACAGCCGGCAACTTTTTGTCAGGTTGAATGTGGACCATCAGACCTCCATGTCTGGGCCTTGGACAACCTCGGCAACGTCTACGTGAGATTGGGGGTGACGAGTGAAATGCCTGTAGGGGAGAGGTGGAGGCTCGTTGAAGGTCGGTGGTTGTGAGTTCGATTCCCGTTAATGTTTTGTAAACTAACTCATAACTCGTTAAACTGGCCATCAGGCTCCACAGCGACCCGCCTGACCATCAGCAACCACACAGTGTGGGCCCTGCGCCCTGATGGTTCCATCCTTAAACGATTTGGGATCTCCAGAAATGACTGCACCGGAGACTACTGGAGTGAAATTCCTGTGAAGTTTCATGATTTGACCGGTAAGTGGTGTTAGCTGGATTCGAACCCTGTACCCTGCGCACGCCAACAACTTCTCATATTCTTGGCCAGCCACGCCTTATGACGAGCTGTGGGCAATCGACACAGAAGAGCGATTACGCGGTCACGTGACTCGCACTTACCGTCCACCGCTGTATGAACTGATGCTTGACGAAGCTGTCGACGACGATGACCAATGCGAGCAGCCTGTTTCATCACGTGATGTGCTTGACAAAGACGACGGCTCGTGGGAGTTTTTATGATGCAGTGTGTTAATGACGTGTACTTCGCTCGAGTGATGTGTTGGCTTACACGTCGTTTCTACGTAACGCAGTATGATGTCACTGCATTTGATTCAGTGCAATTCTTTCCTGACCACAAACGTTTGTACTTCGCACTTACTAACATTGTGAAAGATCAGGAACAAATTTCTCTCAAACCAACGACCCGCACATGACTGCGTCATCAGCTGCTATGATGACGTTTTGCGTCCAAACCATTCACAACCGTGGTCATGGGCGTAGCCAGAGGGAGCCATAGCCTCCTCCATATTTTTTGCATATCTAGTCATCTTGTGCTTTGTGAAGCAGTGTCCCAAACAAAAATGCTGCTGCTCGCCTCAAGTCACATTTCCCCCTGTTGCAACCTCTCCGGTGGTGTTGCGTTGATTGTGTGATTCACCACAAACGGGATGTGCGTGAAGAACAAAAATATATATGCGTGGTGCGAACAAGCAATGTAAGAAAGATTGCGAGCATGATCTCTATTGTTGCTTGCTGCCACGGTGCGAAGCTTTGCGCACATGCCGCTCGGGATTTCCGATCGCAACACCCCCAAAAAAATTGGTCTGGCTACGTCACTGGCCGTGGTGGAAGTTGAAGTCACAACCTCTGGTGTTAATATTAATTCAGGCGCCAACTTCACGTTTGGTGATAATTTCGTGTTCCTCGATTGATTAAAACTTGACCGCAAGGACTTCACGCCCCCCCCCCACTTGGGACCGAAATATAGTCCCGAACATCTAAACCCATGTCAGGAAGCTCTGGTAAATACATCCATTGATGTAATGGGTCTTAATGTCTGTGACCTGCCCCTGACTTGATGGGGGGTCCGAAAGCAAGCAAAAAGATCGGGGGGGGGGG
>JGI24158J21664_10005939_pt1 | contig 16028 bp, 5 predicted proteins | sample Ectturendosymbi3_FD_21664 | JGI IMG/M metagenome (IMG submission 21664)
GGAATGGCTTTATATCGCAAATTTTTTTTCCAAATTGTAGAAAATTATGGTGAATAAGGTTACTTTCTTCAGTTTTGGGGGGGAGATCGCCCACCTGGATCTGCCCTTGATTGGTGGCTAAATACTAAATAGACACTGCCATTAAATAACAAGTACTGTAACTAGATGACGTGGTAAGAGTGAACGTTGCCATTTTAGCTAATTTTCTGCTATATGTAGCAAGTTTTTCTCACCGTTTGCTGTAAAATTTTCAGTCTAGCAGTTAGTTGCTTGTCTAGCATGATTTTAATAACCGTTCGGCAGGTTTAGCAGTTTAGCAGGTAACAAATTCTTGGTCAAATATTTGTTTGAACAATTTATAGAGATGAAAACTTTTATACCTTCATCAAAAGATTTTTTACCTTCTTTCTAATGCTTTATATTGGGCAGCACAATGACCACCAGTCACAACTAGCTGCCTTTAATCCAGTGTTACCACTCTGTTGTCGCGGAAATGTACTATATTTCATGATAAAAAAACACTAGATTCACAAAAAAAACACTAGGCCTAGACTATAAAATCAAACTTACACACAGTGAAAATGCCCAGAAAATGCGTTGCAATGCCAACCACAGAGATTGTGCAAGCCATTTGTAAACCAGAAGCAAAGAAAACGGGAGATAGCAGCAATGCCTATGTTTGTTTTTACAGGTCACTGAAACTTTCAACAGATGACCAAGTAACTTGCAGCTCAAAACATTATATTGTCTTGTGTAATTTAAGATTTAATTAGGTAGATCTTTTAGCAAATTACATAGATCTTTTAGCAAATTACAATTGCACGATATCAAACCGTCTCAATTAATGTTACAATTACACAAAATTGTGCATTTAATTAAATTCAGCTTACTCATTAAAAAACACTAGATAGCAATACAAAACATTAGAACACTAGATGAAATGAAAAAACACTAGGTCCAGTGGAAAAACACTAGGAGTGGAGCCACTGCTTTAATCATTTGGATGCATACCGTTGCTATTACCATTGGAGTTTCTATTATGATGCAGCTAAGTAAGCTGCTTCAGGAAGATAATTGCATCATAATAACAAGCAACTGGAGGGTTTGGTGAAGCTTAAATGATGTCTTCTGTGCTTCGTGAGCGCATTGGGTTTAAAACTAAAAGACTACATTGGCAGAATATATTTTTATCCCACGGCACGTATGACTTTTCCAGGTGGTTCAGTTACGCCAGGAAATCGTAGGCCTTGTCTGGTCCATTGATAGTGAGTCCAAGACCAAAAATTGATACATAGCTTTACAAGCTTTACACCTCAAAAACAGCAATTTTACTATTTTTAGCAGATTTTAGCTGAAAATTTGTGACATGGTATTCAGCAGGATCTAGCAATTTTTCATGACAAGATTTGGAAGGTTTAAGTGACAACCATCTGGCAACACTGCTTTGGTCTGTGACGCCGTGACGGGGTGCTGTAGTTAAAGCCAGTTTGAGTTCGGGTGTGCCTTGTAAAAGACGGATATCCGTCAGCAGCGGATCTTGGTTACGGATGTAAAATGACGTAACCAGAGTAGTAAAAAACAATATTTTAAGGTAAGCAAGGACACCACAATGTTAGTAAAATAATATTTGTTCCTAGCCTAGGCCTAATTTCAGCCACTACAGGCTAGGTCTCACACCAAGATTATTCCCTGTCTATGGAAAGAAATCCTTTCTTAGCACAGAATCAGACACTAAGATCTTACGGAGTATATATTTTGCCTACAAAGTAGGCATCATCAGCTCTTATTCAAATATAACCATGATTATTCCTTTCATGATAACAAGCCCCTGTGGTGCCCAAATTCAGGCTCGAACAGTTGCGAAAATATAAAAGATGACACCATCACAACTTTTTAGCATTACAGTACGTGATTGAGGTAAAGTTATATTAAATTACAATTACAAATTATTTTTTCTGTTGCATCTTTACATTTATTTATTGTGCAACATGATATTTTTCCACTCCTGTTACATCATCCCATATCCGTTAGATGACGGACATCCATTCTTTGCATTTAAACATTGTACCCAGTTTGAGTATATACAGTTTGGATGTTGCAGCTGTTGTGGAACTGGAAGACTTAACTTTTAATGTTTTCGAGTCTGACTTGTCACCACACATTTTATGTATCAACCAGCAACAGACATTCACTAGGCTGTGCAGAATTACAGTATTGATTGTCAAAAATGAAAAGCATTCTTTATCAAGTAGAGAAGAAGATTCTAGAAAAGAAACAGGTTATTGTCTGCTGCTGACAATAGTCTGCTTCTTTTGTAGAATCTTCTTTCTAGAAAATCTTTGCAACCTTGAGTCAGCTCTCACTCTCTTTTATGTAAGAGAGCTGACTCAAGGCTGCAAAGATGCCTAGTGAGTTTATAGAACATGTAGCTTAGAATATTTCTCCTGGGGACTTATCAATATCTCTTTTTCAAAGAATCGTTTTTCCAGACACTGACTGTTTAAAATTCAAAAATTGATGTCAATGCAAAATTTTAGTTGTATGAGTTCACTGTTCATCACTGAACCCATTAAATGGTGCACAATACTGAGAAGGAAATGACTTAGTTTACAGTGTACATGTAGTACAGTAGTTGCTTGTAAAATGTAGATGTATATGTTTCCTTTTGGTACAGTAGAAATTTTATGTCAACTTACGTAAAGTAGACAATGAAAAACAAATCTGAAGTTTCAATCTATGTTTTGAATGTATTTGTTCAAATGGCAGATGTTTTTGCAATTGCTGTCAATGATCATTCATGCACATAGTTAGCAATGTAATGTAGTCTAGATGTTTGTATCTTTATTAAAGATGGTGGAAGTGGTTTTGATCACTTCTGAACTACTGGTAGAAGTCAAATATACAAAAGAGTGGTTACAACCACAAAGCATGCCACCAGCTAATTTTCTACTCCATGAACCATGTTTCTAAGTTACTGCTCTTTTGATTAACAAAAAGTAAAAACAAAATAATAGTTACTTTTGAATGTTTTGCAGATATTAGGTGTTATGGAAATGTTGGAACACATGTTGATTTGTTTACTCAAATCAAAATAACTAAATGTTTGTGTAAGATTGTTTATATATAATTGTCAAAGGTTTCTCGATTTGCTCAATTTTAATCCAGGTGTTAGAGAATTGTTGGGTCATATGAAAATAGCAAAACTATGCTTAATGTATAAAATATAGTGTACTCATCTTTTTAGTGTGTATGTTGTAATTTTTTGGTCTTGGTTTGTAGCCAACTACCAGAATTGAGAGTATATGCATTACCATGAATTCTACGCCAAAGCTCATTGTTTTTGACCTGGGTGTGTAATAGATTTTTCCCATTGTTATCAGCAGACTTATGTTTTGTTACAAAAATGTTTGGTAATTTTCTGTTGTTTACTGGTATTTGAATGGCCATTGGTCGTATTTTGCTAACTTTGTTAATATCATTCTTCAATGTATCAATTGCATTATTTAAATCAGGGATCGGCAACCTTGTGCTAACTGTCTACCGACTTAAAAGATTTCAAATCATGCAGTGTGCCAACAACATACGTATTTTTATACAAGTCAAGGTCAATATGCCTTTGTGTGAATCATAACAAAATCGTTAGGTAAAACATGGAGCTTCTGCATGCCATTACAAAATGGTTGGCATGCCAAGTGTGGCATGCATGCCATAGGTTGCCGACCTCTGATTTAGATTAAGGTCTGAATGGATGAAAAGGAAAACTGGTTTGGATTTGTAAATTTATCTTATTAGGTTTGCTAATTGAAGCTGATCTTCTGCTTAAAAAATTTTTATGAAGATGATCTTTGCTTTCAGATTACACACTATGGCCATTCTACGCAGATGCTTACCTGAGAACTCCCCTGCGCAAAGATAAGTAGGTTATGGAGCAGCCTTGGATGAGTTCAACAGTCCATGCCAAGTTCACAATATTTTGGAATGCAATTGTTGAGATCAAATACATTTTTATAATGTCTTGAAGATTTTGTACTTATACGAAAGGTGTACATTTATATGTTTGCAGAGACGGCTTTGTGTATGATGCAAACAATGCCAAATTCGAATTGTACCCCGAATCCAAAGATATTCTTCAGCATTTGCATTCAGAAAAATATCTTATTGCTGTTGCATCAAGGTAAATGTTTTACAGACATGGCTAAATTTGTAAAAAACACTGGTGTACCAGTATTTTGCTAATTATGTGCATAGGGAAACCAAAAAATGTTTTGGTTGAGCAGGGCAAGGAAAACGAAATAATATTTTTGTGTACCACCACCTGCTATGGTGTATGATTTGTGGGGATTTGATGAAATATTGACTACTCTTACAGGATTATAATTGCAACAGTGCTGAGTACACTAGTAATAATTGTGAACTATTCAGCTACTGCTACATTTATTTATNTTAATTAGACCTATAAACGAAGCACCTCCCCATACATGAGTCTCAAAATACAAGTCACTGCAGGATACAAGGTTTGATAACACGACTAATAACTACAAAGATGTCACATGGCTAATTGGGGATGCCATGAAATGAGGTTGTAAATTAATTTTCTTTGTGACAGAGATTAGGGTTCACCAGCTCAGATATACTCCCATTTCAAGTTGCTTGTCGCACTTTCTTAATGTTTCCAGAAGATTTTGGAACTCTTTCACACTTCATCCATGTGGTGCAACATGCAAGCAGGGGCGTTATGAGGGGGGCACAATGCCCCGGGGGCCAAATCATTGGGGAAGGGCTGAAAAGTCCCAGCATGTCGCAAGTTCTTTCTTCAGTACAGTACATTTGCTCTGAAAGACCTCAGGTTGAAATCAAATATGGGTGTGCCATGTTCATTTCTTGCCCTGGGCGCCATCTTACCTTGGTACTCCCTTGGGTGCAAGCACAAGATTCTAATGGGCTCGCTGTAATTGCTTTGGGTTTCTGTTATTGTTGTGTTAGTTTGCTTCACGTGATGTTCGCAGGCTTTCGCACTGTATAGCTGTCTCTTTATGCATTACAATGAAAGTCCGATCAGAAAAAAAGTTAAAACATCTCAAGGTCAAACGATGATGCAGTGAAGCTTTGTTGTTACACAATCGTCCCGGTCCATAAAAAGTCATTGAGGGAAAACTGGGGAGGGTTGTACTGTTGTTACGACACAGGTGTTGCTTATTGTTTTCTTCACATTGGTGCTGCTGATGAACTCCTGCTAGAAAACTTTTTCAGTGAAGTTTCACAAACAACGTCACAAATTTTGGGAAAACCGATAAAACAGCAAAAGCAAGAAAACTTTGTCTTTCAAGTTGGATAATTACATGTGAACCATTACATCGCAGTATTTGTGCTATTATCTGTTGAACGTTTCAAGGTATATCGAAAGGAGTTTTTGTGTGTTTGCCATTTTGTGTTTGACTATTACTTTTTTAGAAAATAATTTGGCTTGCATTTTTCATATGCATTCTTCTGTCTATCCTTCTCTTTTATGTATTTGTGAGCCTTCCCTCAGTCAGTCCTTTATGACGTTCTAAAACAACATTCCGGGGTTGCAGAATCCCCTTCAGCTCGCACCTCCGGTTATTGTGACCAGGCCTGTCGAGAGATGGAAACAAACTAATATGATTCACTCTGGATCTTCAAAAGAACCCAACAAACCGGAGCATTAGAAAACAAGATGTAACTCTGGCCAATTTTTTACTGTGTTTTCGTACCTATAAAAATGCTGTCATTGAAATTCCTGCATTTTTTGCATATATACTCAAAGAACTTTTTGCCTAGTCTTTGTATTTTCCTTCACTAGGTGCTGCACGTGGAATGTTACCGCAATTTGGAATGTCTCAATACAATAGTTTGAACCACGGCTGTGTAGCTGGAGCCCAAGCAATTTTGGATGGTCGGAGCTGGAGCCAAAAGATTTCAGGTGGTGGAATCGGAGCCAGAAATTTGGGTTAATTTGTTGGGCAAGGGTGTTGTACAAAAAAACAACAATAGATTTTAGTTTTTCATGCACCAAATCGTTCTGGAGCCGGGGCCAAAAACTTTTGGAGGTTGGAGCGGGAGCCAAAAAATTTAGATGCCTGGAGTTGAGTGGAGCCGAAGCCCGAAATTTGAGTTCCGGCTCCACAGTCCTGGTTTAAACATTCAATCGTGACCGAAGTTTCAAAGTGGAGGTAGCTTCACGTGAAGCAACTAACTTTTTAACTGCACGAATGATTAACAATTTTCAAAAATCCAATCCAGTTATATGAAGTTTTCAAACATATCTAGAAACACAGCTAAATGCGGGATCCAGGTCATCTTTCGAGGACCCTACTTTCAACTCTTGCATCTATGTTGCCATGAACCGTCTGGGTGAGGCCACCAAAACTGTCTTTATCCCCGGGTGCGGGAAACCCTAGGTACGCCACTGGCACAATGTGTCGTACTTCATTTACTAGTTGTTTGTTTGATAAAAGGGTAGTGACGCATTCAATCCTTTCTATCTTTTAATTGGTCAAATTTGTTTTGTTTTCTCCCCCTTAAATCTTATCACGGGTAATTAGAAAATGCAAAACATGATTGACCCAATTGAAGAAAAATAGTTTAAGATGGAATTTAATCCCATAGACGTCTTCCGCAAAAAGTCTGACTGCACACAATTTTTTTTCTTAGTCGCAGAAAAATTTTGACTAACTGGCAACTGCTGCATTTGCTCAATATTTCTATTGGTAGTAGTCATTGTGCATTTATAGCTTGAAGTAAAGGTCGAGTTTAACCTATTTGTTAAGCCTTTTTGTCTTATTGTTTTAATCACAAAAAGTAGTGTTGCCGGCGGTGTTGCGATTTACGGCAAAGAGCTATTAAATTGTTTTTTTTTCAAATTGTGAGTGTTCAAAAAATGTATGCACGAAATGTCCGAAGGTTTTTCGAAAAACCACATTGCGAATGACACGAGATGATCACTGGGAACTAGGTTCTGAGCCAAAATTTAACTATACACAAGTATTCGTAAAACCTTGGCGACAACAGAACTGAATGAGCCGGCCGGTGTTCCCTTTAAGAAAATTTTAGACTGAGCAAATGGTTGGTTTCGTAAGCGTGTGATTGCGCAACCATGTAGACACACCACCAGTGAAGCGTTAAAAAGGTTGTGCGATACTAAACCTGGAATGCTGCAAATAAGCTAGAATGGGATTTCACTGCGCGAATGGTCTGGTGTTTCTGCGCTTTTGCGCACCTTAGAGGGAACATTGGAACTGGTCAAACAACCTCTAATATGAAGCTGCGATCGCTCGCTGCTGATGAGTATCGTTGTGGGTGTTTTTTTCTTAGTTTGCTGCGAACTGTCTTTGGCTTTCAGGGTTAGTTCGTACAGTAGTTCTAAGTCGCTTTGTGGTAGTGCGTTATATGCGAAGTTGTATGAAAACAGAGCGCGTAAGTTTTTTATTTAAACTATGACGTTTTCATGTTTGTCGGAATTGCTTTTTCAGGACGAGTGAGATTGAAGGTGCGAAGCAGCTTTTAAAGCTCCACGGTGTTAAAAAGCTCATCGCGATGAAGCAGATTTATCCTGGAAAGAAAACTGCTCACTTTGCTAAGTATTTGCGGAATTTATTGATTGGATTTTGGAGACGTTTTAAGCTTTTCAGTGGTATCCCAATCGTGTTTTTTAGAACTTCATCCTGTTTTGAGCCCAACAATTGTCGTGTTTCAATTCAGGCCGCAAATAATGGAATATGTCTTGTGCATAACAGGTTACACGAGCACTTCAAGATTCCTTATTCTGAAATGCTTTTCTTCGACGATGAATACCGAAACATAAAAGATCTTAGTCCTTTGGGTGAGTCCCATGTCTTCACAAAAACCTATTGTATTAAAAATCCAATACAATGTGTGGAGCCCTCCCAAGCTAGCTGTTTAGTTGCAGCCGCTCGGTCGACGCGGTGTTGAGTGCGCAAAGCACCACGAACGGGATGTGCTCTAAGAATAGCACCTATATCAACATCGCCCGAACAAGCAATAACAGTGCCCTCTAATGCTGCTTGTGAACCTGGTGTTGAATAGTTGATTGTATCTGTACTTGGTTGGTGAGTCTCGTGGCGACTAAGAGTGATCACGGCGCGTGATCTCTCTTCTTGCCTGCTGCAACATTATGCTTTGCGCCCTTGCCGGCCGCATGTGGGGCCGCGGATTGGACATAGCTGGGCGAGATCAACCAACCAAACCGTTGTGTTGAGCTGCAGCGACAAGTATTTTGTAACTTTGCGACAGTTGTGGTTAAAACCGATTGACCTAAGAGCCTCAATCCTTAACCTTAAAAATGACTGCGCAGAAAGCAAAATCAGTCTGCCGCGGTTGAATTGCTATTGGTCATTTTTTATCTTGATCTTTTTCTGGCGCAAAAGTCACTTGCGCTTTTCCGCAGAAACGCATGTTGGCTGAAGACGATCGGAACATTGGCAACATTGTTACGTAACAGGATCACTTTCAGCGTTTTATGTTTTATCAACGAAACAAGGACTTGCTCAACATTGGTCGTTAGCTTAGCAGCCCCCGGGTAAAGTAATAATTGCCTGCATCAAACAAAATCTTTTCCGCTATTTGAACAGTCGATAAACGGACGACTCGTTTAATTCTTCGTGGCTGATTTTGCGAAATGCTTTTTTCGCAGGAGTGAAGTGCGTTTTCGTGAAGAATGGAATGACTTGGGACGTGTTGAAAAAGGGACTGGAAATGTTTGCTCCGCAAGAAAGTTGACGTTATTGAATTCGATTAGTGAAGTATTTTTCAGCTCACACTCGTTTGTTTTCGGTTTGCCCAAAGATGTAAACGAAAGCAGCATGGTTTATAAAGATCGCACGTCAAGCGAATGTAAATATTGAGTCAAGGGTTTTTTTGACATTAATGGCAATTATTAGAGCTCGCTGTCAACCCTGCTGTAAATTTATTGTGGGGCACCAACCTACAGAATGACATGAAAAATAATCGTGAACCTGCTTTTATNCGTCATTGCTTATATCAGGAGTATCCAAAGTGCGGNTCGCAGGCATGTTTCACATAACCCTCGGCTTTTCCTCATATTCTGTTGTAATCGCTCCCCCCAAAGCCTGGATTACGCCTGTATGTCATAACTTCGGGGTTTATCGCTACTTATGTTGCTTTGCGTGTGTTCCTCNTTGTTGAGAGAGAGCGCGAAAGCCATCGCAAAGAAACGCATCTGCTTCAAACCCTGCAGCAGTGTATTTGTGCACAAGTTTTATGGTTAAAAATGTCGTTACGAGACTGTTGGTCCCCGGGCGGCTGCTCATGACCAAAAGTATGTCTGTTTGGACAATGTTTGGCCGCCCATGATTCAGATGATAGCCTGCTGTTGGCTGTTCGATACGTCAGTGTTGCTTTGCAATATCAGCGCCTGTATCTCGTATTTAGTTAATTTCACTTTTGTTTGCTTCGAACCATCAGCTTGCACTTCAGGATGTGGTATAGATAAAGGTGCTGTGTGCGTAAATTCGCCTGTGCAGGTTCACAATTACTAGCTTTGTGCAATGTGCATGGCCTTCAGCGCAAACAAAACCGGTAGAGCTGTGTGTCCGAACATGCTTTTTTATGAATCCTGGTGCTGCCAGCATGCGCACGAGTGAAGATGGTTTAGGTCTTTATTGTTCTTTTCTATTTATATTTCCTTCAAACCGCTTTGTTTAGCATTCTCTCTCGTTCTTTAACGGCTTGAGCGTATGAATGTTATGCTTTTTAGAGAATACTTATTTTATCACTGGGAAGCGACTTCTAGCGATTTAATTTTAAAGTGCTGCTTTATTGTACAGTATAATTGAGAAAGAGGTAGGGGAGGTGTGGGGCCCATGGAACGGATTTTTTCAAACGGGCATATAACCTAGATCATCTAGCGAAAGTTGCTGAAATTTTGTTCAGTTGAAGGTTTACGGACCAAACTTGTTCATTCCAAGTTTCATAAAAATCAATGAATGTTTTATATTACTTTTTTAAGTTTGAAATTTTGTAAATTTTGTTCCGTGGGTCCCACCCCGGTGGGACCGACGGAACAATTCCTTATTATAAATAATAAACAATAATTATCTCGAGGATGCTTGTTAAATTTTTTGGGTATGCTATTTCGTTGTCAAAAATAACTTACAGACAAAAGTCAATTCGCATCAGCCTAGCTTTTACATATATATATCTATAAGTTCAATGTACAAATGTCAAAAATGTCAATTATTTGAGTGCTTTGCCAATGCTATTTCGCTACGTTTGAACAAAATTCTATTGGCATCATTCAAATATTTATAGTTTTTATTGAAAGTCATATTCTATGTGCAAACTAAGAAGATAAACTCACAATTTTTATTAAAACTTGTGTAAAACACCACCAAAAACGAAATAAAAGTTTACATATTTTTAGGTTTTCTGCCTCCGGAACCCATGTTTAGGCTATATTACAGTACATTAATATTCAATGCACATAGAAAATATCTACAGTGTTTACTCCAGTTTGACACAAATTCCAGATCATTTCCAATGAAACTTCAGGGGGATTATATAAGGTTTTCAAATTCTTGAAAAAAAGTTTCAAATGACGAGGATTAAAAAACGTAGTTCGTGTTAACGTTCTTGATTCTACCTTTCTGAGGCTGAGACCCTCACGTCGTTTTCGAAATTTTCTCAGCCAATCGTGTACTGATATTTGTTTCCACTCCCATGATTTCTGAATGTTGTTATCCTGAACTTTAACACATTTTGGTGCGAACAGACACGCTTTCTTTTTGTTCAATGAGTATATTATTTTTGATAAGAATGGTCCTTTAAAACACACTCTTCTCTGGTAACACAGACCCTTGCACAAAATATAGCCTACTTTCAGTTAACCTTACCTTAAAGCTAAAACGTCAAAAAGTGGATATTAATTAAGTCTAAGTTGCGACAACAGACTTCCTTGAAATTGTCTCCTCATCACTCTATGTAAAAGTATTAGGTTTCGGATCGGCTGTAAAGATGTGAAGTGGCCAGTGGAATATCTATTGTTTGCCACATGTCTCAAGTTCAATGTATTTGATTTTTTGACATCATAAAACACTTTATTTAGATTGTTCGCAGTGAACAAACCTCTGCTGGTCTTTCTTTTGTGCAATAAACTTTTGCAAAAACAGGGAAATACGAATCGTGGGACCAATGGAACACCCGCTTTCCATTGGTCCCATCAACACCCATTTTTAAAAAAGTGCACGATTTTGCACTGCATCCCAAACCTATCATATCAATTTTCTCTGAGATATTTTTTTAACTCCCAACCTATCCTGGGAAACGTTTGGAACTTTCTACATTGAAATTATGACAGACACACAAATCGCTAAACGATTGCAAAATATTTTACTTCGATGCCTCAAAAAAGAAAAAAGTGCTTAATTTCTTTTCAGATCGACACAGATTCTTCCTGTTAACGGGCCACGCTGTTGTCCATAAATACAATATTCAAAAACACATAGCAAGAGAATATGGTTACCAGCTGGGGAGTAATTTAAACGTTTCTTCCGGTCCCCGTGTTCCATGGATCCCGCACTTCCCCTTGTTAGCTATCGGGGTGGCGATAGCTCAGTGGTAAAGTGTCCGCCTCTCAGTTGAAAGGTTGGGTGTTCCAATGGCGCAGCCAATTTTGTTAGGGAGGGGTCAGTCACTGTCACCGACGTCGTCAGAATTCAATCTTTAGTTATTTTACACAAAGATCATTTCGATGTTACAGCTCAAAGGTCTATTACAGTGGTTCCCAACCTTTTTAGACTTGCGACACCCTACAGAGAGAAATATATAGTACGCGACACCCAGTGGCCCACCTATTTGCTTTAGGGTTTGGTGACAGTTTGAAAATGTATTTTATTTAATGATATATTGAAAAACGTATTATCTCGCGGCACCCTTGGTTATTGCAAATGGCACCCTAGGGTGCCGCGGCGCCCCGGTTGGGAACCACTGCTCTATTACAACAAGATATGACGTCAAATATCTTCTAGCAGTCGGCATCAATACATTTTGACACGCAAATGTTTGCTTTAGAAGTGATCATTAAGCTGTTAACTTAACCGTTTTCAATGAACGCTGAGAGTAGCGGAAAGCGAAGCGCTATGTCATCGAGAATGTCACTGATAAATGATTATGCCTGGTGAACAAGTCAAAGTCAACTGGAAGTACGTAACTGGATTCATAGAAACAAATCAGAGAATGCCAATAGCCAGGTTTTGATATTACAAAATACGTGCATGCACAATTACAAGATAAAATTCGGTCTGTATTTCTTTTTGGACAACTCGTCGATAACCGTCTCAGGATCAACTTGACACATCACGATTAATGGTCAAACGAACCAATCCATTAAGACTGGTTTACCCCGTAGTGCTGCGTTGATAGGCTAGCAGCCGACGAAGTGTTGAAAATGAACGTTAACTTTTTGCTGCTATGCCTGGAAACGGTGCGAATAAGTGCAACAATGTGTGAATGTTTGAGAAAGGCTTACAAATGGCTAGTGTCTCCATAATGTTTGTCGGGAGCTCAGAGTTTGGGACACTGGACCCCTTAAATATCAATCTGTCACATAGGTGTACGGCAGTGTATATTTTTGGGGATGCAAAACATTTTTGCCGAAATTTGATCTTGTATTTCCCAAGTGACATATAAACAGCAAGTCTTAATGTTAAGACTAAAGCGTACCATTGTAAACAAATCAAGGTGTCTGCATGCCTAATTACCGGGGTTCAAAGCCGTACGCCCTAAACTAGCAATCACCATTCTGCATAGCCACATGTGAACAATGGTAATATTTATTGTATTAAAAAATGTCAGCCAATCAAAATATAATCGTTCAAAAAATTGCTGTTCATTCCACCAGCTTCATTTTAGAGTTTTTACATACGTTCTGAACTTATTTTTCCAACACGATCATCCTATAATAGCTAAGATGTGTTCTTTTCTAGCACAGATGTGTGCAGTTGTGTTAGCCACAATCGCATTCAAACTGGAAAAGGAGTAAAATATCAGGTTACGATCTAAAATGTTACACTGCTGCAAATAGGTCAAGTCGTAAGTAAGGAGAGGGAAAGGAGGCAATTTAATACATGCCATAGCCTATAGCTTAGCCTTCCACATTAGACAATCTTCACTGCAAAGTGTTGTACTTAAAAAACTTCAACTTAACGTTTACAGCAGGGGTCACCAACGTTTTGCCCGCGGGCGCCAGATCGCCCCCAAGGGCTAAGTGGGTCGGCCGCGGGCATAGGCGTAGCCAGGGGGGGGTCATTCTCGTCAAATTTCTAGCATTTTTTATGTTGTCCCAAACAAAATACTGCAACTCGCTGGAAGTCAAAATATTTGCTCCCCCTAAAAATTTCGGCCTGGCTGTGCTACCGCCCGCGGGCCTATTCTAAAAATAACATTAGCGTGAACAGTGTCTTGATTAACATTGCGGAATATCTCAATTGTTAATACTAAAATAATTTAAAGATAAATTGAGCAACATTTTCATTTCAGAAGTATGTATCGAACTAGTAGCTCTTCGCATTAAACTGAACACAAGAAGTAGCTCTCAGTTTCAAAAAGATTGGTGATCCCTTGTTTACAGCTTCTAAAGTCACATTATAAAAACCAAAACTCTACTCCAGTGAAGACAGTTGAATGAGCACTAAACACAGCATGCTACGAAAAAATAGCAATATGGGGCTGGTACAGGCAAATACTGCAGCATATATGATCAACTTCCAGGGAATGAGTACAAATGCACATTTCCAATGACAAATGGCTTATAACCTCAATAAGAATATTTTATAAAAATAGCAGTGCTTTGGACTGTAATTGCATTAGTGAATTATGCAGTGCAATAAATAGTACAATTGCTATTGTTCAGGAAAGCTTCGCTTTACAGCATTAAATTGAAACATTAAAATTTGGCAGGATGCAACATAGGAAATTCATTACATGAAACAAACGGAAAATATGAAAACCCAAAGAGTATGAAATCACAGCTACATTACTACCACACAACACATTAGCCTACAGGTGCAGTTACATAGTTAATTCTGTTCATGAATACTTCGCGGTGACAGATTGACACTTGCAAATCTCACAACATCAAACAAATTTGAAACACGAGAAATTTCACTGTATCATATCACAGCTACACCACGTTACTACCAAGAAACATTTTGCAGTTACAGCTACATTTTAGTTGTACACTTTGTAGCAGCAACAATTTGAGGTTTGCAAAAATTAGGGTTAGATGGAATAGTGGGTTACCACTACACGTTCCTAATTTGAAATGTTTCTAACTCTGCCCAAATTTGAATGAGGTTGTTTCAGTTGCCCCAAATTTCGTTTGGGCTGTTGTAATTTGCTCAAATATTTATAAAATATGCAAATCTGAATGAAACTCTTCCAATTTGCCCACATGGTCCCAATTGTACACAAGTTTGAATGAATCTGTTTCAATTACCAAATATGATTGAGGCTGTTGGAATTTTCCCAAATGTTTCTAATTGTATGCAAATTTAAATGAAGCGATTGTATATTACCCAAATTGGATTGAAACTGTTTGAGGTTCACCAAAAGTGAATAAAGCTGTTTGAAGTTCCCCAAAAATGAATAAAGCTGTTCGAAGTTACTCGAAATTGAATGAAGATGTTCCACTTGGCCCAAATTTTCATGGAGCTATTGCTATTTGACCAGAGTTGATTTAGTCTGTTGGAATTTAGCCAAATTTTTTCAATTTATGGAAACATTTCTAACTTCACTAAAATTTGAATGAAGTTGTCCCAATTTGCCCAAATTTCATTGAGATTGTTAAAACTTACCCAAATGGTCCTAATTTTATCCAAATTTGAATAAAGCTCTTATAGTTAACCCAGTTTTATTGAGGTGTTTTATGGGACCCGATTCGGGTCCCTAGAATTGAAAATCGGGTCCCTAGAATCAGAGAAAATTATCATCGGATCCCTAGAATCAGAGAAAATCGTCTCCCTAAAATCAGAGAAATCGGGTCCCTACAGGTCCATACCGGGTACCTAAAATTTTCCTTGAAAAAAACCTGGTTAACCCAGACATTTCTAAATGTACTAAAATTTCAAAGGAGCTATTCCATATAGACCAGCTTTGAACAAGATGTTTGAAGTTGCCCACAACTGAATGAAGCTGTTGAAAATTGCCAAAGTTTGATTTGACTGATGGACTTCATTCAAATGTTTGCAATGTATTTAAACGTTTTTATTTTCACCCAAACTTGAATGACGCTTTTCTCATTTGCCGAGATTTAATTGAAGTTGTTGGACCGTACCCAAATGCTCCTAATTCACTCAAATGTTTCTAATTTTACCCAAAACTTGAATGAATTTGTTTAGTTGGCCTAAATTTGATGAAGGCTGTTGGAATTACCACATGATTCCAGTTCACTCAAGGGCAGTGTCTGGTTTGCCATCAGGGGCAAAAGAGAATGGCAAAATAGTCCTAGATTATTTTGGCGTTTTGTCCACCATTATGCTGTTGATTTGGATATTATTTTGCTTTAGTTGGGAAAATAGACACTACCTCACTTTTACGTGAATACGTGAATGGAGCTGCACACTTTGCCCAAATGTTTAAAATTTTTGCCTCAATAATGGCCAATTTTTCAGCGTTGGGGATGCGACTGTTGTGGTTAAAAATAACCCCAACATACTGAAATATGAAAGACAATGATGTACGGCAAGAAAAATATTCCTCCGTCATTTCCGGACGAACTGAAGAAAAAATTGTTTGAACCGTTAACAAGGATGAGCGTTGTGTAACATTTTATGTATGAATAAGCGTACTAGTATTTTCTATGAATGACTGTTATTGCTACGCATTATGGGGTAGAGAACATATTGAAATAGGAAACATAGGTAAAGCTTAAACGATTTAAAATCAACTACGGAACACCACAGAATAGTAGGCGAACCATGCAACTAAGAACCACGGTTTCCTAGACGTACAGAAAAGCCACGTGCCTGTCGCAC
>JGI24158J21664_10005940_pt1 | contig 16028 bp, 14 predicted proteins | sample Ectturendosymbi3_FD_21664 | JGI IMG/M metagenome (IMG submission 21664)
GCCGCCTGTCTGAATAGCCATGATCATCTCTTGTTGAAGCGTCAAGCGGCTTAAATTGCCAAGTGTGACGCTTACGCACGTTTGTGGCACAAACAGTCACAGTTGGTGAGCAAACGTCTGCCCGGAGTCGGAGTCGTTAAAATTTTCTGCGACTCCGACTCCTTAGGTTGAAAATCCTTCCGACTCCGACTCCACAGCCCTGCGTGGAAAGCATATTTATTGTTGATACGAAGAAAAAACATCAATCCCACTAGTCCAGATTATGAATGAAAGTTGTGACACTGTTTCAACAGAAGTGGGATCAGGAGGGATGAGTCTTTCAACTTCACAGTCAATACCTCCACCAACTCAAACTCTAGTCTCCCCGATAAAGTCATTTTCCAACTTATTGTATACTACTATGAACCCCCCCAAACAAGCTTAAATCCCCCCAATGCTGTTAATCTGGCGGTGGATCTGCTTCTATCCAGGTTAGCAAACACAGATAATAATTAGCCTATAACCAATTTAAAACCACGAATGCCATCCAACACCACATTTACCACTAAAAATCTAAAATTTGCACCAGAAGATTTCTTTTACTGCCCTAATTTATGTGATATAAGCGGAATGACCTAACCAATATACTACGCGTTTAGCTGTCGGCCGGTTGCAGATTTCGCCACTATGCCAAACAGGGCCGGCCTTAGCAAGTGCGGGGCCCAATTGCAAGCACGTTTGCGGGACCTCACTCAGTGGCGTGTGCAAAAAGTTGTGAGGGGGGAATCAAGTGATAATGATAGAAATCGGTGATGTTAAATAGCGAGACCTGCAGGGGCGATACCAATCTAGGGGGTATCTGGGGTCATTCCCTCCAGTTTCACACAGGCCCATAACCAGAGGGGCGAAGCCCCCGTAGAATATTTTTCGCCACCCCTGGAAAAATGTGTTGGATACAGTTTGAAAATATTGGACATAGCTCAAAAAATTGGGGCCCCTCTCAGAAAACTCTTCGCCCCTCCTGGTGTCCCAAGTTGGTTACGGGCCTGGTTTCACATCTCCAGCAGAGACCTCAACGGCCATCACCGTAACACCCAATAAATCCAAGAGTTACTACATTCAATACCTCCTCTCTCGCCAGGTACCTCCCGCAGGGTAGGGTAGCCATTGCCCATGTGTTAAATGGAATCAACAACATTGCTTGATACGATCAGTCAGCAAAGATAACTGCTTACTGTAGCTACAAAACATCAACAAAAGAAATAAACATGATAACAGGACATCAAATAAAAACTACTGTACAGGGCATTTAACCTTGTATTACAATGCTGCACAATTGATAACAATACCGAACGAAACAGATATGTCAGCTCCAAGAAAAACATTAACGGCAGAACACACAAACCAAATTGGCTCACCACAGGCTATTGTAGCCAGCGATGCAAATATTGCCTTTGCTGAGAGAAACTTATTTCTCGTCTTTCAACATCAACAAAGTTTTTCAGAATTTTGTCCATGTTTAAGCCTCTGCTGATTTTCGATTCAATGGACGAAAAAGCCAAACTATTCAGGCGCTCTTGTTGGATTGAGGATCTCAAATAAGTTTTACTTAGTTTCAGCATAGAAAAACTTTTCCGGATGCCAAGGTCACGGAGATAGTTATGTAACTCCTGAGGGCAATAAACAACTTAGGGAAAGAGGTGTGCCTGTTATTGTGTGCGAAAAATTAAAACAATTTCACGGGTTTTCAAATCTCGGCGAATTTGTTTAAATGCTTCCATTTGTTTAAATGCTTCCATTTCCTTACAAAGCACATGCGCCCATGCTTGTTACTTTCTATTTTTACGCACCTGTAATAGACATTCCTTTGGTATAAATAAAAGTAGGTGTATTTCAAAAGCTTTACGCCAATCTCAGGTTGCCTCATCAGACTTGTAAGAGAGGAAAAATGAATAACGCTATGATTGATTAAGCACCACGCATTTGCAATTGCGAACGAAATCAACTTTCAGAAGACAAGTATTACTAGTAGTAACTATTCAAACAGCAGCAAATATTAAACCATATCTTGCAGCAACTATTGAAACATGACCTGCCAAACACGAAACGCTTACAACTGAAACAGAACACAGCTTCAACACCTTTAAGCCCTACTAGGTGCTATTGAAAAATCTAGGCTACACATTACGGAATAACAGTGACTACTGTTACGATTGCAGAACGAATTGTGATAATTAAGGGTGTTAAAAACCGCGCAGTACACTTTGATTTTCGTTGGCAATGGATCCTACGCTGTGGGCCCCGCGCCGACACGTCACAAGCAGCTGCGATAGAGTGTCAGTTTGCGCAGGATAGTAGGCGTAGCGCGGGGCCCGATTGGAAGCAATCGGTCTTATCGGCTAAAGGCCGGTCCTGATGCCAAATTTTGTATTTTCGTGGCCGGCGTGAGTTGTCTACGGGTTTGCAATTGTAACACAATGATCAAAACCACATAACCATCAGTCATTTTTGCCACGCGCGTAGCCACATCGAGGCATTCGGGGGCACTGCCCCCCCAAATTTTGTTGTGCCCAGAAAAATTTGTTTTAAACATACAATAAAAACAAAATCCTTCCCCCTACAAATGTATTTCCCCCCAAACCTTAAAACCTGTCTACACGCCTGAGCGAAGGGCGCTGTCACCACGCAAATTTTTAACCATTCCACAAAAATTGTCATGACCGCGTAAAGCCCATTATTCATTCCGCCCAGCTGTAGATCGCTGGTATTTTGCCGAAGTTTCTGTGTTAGAGCTAACTGCTACACAGCTGCAGTACCATGGTTTGTTGAGGTTCGTCGTGCTACCACACAGTAATTCAAAACCACCCTGCGTTGTCCCGTCGAGGGAGTGAGGTGTTGCACAATTACATTGTTAGGTCATAATCCTTTGAGCTACCGGAGCACGCTCAATGCATTTTTATCAGATAGCCGCCAGTTGTTTGCTAACGTGGATACGTTGCTTTAGCTTCTAACACGATGCATCATGGTTCAATCAGCGGCATTAGTTCCGAGAAGAAACTCGTCCAATCACGTTTATGTAGCAAACTACGATGCAGATCTACTGCTGAGTTCCGGACAGCACTGGCAGCAGACCGGAAACTGTTTTTTCGCTTGGCAAGCTTCGAAAATTTTGCGTCATTATATTTATAGGGTTGTCATATTTATTGCATTCCTGTTTTCACTACAGGTTATCTTTTCAAGGTTGCTATCAGATAGAAAATGAACTTGTAATAAAAACTAACCAATTTTGCACAGCCCAGCGGTAAGTCTAGAGCTGTGCTAGCAAAAGCGATCGCGTCTGTGAATTGCGTGAGCTGAGCAAGGCTGGGAAGTTCACACGCGGAAGAGAAGTACTGTATAGTAGTATTATTACGAAAAAATAACATTGTAAATCCTATTCCACAAGAAGCTGGGTCAAAGTCCGGCACGTAAATCCTGACGTTCAGCGAAGTGTAAAACACTGCTTATTTTAGAGTAGGCTATTTTATGTCTCTGTTTCCACCCCGCTGGACACCAAGAAGGGGCGCATTTATATCAGAGTGGTGCCATTTTAACGGGTCGCCAAAGGTGTTTGGTGAGCAGTTACCTCAAACTGCCCACCTGGATCCATTACTGAAGACCACTAACGCTGCAGCCAAACATTTGTGGCCTACATCATAAGAAAACAGCGAGTAATTTATGAACATATTTCCAATAGAGTATTCCACACTAGTTGGTCCCTACTGAAAGTTATAAAGGTTTTCATTAGAAGCTCAGGTATTTGACTGTGTTGCCTTTGCGGGACTTTTCAAAATTTTCAAACGATAACCCTCTCATACGAACCTGCTAACACACTAATCATGCATGTTATGTACCATCTTGCATAACAAAGTCGGGTGTGTAGTCATCAAAAAGCGTGGAAGAGATCGAAATGTTACAAAGCTCAAATTGCTGCTGATCAGTGATCACTGATCACCATCGTCTCTTTGTTCGGCTTCAGTTACAGAAGGGTTTTTCATAAATTGTTTCCTTAATGGTGTCAGCACATTTGCTTTTGGCATTTTTGCACTGATCACAGAGCGTTCTTTTTTCAGCATACCAATAGCCTCTTGAGATTTCATCCAATTTTGGCGCATGGAAGTATTCACCTCCAGTTTTCAGGAGTGGTTGACGCGGACGATTTGAAAATCCTTTCTGCATAGCAGTCTTTTGAAAAACATCTGATGCAACTTTTAGGTCTTCAGCTGCACTTGTAGGCCTATAGAATTTCACCGTCTCAAGGTGACGAAACAATAAAAGAAAAAACCGAGTGTTCAATCGTAATGTTGCGAAATTTTGCAGTTAACAGTGCCAACTAGCCTAAGCCTCGATAATAGTAATGATAATTCAGGACTGGTAACGATGTTTTGCAACATAGCCTATGAACCGTCGAAAACAATTAAAAGAATCGAGGTTACGTTCGCATTTGCAATTGAATCTACAGAATAGTTTGAGGTTGCAGTCGTGATTGCTGCAAAGTTACAAAACAATTTTTGCAACGCTATGTGCAAGGTTTGAAAATGTGTCAGTGTGCCAGAACATAGCACATTACGCACAAGCCTGAAGCTCGAGCACGATACCCTTAATTACAAACTAAAGTGCCGCGAAACGAAGGTTGTTACTCTGTCTGGTAAGCAGGGTCAAGAGCAGGCAACATGCAAGATGTATCTCGTTCGCGGCATATGTGTTTCCTGAATGGAAAACACTTCACCGGCTGTGCGGCGGTTTCATCTCAAAGCAATTGGTTGCTGAATTGAAAATGCCGGGATGGGCCGCAGGCACTGCGAGCCAGCAAGCAGACCTTGAAAACGTGATCCGCTGTGGTAGGGCAATGGCATTCCTGTGGATTCTTATGCATTCTGCAGCAAGCTTAGATTAGCTACTTGGTAATTAGCTGGGTCGACCTTCTGGATGAAATTCTATAGGTTTGCGAGTTATAGCGCAATATTGCTAAGCTCTCACACTGACGAACATGTTCTGTTGGAAAGAGTCTTCTGCAGCCTATGTTTTACTGTGCTCTGAATGTGGTACTGGTAGTTGTGCAATGTATGTGCACCGTAACGTACATTTAATTAAAAATTTAACATGTTTCAGTTGCTCTTCAGATTGAATGCAAGGTTTTAAAAGCTAAAGAAACTGCCTGGTTGTTAGCTTGTTGTTTTGCTTGGTGTGTGTAGTGTGGTACAGTTTTTGTTAATAGTGCTGTGAACATCAATAAATGCCCTTTGATTTTGAAATACTTTTGATGAGATATCCATAGGCAACTCACTCGGACTCCCTGTCAGTCTGACATATTTAAAATAACTGCAAGAAAATCAGATATGGGCAGAGGTGAGCACACAGCCCGACATTTATGTTAAGATTATTTTGTTACTCATGCTGGTTCAATATAGCAATGGTCTTAACATACTTGGTCAAGTAACTAGCCTCCACATAGGCAACAATCAAACCAATCACTACTTTTTTATAGGAAATTGCTATCATGTAACTTTACGCTACTAGTTTTTGTGCACCAATCACCCAAGTCTAGGGGTCTCCAAACAGCGGCCGAAAGACCAAATCTGGCCCACGAAAGCATTTATCCAACCTGCTAAAACATTTTGTCAATGAAAAAATGACACATTTATGAAAGTGGACTTGGTAGATGGTAAAACAATCATACTACATAAGATGTCTAGCCTGCAAACTGTTGTGTAATTGCTTATGTGGTCCCTGGACAAAAAAATGAGACCCATGGTCTAGCCTCATGGTCTAGCCTAAGCACAGCTAAGAAGCATTGGAATTCCAGGTGCATATGTTAGTTACAAAAAAGTTAAAGTTCATAAGCTATTGCAAAATGAATAGACATGCTCTGTTGCTTTTAAGTATGCTTGTTGTGAAACTATTGCTAAGAAGTGTAAGGCTATTAAGTATATTATTTTTCATTCACAGTTGTAAGACTATTAATTTATTTTTGAAAGCGCTCACATGACTAAAACCATATTTTCAATGTGAATTGGCGTGTGAACAAGGAACGTTGTAACCTAGGTTGTCAATAGCAAAATTTATAAAAATAATTATAGTGCAAAGGAGTACTGTAAAGATTGCCATGTGTATTAGGTTGCTTTGTTCATTGCATGGAAATTCGAATTTTTTTTTATAATGTCAAATTGAGTTGTTGTCTGTATGTGATGCATTGTCATCTTTTTCTCATAGCTAATTACTTTGTCTTTGGAATAATTGAACTAAAATTTTCAACTAACATTATAAAATACTCAGCTTTGGAATGCATTTGTCAATCCCTCAGAGCATGTTAGCCTGTAAAAATGACTATTTGTAAAATCTTGTGAATGTAGCCAGTGATACTTGTGTTTCAGATGGAGTGTGAGATTGTAATCTAATGTTTTCATAAGTGTAATTAAGTCCTGCTTTCATGTGCTATAGTTGTTTGTTGTGTATTGTTTGTGGAGATTTGTTGGTTTAGAGCAGGAGTCTCGTATGTGGACCGCATATGGTCCACACAAGCGTTTTGTGTGGCCTGATGCTTTTGGGAATTTTCGGATAATTAACATTATGTTATTTAGTTGATTCACATGTGTTTAAAAGTGCTTGGCTAGCAAGTGAACATGTTCTTTTTAAATTAATGTAGAGATGGCTAGAAATGATTTGCCTGTAATACTTTATGCAGGAAATGTGATGTAAAAGCTGTTTCTATTAAGGTTCAGGTATCACCGTTGTTGCAGCTGCATCATAATATGGCTCTTGGGTTACTTAAGCCCTCATTTGGCCCTTGAGCAATTTCAGTTTTAAGACACCTGCCTTAGGAGTTTCTAATAACTCTGACTTTATGTTAACACCGTAGTTAAATGTTGCTTGTAAATTGGGTTGTTTTGATAATGCAAGTTTATTTCACGTGGTCATAGTCACACGTGATAGTTATTTCTAAGGTGTTGTTTTTTTGCATGCAAGCAAATCAGTGTTGATTTACTTTCATGTTAGTGCAGTATCTATCAGTACAAAGCACTATCAAGTTATCAAGAAACCTGAAGTAATGTGTCTCACCATCCCCAGTTTCACTTGTAGATAATCACATTCCTTGTGGTTCATGCTTAACAATTAACAAGTTGGCATTCATAGGTGATTCATGGCAGGAGAAGTTCTTTCAGGGCATATTGTAAACTGGTCATTCATAACTTTTATGATGCAAGGGTTATTGCTTGTTGCTATTGAAGTTCAATATTTATAGAAAGATGTAAGATGTTAAAAATTACCACATCAAATGTTTTGCCTGTGTGATTTCACTCAACAGCCTTCAGTGGGTGAAACAAGTGTCAATTGCCTTTAACTGACACTTCAGTGGATTTGGTTTTCATATTTATGGAGAATTTCACTACCAGCATGTTTCTAGTACTCGTGTACTCAATTAGCATGGGCTTAAATCACCAATATCTTGAATACGTAGAGCTGGTTGTGAGGCATAGTGGTCGAATGTGCACCTTTAAAGTTATACGTACAGTATTTCTAGCCTCTCTGGTTTGCTGACTGTTCAACCAAGGGTTTGAATGAAGCTTCGAGTGCTGCTATTGACTTGCTGCTAATGTAGCACATTCGTCATTTTTCGTCACTAAAGTAATGACATGGCCCATGAACAGCATACGGGGTAGTGTAGCCAGCCCAAAAATTGGGAGGGCCAAGAAGTTTGATTTTAGGAAAATAACACTATTTTGTTTGAGATACTGCTTCTCCATGCACAAAATGACTGTTCTAAAAATTTGGAGGGGGCTTATGGCCCCCCTGGCAACGCCTATGAATGTACGTCAGGATAGATGACGATTCTGACACCCTGATTGTTGTCAAAGCGATTGTATTGAAAGTTTTAACGCTGTACTATGCAGTGTTTTTTGTTTGAAGTTGAACTTCTCATTCTGTTCTAAGAAAGCACGTTCTCCATTTTTGCAGAAGCGTTTGTCACACTAGCGACCAACGACACCTATTGCAAAGGAGCAGTTGTGCTTGCTCAGTCATTGCGCAATCACAACACTCAAAAGGAGATAGTCGTGCTAATCACTCCACACGTATCACAGGAATGTAGGTTAGTATCTAGAACTTTCACTCCTGGTAATGTTAACCATCTTACCGGATTGATTGTATGGTCCTACACACTGTTGTGTTACAGGTGTTTGTTGGAATTCATTTTTGATCACATTGTCTGCGTGAACGTTCTTGACAGTGAAGATGACGCACATTTAGCTTTGCTCAAGCGACCTGAGCTAGGTGTGACTTTCACCAAGATCCACTGTTGGAATCTAATACAATATGAGAAGTGCGTTTTCATGGACGCCGACACAATGGTAACTGCATATAACGAATTATTACTACTGTAAAATTTACTCAACCAATATATGAGTCTGCACTGAAACTACGGAAGTGATTTGATGCACCCGCTCGTAAACAACATATTTATGCAGCTTTCTAACCGAGACATCAATACCCACAGAATTACGATTTACAAAGCTATCCGGCAAAATTTTTGTTGACTTCCTGCATAAAAATGCAGTGACGCTTAACTCCTGTGTGGAAAAGCTTTCGTCCATTAGTTGAAATTTCAAGCTGATTCAATGGATCCTGTGTTTTGACCCTCAATTGAAAGCTCAGCAAGAGTCGTTTAGTCGCTTTTGTGAGACATGAATGATTTCTTAATAATATGTTTCACGAACAAAAAAATTGCCTCTTTCGTTTATGCAACATTAAAACTTGCGTTCCTGTTGTCACACATTTATTCGAACCCGCATTCCCTTGGGAGGTCGCCTGGTAACTGCCGTTGGTTTTCAAACGTCTTGTGGCAAACTCATTGTTTTGCTGGTTCCACAAAGTGCGGCCAAACGGTTAGAACTGATCGGGCCACCTAGTTCTTGGCCAACTTCTTTAAACTTTCCCTCTGGTTCGTCTGGAGTAAAAATTATCTTTTCGACGTAAGAGCATTCTAGTCACGTGACCGAGCTTCAGCAGTTGGCATTTTTCTGAGCGGCGGAAAGGTTCAAAATTAAGATTCTTTCAAATTTGACAATTGCCCACGTTGTCGCTTTTGAAACGTTACGCCGTGAAATCTTCGTAAACACCCAACTCTGCCGCTTGTACTTGTTACTTGTGATAGGGCTATTTTGTCCTGCAAAGACAGATATGAAAACTGTAGACTGCGGTGTTGGAGAATTCTCGATGCGTCCACGAAAAGTCGAAACTCTACATTATGTGTTTGCTTCACCAACCCGTGAGTCAGTCTTTTATTCCATCTTCGGACACTCGTGCACGTTGCCCTACGGTGTTTTGACTACTCTCAACCTGTTGCAGTGTTTCGTCACTGCCAGTGTGCACTGACATGAATTTCTATGGAGAAATATGACCATGAGCACCCACTGTTGGGAGCGTTTTTCAGAAGATGTCAACAGCACCAAATGTGTTTTTCAGAAGATGTCAACAGCACCGAATTGTTTACTAAGGAGCAAACGGTCAATCCAGAGTGTCGACAGGTTTTCGACTCTGTATCGTGAAGCAAGCAAGGAAGGCTCGGCTTTGTACTGAAGCCAGACCTATATGCAAACTTCCACCTTTGCTCGAATAGTATCTTTCATCTCCTGGTTCCGCCAAGATCTTACTTCTTGGGTTCCTGTCACCACTCCTGCCTCCGCTGTGCATTCCAAAAGCTCTCGGAAAAACGACGAAACGCTGTCCGCAAAGTCCTCCTTTCACGTACAGCAGGACTTCCAAGTCCTTCCGGCATGACGTCAGTCCTATTCTCGATTAAGCCTGTTTTTTTCAGCGGTAATCTGGAGAAAAGCAGGTGGTGAAAGCAGCAACGACAGGCAACTGTAGCGATGTTTGGCTGAGTGCGGCTTTGCAGTGAGTTGCAGGAGAAATTGTCTCATTGAGGTCGACTGATCGTCCCTTCCACCGTATCTAACGTCGTTTCAGTCACGCGCATTGAAAGTCTCCTGCAGTGGTCGTGGAAAAGTCACGTTTAACTCTCCGTGCAGCATCGATAGTTAACTACGTGAACTCAGGCACAGTGGTTCAGTTTGGGTATGGGGCAGTCTTTCAAATAACCATTCGACACAGCCTACCAGCTGGGGATTTATACTTAGCTTTTTCAAGCAGTTCGTGCTCGCTCTTTGCTTGTGATTGAATTCAATTTTCAAACACCAGCTTATGGCGAGGTTCACTTTTGGTTTCCAAGTAACTTAGAATAGGAGCACTAAAGATGCTGTCACCATTAGCTTACCCAAATGCATTTTGGGGTCCCTACATGGAGGTAACACATGACGACCAAGACGCGACGCGTTTCATCGTTTTTGCGCATTTTACATGTATCTGAACGTCAAAGTTACACACAGGGCAGCCAATCGCACAGCAACTACGTTGTGCGAACAGTCAGCCCAAGCAAGACTTGCAGCGAGCACAAGCCGTTCATTGCGTTCACTGCATTTGCATACTTGCAGCAATTATAGGCGAGGCATGCGTTGCTGTGTCAGTTGTCTGGAGTAAGCAGGCTGGACTATATTTTGGTCCCTTCTTCAGCCCCCTCAATGACTTGCGCAAAACGTTTTGACATCTTTCGGTGTACGTGCTCCAGTTGCGACGGGCTATTTAGACTAATGGTTTTCTATAATTGTTCAAATTTTTCCGTTTTTCTTGTAAATGTTTCGTCATTAAAAAGATTTTTTGTCCTTGTAATTTTTTTTCGTCAAACACTGATTGCAGGTTCTGACAAATATCGACGAACTATTCGGACGCGAAGAGCTTTCCGCTGCTCCAGATGCCGGATGGCCAGACATGTTCAATTCTGGAGTGTTTGTGTATAAACCCTCCCGTGAAACGTACATGGCGCTGATCAAGCTGGCTGAAGATGAAGGAAGCTTTGACGGTATTTCAACAGTAATCGCGTTCGGTAATCAGAAGTTGCTCAGTTATTAAACAGACCTGTTTTCACTTTCCCAGGAGGAGACCAGGGGTTGCTGAACACGTATTTCAATACTTGGTCGACTGGAGAAACATCAAAACGACTTTCCTTCCTTTACAATATGCACAGCACTGCTACGTACACCTATTCTCCTGCATTTGCCAGGTAGAATGCTTATGCAAAAAGCCTTCTCGTTTCCTCATCACAGTTTGTTAGCCTCCGAGTTTGTATGTCTCGGCAAAGCAGAGCAGACCTCGCTTTAAGTCTAAAAGCCTGGATTCTCAAACTAAGGGGGCGTGAAAGGCTCGCAAGGGTGGCGCGAATATGGCAGTGACCTTTTTGTTGAAGAGAAGGTTAATCGCAAATTGTTCTTCTGTTCTGTGTGTTTCATTTTTTGTGAGGTTAACGCCAAAAGAGGTGCGACTGAAAAAGTTCGAGGACCTCTGGTCACGGCCTTCGAAAGTGATTTTGTTTTTTGTGGTGGTGGTGAACTGGTTAATGCCAAGTTGCGTTATGCAATGGGCGATCAGTCGGCGTTCTCTTGACCTGGCTTTGATTTCTTCAGTTGATCAAGGAGAGATCGGTTTGGGGCCAACATCGGCAAAGTGCATTTTAAGTGCAATTAAAATTTTTCGTTTCTTATCAACGTTTTATGTTTAGAAACTGCTGGAAAATAGAAAATGACAGAAAATGACATGAAGCTANAGATTCCAACAAATATCCCGGAAATGAAACTTTCGCCTCGGTCATACTTTAACCTTGTTGCATACCATTTCTCATCAGCGTTAACGGCGTCACTGTGTGCAGAGTGTAAGTTTATCTATTACAGGTTTGGCAAAGACACCAAAGTTGTCCACTTCATCGGAAGCGTCAAACCGTGGCATCACCAGTACACAGCACAGAACGACACGCTGGAACTAACGCAAGGCCCTGGTACTGCATTGTCATGTTGTCGTGACTCCTGCTTCTAAGTGCTGATGTTGCAGCGAGCTCTATTCTTTACACAGGCGTCTACGAACAATCGTTTCTCCTGCAATGGTGGCGTTTGATGAGTCAGTTCACGGACCGCTATCATTCATCACAACAGGTAGAGCATTGTCTGACCGGTGATATGAGTGTAAATCACCAAGCACTTGTCACTCGGGTAACCACTGAAGATACGGAGGTAGTAAACATGCTGTTGTGCTGTGGCCGCCTCATTTTTTCCACTTGCACTCCTTGATTTTTGACTTTTTATGACTTTACTTGGTGGCGTTCTCGCGAATATGTTAGCACAGAAGCAAGGAGGAGGAGGCCCCAAAAGAGTTAAGAGCAAGTTTTCATGCTTGGATCAGGTGGAGAAGGTACAGAGTTGGCAAAGTAATCTGTGGTGAGTGAAAGAAGTACACAAGTCCACCGCACTTCTGGAGCAAAGGAACTGGCCAATTTAAGTTGAGGTGACACCTGTATATGCTGTGACATGATACAGGCTAACAAGTAGTCCTTCAGTGTTGCGTAACAATCACTAGGTGATAACAGGCGTGTTAAGATATGTAATAAAGCAAGACGTGCCAAATGGAGAATACTACAGAGGCAAGGGTTGGACGTCAGATATGCGTATTAATTTCCTGTTATGGTTAGCAATGTAAATACTGAACATTATATTCGCTAAACCTGCAGGATGATTGTGCGTATGAAGCAGAAGCGCTGTGTGTGACGTAACAGCAGGGATTGTGACGTGTGCAAAGCGACAAAAGATGTTGAACCGCAGTTGTTGAAAGTGTCAGCTTCGTGTCAGGGTTGAGTGTTGAAACTGCTCGGTGGTGAGAGAGGAGATCGATGTCGCTTCATGGAAAGAAAAACATTGCGTTCAAGCCACGAAACGAGAAACCAGCCTCGAGGAGACAGACTGGTAGTGCAAGCAACTCGACAAGGATTAGTCGTCAATTAGCTCAAGATGCTCATTAAAAAGCAGCCAAGTTAATATATACAAAGCTTATCAGCCAATTTGCTTTAAATTTGTTGTGAACGTCTTAATGCATTATCGCAACGATTAGCAACGGAGTGTCATGTTATTTCAATTAAGCAACGCAGAATGATTTTAGAATGCCACCGATTTCGTTTAAAAGGTCTATACTTCGTTTTTCTCGGTTTGAGCATGTATGTTGGCGTGTGACTTAGATTTCTTCTGAACCTAAAGCTTTTTTTTCTTACTTCTGAAGCTATTCAGTTTGGCCATTAGTTAAAGCATGAACCTGTAAAGTATCAGCATTAAAATAGATATATTAATCTGCTAATTTGTTTGGGCATGCAGTCTAAAACTGAACCATTTCACCCAAGGCTTGTTTGATTGCCGTAGGTGTAGATGTGATTGTATGAAACACAAAGACAAGTTTTCCCCGAATCTGAGCTCGTTATTTGCATCAGTCAAATCCCGTAACGAGAGATTTCTGCGTTTGATCGCACGAAACAGTAACCGCTTCACTCCATCATCGCGCATTCCATGCAATTTGCGAAAGGAAACTTAACGCCGTCGTTGCCTTCCCGCCCATTCCCCCGCGGCTCACCCTGCGCATGACGAAGCAGTGATTAGAGCTCTGGCCGTAGTTCATACGCTTGTCTTGCATGTCGATTTCAGGCTCTGCCTGCTGCGCCACAACCATGTCATGGCACCGCTAATGACGCAAGCGGCGGTTCGGAAGCGTGCTATCGCGAGACCGCGCGCGCTCACCACCAGCAATGGCAGAACGCTCACATCGATTTTACTGGCGTCGACCGCTTCGAGCGCATTCAGCACAAGCTTGACATAATTTTGACTGGAAGTGACGAAGTTTCCGTCATACCCGAGCAGCCTGCTACCCCACCGGAAGTTACATCTATCCCACTAAGGGACGTTGCACCGTTTTCGCACAACCTTGACGCTCCTGACACGGATCACGATGGTTCGATTGCGACACATCACGTTTCCGTTGCAACGGATCAGGATGATTCTGTTGCAGCGGATCAGGATGATTCTGTTGCAGCGGATCAGAATGTTTCTATTACAACGGATCATGATCATGTTCCAACGGATCAGGATGCTACACCGTCCACAGGTCCACCTGATCAAGTGGTGATTGTCCATTGATTGATGTAGGATTTTGCGGAGAACAGCAAAGGCTGTCTCGCGTGATTTTCAGCGTCTGNCGTTCATGTTTGTATCTTAGGCTTGAGTTGCATGACGTTTGCCTCACCGGGCTGATGCGCACTGGGCCGCAGGCTTGTCCCGGCGTTGTCTGGTTGAAGATGTGTTTTGTGCTGTTTGCGAGTGTCTGTCCTTTAGTTTACCTGCACGATTGCCGTGTGCGTTTTCGTAGATTGAATGTCAGTAATAACCGGATGTAGGAGTTGAAATAATTTTATACTTGGTTACAAAATAATTGTTCTGACTTATGCAGCTGGTTTTTCGTATATAAACTGATCATTTGAACGCTGCGTTTCTTCAAACAAACTACACGATTGCACGTCAGCCAAACGATTTTACCTAAATTTAAAAATTTTGATCTAAATACCGAGTGTTGCGGTCATTGTGAAGCTGTTATGTACTTTGTTCAACCGCGCCTCAGGTGGATCCGCCCGGAGTGGATGGTGGAGAAAGTTCAGTTGAAACATTTCCGAACCCGGAGCAGGACTTTGGCCGCTGGAAACGGGGCGCCATTGATTTCATGGGGAGGGACAGCTTTGACAATATCCTGTCCAAGATCGACGCCCTGTTGATCGACAGCTCCAGTCGATCGTCAGCTGCAGACGAAAAATCAAGTTCAACAGTAAGTGTTGTGACCTATGGTGTTCCGGTTGTATTGCAACTTAGCTTTTGCTGATTATCTTCATTAGAAAAATATCTCTTTATGTCAGGGTTCTCTGTGGAGTAGTTCTGTGGCTGACTGGTCCAACACCTGGGGTTTTGTGATTCATAAAAAGTGTCAACTGTTGGTTGTTGGTTAAATGCCCTCGCACTCTGCCAGCTCTGTTGAAAGATCGGAGTGGGACGGTTCGGCGATGGCCGTTTCGGCGATGGAATGTGAAATGTATTTTCCTTTGGAATGTCAAAGTGCAAAAGTTCACACTGCCGTTATGAAGCGTGTAGGTGTAAGATTCGGTCTAGCTCTTGTCCCAATCGTACAGCAATAAGAGCTGTTTATCCAAACGCCAAACGTACATACACTTATAAAATCGATACTGACAACCAGCTGCACAACTGCGTTTGATTGAATTGCAATTGCTCTGATTACTTGCATCGTAATGTAAAAGTGAATTACTCAAAATCAATATAGGACTTTGTGCGCAGCAAACAACGTCGTCAACTGCTTAATTCTGAAAAGGCAATTTTCGAAATATGACGCTTGACTGATATTTTGTTCAGATAATGCGGACACGATTTTAAGGGTAGTTGTCGCGCCTTTCGNTATGAGAAGCTGCTTATAAAAAATAGTTTCAGTGGAAACGAACCCACGTTAGTTGGCGTGACCCTGAGGAAAGCCTAAACTTAATTTTGTCATAACCTAGTCGGTGTAAACAGCAGACAAAATTAGCCCGAAACTGCAAAACGAAACGATCGTGACTGGACACTATCCTCTCGCCATGAAGCGAAATTTACAAAACAGCTCCTGCGTGTTCGTGGCAGTGTATGAGATTCTGACAGCATTAGAGCCGGCACTGCCAGAGGAGGAAATTCCGAAACAAGTGCGTTCGGCGCAATATCAATTGCGAGTGTTCAAAAACGGGGATTGTTTCATGTCATTGCGCAGTCGCCATTTAGACAAGGCAGGGACGTTGTTGTTTCGACTTCGTAATAGTACCATGCAACTTTAGTTAGAAGGGAAATGTCAGTGTTGCCTGTTCCAACCACCCGCATTAGAGACCTGCAGTGACAACGTTCCATATTTTATCATAGGCTTTAATGCTGAGTGCCTGCCTGCGGTGTAAAGGGGTCTCTCATGACAACCAAACAGACCCCCTAGATGCGCCCCTGCCTACGTGAAAGATCAAGCAATAGATGCTGTCCAGGCTTAACTTTTGTGTAAACTCACAAACGCCTCAT
>JGI24158J21664_10005941_pt1 | contig 16027 bp, 9 predicted proteins | sample Ectturendosymbi3_FD_21664 | JGI IMG/M metagenome (IMG submission 21664)
AAACCTTAACCCGACACACTTACCTAAACACTAAACCCTGAGCCTAATCATCAAGTTTCTGTGGGAATTTCGTTTGTAGAATATTACTCTGTGCATGCACACATGGCGTGAAGTCAGAAATTTTCGCTTGACACCGGAACTGGTTATATTAGGCTGGGAAATGGTACTGAACTCTCAATCCGATTAGACCTCGCTTGGTACCGAGAAGGACTTTCCTAGAAAAGACCTTAGGATAGAATTTACTTTCTCTGAAATGTAAATGTGAAACTGTCTAAATAAATTATGAATTTTGTACACTGCTTAACCTTTGAATGATACAATGATATGTGTAAAGCTATTATTGTAGTTTGTACATGTGAATGATGATATGCGACATAGGGCAGTTACGTTTTCACAGTTGGATGTGCACAAGATGATACAATTGTCCTTGGAGTAGCTGTCACCCTTGACCGCAATATAAGGCAGTGTTCCTAAAAATGGTAAGGCTATCAGGCTAGGTAGACAAATAATTAACAGTCAAATGGGATAACAAACCTGGAAATGTCGCAAGATTTAAATCCAAATCCAAGAACATGTTCATCTCTGGTCCTTTTCACATATTGGGCATGTGAAAGACAAGGAAGTATATTTCCTATGTTGTGATCAAAAGCTCGAGCGGCAAGTGCACAAACCTTTACATTGTGGCAGTAGTCAACAATACAGATCACCCAATGAGATCACCATATTATTGCTTGTTCAAGAGGCATCTTTTGTGTGTTGCTGTTTGCGCACACCCTGTATGCAGTGAATCACACTTTCAAAGCAACGCCAACTAAGAGGTTGCAACATCTCCTTTTTGCAATGAACCGAACCTCTCGCACATTCTTTTTGTGAAGGTTCACCTGGCACCACGTTCACATCCTGGTCAAAGGACCGCTTTCTTGTGATTGGAAAGGTTGAGCAGCAAGTGCGTAAAGCTTCACACTTCAGCAGCAAGCAACAGTAGAGATCACACGTCGTGCTCATTCTATTTCTGCTTGTTCGCGCCACATATAGGTGGATGTTGTTCTTCACGCTCATCACGCACGTGGTGAATCGCATATTCAACACAACGCTAGCTGAAAGATTGCAACAGTTGCAGCAAGGTTGGGCAAGAATTTTTTAGATGACTGACAGTGAAGGAGAGAAGTAACATGCAAACTGAGAAAACTAAATATAAATAATTACTTGCAATGAAACTTGTTAAAACAACATTGGGCACCATTTTCTGACTTATCAGGCCCATTTTATAGCATTGGGTGCTATTTCATAGCATAAAAATGTCATAGAAAAAATGTGAAATTTCATGTGACTCGACATTGACTCGAGCTTGCAAACCAATGACTCGAAGTGACTCGACAGTTCTTGTGACTCGCTCTGACTCGACCAAGTCATGACTTGCCTCTGACTCAACAAAATGACTCGGGCACATCACTGGTTCATGTATGAAAAACTCTGATTAAGCATTTGACTGCAGTGGTCAACGCAGTTTGGATATCCATATCTGATCCGGTAGAGTGTTTTCGACATCCAGTCCAGCCCGGATCTGGTTCTAAATAGCAACATCTGGTTGGATGACGATCCGGATACCAGTTCATGTTCAACACTGGATTCCAGAGGTGGACAAAAAGCGGATTTGCGGACTCTGCTTCGCGGATCTGCCTGTTCTTTGCGGAGGCAGAGTCTAAGAACCCTGTTTCTTGGCTGAGGAGTACCGGAGGAGGATATCAATCTTTTCCTAATTTTCTTTACAAAGTTCAAACTCATTATTGTTTTCAATTTCCTTGGAACTTTTTGTGGAGTTACTTCAAGTATGTTGCAAGAACAAACCGTCGACCATGTTGTCTTTCAATGTCCAACCCACCGACCTACTCATGGATTGCACAGCCTTGTGGTTCTGGATGATGAGACAATCGAATGGCTGCTCAACACCTGCTCCGAGATCTAGTGATCTAGGACGAGATCTAGGACGAATATAAACATTTTGACTACAACAAAGTGCACAATCATATATTGTTAGACTTTCTGCATCATTCCAGAAACAGGTGGGGGAAGGTGGGGGCACAGTCGACACTTTATGCATTTTCAACCACTGCTCAAGTCCAAACAAGCTCAAAATTTATCATACAATAAAGCAACTATATATACACAATATCATGCCAAAATATGAAAACAATGCTTTTCAGAAAGTATTTTACAACCAATTTAAAAAGGGTACTTTTTCTGTCGAGTGTGCCCCATGCATCGGACACACTCGACATGAGCATGGGGTGCGCTCGACTGGTCAATAAAAAGTTGGGATGCATGCATTTCATAATGTCCACGTGATATCCAATGTAAAATAGGCACTTGCTGACTGCCTTTGCACTGCTTTCACATTCTAATTACCCGCTATCACTGCATGCGGAAATACATTTGTATGATTACCAAACATTAGCCTAAATGTAACCAATGCAGTATGCTGAAATTCATGCTTTACCATACAAACATAATGTGCCTCTACGCACATAATACACCTAAAAAAAGAAAATGTTGATTAATGTGGGCAAAACCCAAATCTAAATGCGGTTTTGTAAATTACATTTGGGCAGCAAAAACATAACTTGCCCTGTAACTCGTAAAAACGGCTGCCTATCAAGGAGAAATTCACTTTGGTACCACGGCTGGTATGAGACTAAATCACCATGGAAGTTTTAAAGTTCAAAATGTTCAACTTTTTGAATAAATCAAATAAGAGGATTGTGCTCCTAGGTCTACTGTGCCCCACTACACTTCACATACACATTTTTTCACAATTAGGCCTCCAAGACTGGTACGAATGTTACATTGAACGGCTTAATAACGGGCCTTATTTTGACGTCCGAACCTGGCGCGAACGCGGTATCAAAAGCCCNACATTTTTGAAGCCTGATTTGGCCCGAAAGCCAAATTAACCGTGTGAGTCAAGATGTGCGCAACTGCGGGATATTGGTGGCGCAGAAAAATATATGNNACTAGGCTACATAATTCACAATTTAAGTTTTTGTAATCATCACGCGAGATGACTTTTTGTCTGAGCAATTCATTACCAACTTCAACAATCGCGTTTCGAACACCAGTGTGTCCTGCGTGTTTTGAACCAAACAAAAGTTCGAGTCATTCACACAATGCGTTCGAGTCGCTTGGTGAGATGATACCTTTACCTTTTTTCTGTTGATGCTTTGATTTTTGTTTTGTTTTTTTTCACATGCTCGCTCCAAATTGGTTTCATGACTGTTTGCCATCTATAGCCTATGTTTGCAAATGGTTTATCTGGATGATTTGGATGTCTCATTGCTCCAGAATTTACCATGATTTCTTCATAGTTTTTCCTGTCTTCTTCTGTAGCGAAACCAACCTCAGGATTTTTCATGACAATGAAATCGCAAAGACCTTGTGTTCCACTATATCGTTTATCATCAATAATTAAATCATTTCTATCAATGTCGACTTTTGATTTGCCACGATAATATTGTCCATCTTTGTCTATGACATCAAAAGTTCTGACTGCTTTGTTAGTTGTTAACAAACGAAGATATCTTTGAGCAATTGTTCCATTTTCAGTGGGTAGAGGAGCTCTTATGGCAATCAGTGGCGTACGCAGAAAATTTCCGAGGGGGTGGCCAAGTTTCGTCACAACCACGTGACGTCACAATCGTGTGACGTAATAAAACAATTTTAGGGAAAGTGCCGAAGACACGACCATTCTAGGGGGTTCCGTGGGCATGTCCCCGGGAAAATTTTGCAAAATTACACCTAAAAATACGCATTTTCGTGCATTCTGCATGCAAGTTTTAGACAATACTGTTTTCACATTTTTTTATTTTTAGGGTCTGAGGGGGTGGCCATGGCACCGTGGCCTCCCCCTTCCGTACGCTAGTGATGGCAATGCTGGAACATTTGGTGCGTTTAAAACGTCGGGTGTATTTTCAATTGCTGTTTGAAGTGGTGCAAATTTACAAACAATTTTCAACGGCAGCGGTGATTGTTGACAAATCCGTTCTGAGCGAAAATCGTTTGAATTTTGTTTTTGTTTTTGAGAAATTCAGCGACAAGCGTCTCTTTTTGATGGGTCTTTGATTTTTAGAAATAACATTTATTGCATGTTCAAATTTTTGAATGGGATTCCAAAGATATGAGCAACCGCATGGGAGCATGCGTGAGCGGTTTGGATAGGGTCCAAATTCATTTCAAACGGATAACCACATATTTTCTCAAGAAGATTTTGACTTCTGGGAAACATTGCAAAAATAATTCGGTAAATGCATCTTTTTGTGCTTGTGAGAGACTTTCATCACCCAGAAACGCTCGCACAGTTGAGAGTTTTTCTTTATATTTTTATCGAATTATTTTGAGTTCCTTAGTTCTTCTTGCAACTCTTCAAGTTGTGCTGATGTGAGTTTTTCTCCTTTCACAAACGACCCGCTTGCTTCGCTCGCTTGCACAGTTGAGCTTTTTACTCCGTGTCTTACAAGAATTTCTATAGTATCTATTTATATTATAGCTTAATTGAAATTTAATGAGTTCTTTGTTATCAACCCATGAGTTGAAAGAATCAGGATAGCCTTTCCACTTCACCACCGATCTAGTTTTGCCTTTCTTCACAACCTTTTCGATTCTGAAAACCTCTTGGCTTGATTTCTGAAGCTCTTGTTCATAAAACGTACCTTGAATTGCTTCGTTGTTGTAATCAGTTATTTTGCGAAATATTGGGTTGGTTCGTTGTATTTTTGATACAGTGAAAACCTCAGTCCAATTTGGGGTGTAGCCTTTCTCAATGAGCCCATTTTTTTGGGAATTCTTACCTTGTCACCAATTTGAAATTTTGCTGTTGGACGTCTTTCAAAGTCTAGATAGAGATTACTGAAAACTGTGACTTCATTTTCTTTTTTACTTGCTTGAACTGGCGTCATTTTTACTGATGAATGCCTTGAGGTGTTATACTTTCGAACAAAGTTGTCCAGAATGTCAATATATTTCTGTGTGTTGTTTGCTGTGAATTGCTTGTACAGTCGCTCTTTCACTGTGCGATTTCAATGTTCAGCAACTGAGGACTTCTCTTCGTTTTCAGTAAAGTTCATCACCCAGCTCCTTTACATGTTTATTATAAAATTCTTTCCCCTTGTTTGTCCAAAGTTTCTCTGGCATTCTCTGTGACGTTTTAAAAGTCTCTTTGAGCGCATCTGAAACAGATTTACCAGTTTTATCTTTGAGTGGAAGCATCCAACCATATGTTGAAAATACATCTATTACAGTCGGAAGATGCCTGATCCCACGGTTGAATATTTCATTTCAATCAAGTCTACTGTTCAGATTTTATCAATGCTGTTCAAAAACACTTTTCTTTTTGGAAATTTTGTGACAGCTGGTTTATGAAGTTCGTCAGCGAGTTGATTTGTCCAGGAAATTTTCACGTTCGGTTCACTTGCTTTCGCGTTTTTTTATTCCCATCTCGAAGCGCTCGTTTGTTCCAATAATTTTAGAAACAACTCCTCGTTCCATTCTTTCTCTGAGTGTTGGATTGCAAATTCCGTCAAGCTCTTCAAGCATCTCTCTGTCACATTATTCGTTGCGTGTTTTAGTGTCTGGATTATCTCGATAACATAAGTGGTGGTAGTATGCACTCAGGTCCACTCGGTTAACAGGCTTTGACCATTTTTTCCAGGAGCCATCAGAATTCAATCTTTTGTTCAGCTTTGCTCCTGGACCAGTAAATGAGTGACCAGGCAAATGCATCTCAAATGGAAGACTGTTGATTGCGTTGTTGATAAAACTACCACCACTTGCTTTAGAACTTGCTTTCACAAACTTAGACTTTTTCGTTCCACAAACAACACAAATACCTTGAAGCATTTGACGATTATTTTTGGTTGTTTTTTCACGACCTTCGTTTCTGTAAATTTTCGACATTTAACCCAATAAAGTTTGTCAGTATAAATTTTATCCATTTATTAATTGGAGATAAAAAACGTTTCATGGAATGAAAACACAACCAAAAATAATTACCCTCTTCTGCCAAAGAGCCTGCGGGGGTTTGATTATTGGAAAGTCAGGTTGTGAAAAGACTACTCTTTTGCTGAACTTACTTCTTCAGCCAAACTGGTTAGACCAGGGGTCACCAACCTTTGTGGAACAGAGAGCTACTTCTTTAGCCTATTTACACGGCGCATTTCATTGTGGCCTAATTGTGGCTTTTGGTCGATTGTGGCTTTTTATTTGCTGAGTGACGCTTAAGAAAGCCACACTCTTAAACGTGACTCGGAAAATAAAAGCCACAATCGACCAAAAGCCACAATTTGGCCACAATGAAATGCGCCATGTAAACAGGCTACTTGAGTATCGATTAACGCTAAGGGCTACTAGTTTGATACACATTTCTGACATAAAAATTTAGTTCAATTTACCTATTACGTTATCATTAATGATGTTAATCTATTTGACGATACTCATTATCTTAATGCTATTTTCAAATCAGGCCCGCGGGAGACCAGCGTGGTCCTCAAGGGCGACATGGTGCCCACGGGCGCCATGTTGGTGACCACTGGGTTAGACTATTCAAAGTTGTCGGTTTTTGGCAAGTTTTTGTTTCAACCAGAGTATAAAATTTTACGAAAGGTTTTGAAGAACAACTTCCGAAAGGATTAATCATGAGTTCGTTTGAAAATCGTGATGAAATACAGCGAGACGTTTTGATTGAAGAATTGGCAAGGTCGAAGGTTAAGCGAAGCACATGAAGCGAACGTTGTGTGAGCAGGAGCGGAGGCGTCGCCAGGCGAGCTGGCAAAGCCGACGCGGTCGGCGCAAAACCGATTATATGCAATTTTTATGAATCGGCAGACGACGTTTTACGCCCCAAGGAGTTGTCTTCAGAACATAAAAATCTCGTGATATTCGATGATCTCTTGCTTCAGAAGCAAAATAAATGTGAAATATATTACGTCCATGGAAGGCATTCAAATTGTGATTGCCTGAACTTATCACAAAATTACTTCAAACTTCCTCGTCAAACAATTAGGAAAACGCAAACTTCTTTTGTCTGTTTCCACTAGACCAAAAGAATATTGACCATATTTGTAATGACTATGTGTCTCAAGATACGACCAAAGACCCATTCAAGAAGTTGTGCAAAACAACGTGGTCAAAACCTCATAACTTTGTGGTGATTGACTTACCCTCATCAAAAGACAATGCCAAATACAGAATCAAATTTGATAATTCTTTATTGTAGAATAAATGAACAATTCAGAACTTCTTGAAAAATCGTTCAAAACACTGAACCAAAATCTTTTCAGACAATTCAACAAAAACTCAAATTGTTGTTTCAGACAATTCAACAAAAATGAAGACGACTTTTAACCCCCCAATCGAGTTGAACAAAACCTGAAAGTATGAAATGGCTTTGGTGAACTTAGAAACGTATTGTAGTTTTCCCAACCTCGATGAAAGCAATAATGTTTTTCGGTATTCTCCTGGTTATATAGAAGTAAACACGAGCAAGCGAGGAGATGATGACTCATCGTTGCGACAAAGACAATGGTTTGAAATACACATTCCAGAAGGCCGTTATGATTTGATTGACATCTCAGTAACAATTAAAAATGCAATGAAAAACAATGAACATGACGACGAAGCTGTGAAAAATTCAGCAAACACAAACACGTTGAAAAGCGTATTGGAAATCCGAGATAGCTATCTAGTCGACGTTAGGGGTGAAAATTCACTTGCCAGTATTCTTGGTTTTGAAAACCGAGTGTGTGACCGAGGCTTTCACGAGTCAGAAAATGTTGTCAATATTTAATCAATAAATTCAATTCTTCTGAATGTAGACGTAATTTCTGGATCTTATGTAAACGGTCGAACGCAAAACACAATTTCTAGTTTCTTTCTGAACGTTAGCCCATGGAATAAGATAGTTGAAAACCCGAGGAACCTTGTGTATTTGCCAGTTGTTTTGGATAATTAAATTAAATTTATTTGTTTGTGACCAGACACGAAGTCCATATAGTATAAACACACACACTCTGCAGAACGCAGGTCGGTACAAAACAGACAAAACAGATCGTTTTACAAGGCATTGGAGCTGGCGGAATCACACGGTTGCAGACACTTTTTGCAAGTGCGTTGAAGGTAGAACCAGTGGTGTGTTTAAGGGGAGGCGAGCGAGGGAAAATGCGATTGCATTGTGACATGACATGCCATCAATCAAACAGCCCCTGCAAAGTTAGCTCACTCATTCACAGAGTAAACGGCGATCGTTGTGTTCAAAGAATAGGGATGATTACGAACAATCTGATTGCATCAAAGCACGTAACCATATGTTGCTGGATTTTCTGGTACGTGTTTTTTCGTAACAGAGCCTCAAAGGCAGGAATGTTACATTGAAGCTGGTGGCTACTAACACTCGCTCTCCAGGGCAGGTTGTATAGAGCTCTGCATCCAAAATAAGGCCACACACAATATCTGCATGTATGGCTTCCTGAAATTACATCATAATTGTGATGCATAGCATATGGGCCTACATGGGCGTACAAAAGGAACGAAAAAGAACATTTTTAACTGCATTTGAACATCGAGAAAAAAAGGCTCGCAGCTTGTTTGCTGCACAACATTGATATCGCAGTTGTCTCTGAATGTCTTTGTCATCTGAGTGCATATATCCAAAAAATCCCCAGATATTTGTATTGGTTAACATATTTTTTTCGTTTTGACCAACCAATGTCAATAATTGGGTGACTGTGCTTTATTTACTCTTAGTCTTAAACGTCATACAAACAGTTTTGTTGCAGTTGAAAATAATCCCATGCGATTCAGCATAAGCCTAGCACACATCAAGGATGCTTTGCAACCAACGTACACTTGGACAGAACACACAAATATCATCAGCAAACATCAAGTGATTTACTACAACTTCACCAATATAACACCCTGCTTTAATGTTGTTTAGTTCGTTGGATAAATCATCTAAACCAGGGTCGGGAACCTATGGTTCGCGAGCCAGATATGGCTCTTTTGATGACGGCATCTGGCTTTCTTGATATTTTCTTAACACGATTGTTGCAAATGAAACTTTTTCTGTAATTCACCCTCTCCCAGGCTACCAAGCCATCAGCAACACCATGCAGCACCAGAAGACGCATTAACAGTAAGAAGCATTTTATTAAAGAGAAAACTCAGACATTNACCACTGTTTAAAATTGTTGGTTTACTTATAACTTAGTGGGATTAANTGTTGAAAAATATTGTATGGCTCTCACGGAAATACAATTAAAAATATGTAGGTTTCATGGCTCCCTTAGCCAAAAAGGTTCCCGACCCCTGATCTAAACAAACAGCAAACAAGTATGGACTCAGTACTCCCCTTGTCTAACCCCATTAGACACATGAAACGGTTCAGAAAAATGCTTGTCCCATTTTATTTGCATCGCTTGCTCCTTGTACCAATGTTTCAGTAGGCGCACTAAACACATTGGCGCCTTTCTTTGAATTAGTTTCTAAAATAATTTCATGTGTAGTATTCGATCGAATGCTTTCGAGGCATGTAAAAACACAGCATGCACTGATGAACCATGGGTTAAAAAGTAGAAAGCAGTTTGCTTCAACAAAAATGCACATTGGTCAATACCATGTCCAGCTTTAAGCACAAATTGATTGTCTGTGGTTCTGAGGAAAAGAGAGATGCTAGACAAGATGAAGTATTCAAGTCGTTTTGACACCACTGTGGTCTGTGGCAACTGCCACAGGTCTGTAATTTAATGTGTAGGACATATTCCCATTCTTATTTGTGCATATGGGAACTATTGTTGTGCTTAAACATGAACTAGGTACAAAGCGTGAACAATACACATGTCAAAAAGTACACTGAGAAAAAAGCAAAGAGATTCACCTGCATACAGCACGTGTTCTGCAAAAATACAATCAGGCCCTTTTGTGCCTTGTTCAAGAGCAGCTTTTGAAGAGGTGATGTCAGTGAAACAACAGAACACATGGCCATTTCAGGGCCCTAGTACCACTAAAATGAAACGTCTAGACCAGGGATTTCCAACCTTTCTCTGACCACGTGACCCTTCAGCATTTTGACGGCATAAGCATTTAGGCTAACCCTAAAAGATTTTATGACAAAAAGGCTGAGTAAAATGACAAAAATCCACTCAATTTTTAAAAGAACTTTTAGATTTTTAGTAATGTAAAAGTGGAGTCCGTTTTATGTCTCAAAGTTATATGTATAAATATTAGGAAATAAATAATATTGTAAATATATTTTCGCTTCTTTTACTAAACTCAAATGAAACCCTTCGAATAGGCAAATGTTCCCCTACAGGCACATGTATCTCGAGTTGGGGACCCTTGATCTAGGCAGGGGGCTAATAAATGAACCTGAAGCCATCTTTCATTCTACAGCCATTTCAACCTACGCAGCTTTGCAGCACACTGAAAACTTCCGGGTGGAATGNCTTGCATTGTTCGTCGTGACGTAGCTGACTTGCAGACCATAGCTAAAGCAATGANAAACATAGTCTAAGATAAAACGATTCACGAATAGCAGTTCGTAGTTTTTGGCTTCAGCGAACAGTTTCACACGTCCAATCTATTGTTCCTTCAGTACCGAAAGTCATAACCTGAGAGGTCGTTTTCTGTCGCNAAGCTTTTCAAAANAGTCACTGNAATGTACTCTTTACTGCCAGGGTCTAGAAGTTACTTGCCGTCAACAACCGGCAGCTGAAGCAGATGAAGCCCNAGAATTTGACTGCAACGTCATTTTCCAGGCCAAAGATGAGGTTGGATAGGTGATTAGGTATCGCATCCAGATTATCAATATAATTGAGCTGCGTGTTGTCACTATAGTTTCAACAGCGTATTTACAGTAGGTGTGATAAACTGGAACGAAATAGCATCAGAACATAAGTTTTAACAGCGTTAGTTTAATGGTTTTGTTGGATTCGGTGATCCCATAATCAGAAATGTAGTGCTAAACTTGAAACTTGGGGAACATTTTCACAAAAAAGGATATGTCACATCGTGCTAATCAGGTTAGTGAAAAAATGTTTCTATAGGAAATTTTTTTAAAATGGCAACCAGTGGCCACGATTTTTCTGCAGTACTAAAGAATATAAGGAAACAACATTTCTTTCAAAAGAAGGGGGATTGTGGTCCCTTCGATATCCATACGACGACAAACTTTCATAATTTTCATTGAATAAAGTAAAGAGCAAAAAACAGTCATCAACTGTGTTACGAACCCAAGTTTCACCTTGAAACACTGTGACATTTATGAAAAAGGTTTTTTATTATTCTTGTCTTCGAAACAGGTTCTCCCGCTGAGCCACTCTTGGTAAGCATTCCGGTATAACCAACGAAAGTTTGACAAAAGCCTTTGCTCTGAATTTGCCAAATCGAATATATTTGAGTAGGCTACTTGTTTACATGCGCGAAATGTGTGAATAGGAAATTCTGTTCATTGATGATTCTCTCTTCAGTCCAATTTGTATCTCAAAATTCTAAATACGGATTGTTGCAGACAGCAACATGCGGTGTCCCACGTGACCCAAAGCTTTGTCGTCATTATGCCAGCTATTAACTTTATCATATTTCCAAAAGATCTCAAATTTTAACAGCATGCGCGGAAACAACTAGAAAGTTCATGTCTTTTGTTTCATGCGTTCATTTTTTCAGATATAGAAACAGTTTTCATTTCAATAGAGGTGTTTATGTTGGAATATGCTCAAACAGTCGAACAAGACTGTACAGCGTGCGATAGTAAAACCCGTAGCTGCAGTCAGTTTTGTTTGAGGTTTAACCTTGGTGCCCGCTAAGACATTTTTATGAGACCACAACTGTTTTATCTCAATACCAAGATGGTCATGAGGCAAGGTTTTATGGTGTATTTTGGTGGTGGTCGTAAAACGAGGTTCTACTGTATTTTAAGATACCGTTGGAAAATTTTTGAGGGACCGTTTCGGTCTTTCAAAACACCTTGAAACACTGGCTGCAGTACAGATTTGGAAATGGCACAAAATTTTCAAAGAAAATGGTTGCTTGGTAGGGCCCATAGAATCTGGAAGAAGGCAGATATCTTGTGAAATCGTTTAAAAAATCCATATACATTCGAAGACTTTGAAAAAGCACGCGAACTACAGGTAGGAAATGCTGGCTAAAACAGTTGGACTTACAAAGCTTGTTTCATCTTAATGCGATGCGTTGACCAGCACTTCGTAGTTGTGCAGGCCAAGAGCGGTCGAATAATGCTTCTGTGACTCGTTCAAATAGGTTGCTGAAACCAGTCGTCCGATACCTGGCGTTAGTTTAGTTTCGGTGATAACAGCATCATGGTCATAGCGTGTGTTTGAAACTACAGTTCGCGTACTTTCTCCAAATCGTGGTTTAGTCTTTCATTGTTTCATCCGTAAGTGTTTGCTTGCAATTTACAGGACTGAAGATGCGTAAATGACGCGAAATTGATTTCCTTATAGTAAAACACTTTGCGTTCGCTCTTGCGGAGAATTGTCACTGAAACGTGGACAGGTGCAGCGGAATCATCGCAAAGTTATGAAAGCAGAGAGCATGGCAGGCACATTCCTCGAAGGATCAACATCAATTCTCGACTCGGTCCTTTCAACATAATTGGTTGCATTTGTTAAAAAGGTTATTGATGTCATGTGCGGACATCGCGATCCGACCCTATTAAATGTTTAGCAAAAAAGGTTGTTTTCTTAGTTTCGAGTGAGTAAAATCCTGTATTTAACAAGCTTTTAAAAGTACCATCAATTTTGTTCACACAAATTTCTGAACTTGAAAAGTTCGGATCACCTTCAACACGGACGGACCACAGTGAAGAAATCCGAAAAAATAAAATTTATAGTAATCAATAACTTATCACTGGCAAGTAATCACTGGCGCAAAAATATTCATTTGTGTCGTTTAAAAGAGCAGAAGTCATGGAAACGTTTTCTTCACGAAGTCTTCTTTATTCGGAAACAAAATACACTCGATTACGTGCTTGCTTTTTACCGAAAGAATTTCCATCTAGGCAGGGATGCAGTGCAAACAAAAAAGGTGTGAGAAATCATCAAAAAAAATAGCCATTTTGAAACAGATTCCAACTCATTTTAAAGCAAAACGTGAAAAAGGTGTGGGAACGCCGTTCCCACGCATCCCCCCACTACAACCCTGCACAGGGCGAAAGCAGTTCGAACTCCGTCCAACATCATAGGCAAGGCAAGCGCAGGTTTCGTCACTTTCCAGGGTACAGGAGCCACTAGTCGGCAGTTTGCTATTTATGTTTTGGAATCATTGAACCAAGTCACATCGGGCAGGTTCATCAATTGGTTGGTTTTTATTTGAAATGGTCAAGTTTCCAAACAATGGTTAAATTGTGATATTTCATTCAAGATATCAGACGCAAAGAACACATTGCGGCCCCTTGAGACGAAGAGCCAAAACTTGGCTTTTCGAGACGGAGAGCTTTCAGGTTACAACTGAAGTTGAGATTGGGAAGTGGTATAGTCGGGCGGAGCAAAAAAACGCACTCTTGCAACATTTTAAAAAAAACAGAGGACTGTTCTGTTACGTTTTCATGTTTTGCGAAATACTTAAGAGAAAACCACCCTGCTATTTTTAGTGTTCTCCACTTAGTTTTTGGCCCCGCAACACTGACCTCGAGGCCAAGACACCATTTTAAGACTCCAACCAATCGTTAGCGGAAGCTTGTTTTGTAGCGTGTACCTTGCTATATGTTTTTTATAACTAACCATTCTGCTGTTATTCGAGTACTCTTGTGATATGGATCATGAGGTCTGACACAAAATAAATTTGAATCCGCAAATAGGAAAATGCTGAGAACGGCTCTTCTTGCCGATGGAATTTCGGAGTTATTCATACATGGTTTCAAAACAAATCTTTGCTTAGTTTTCAGTTACATTAACCGCAGCGACGTACTAGTAATAAAGATTTTCAGTCGGAATTGGTTACATATCCTTGCCACGTGGTATTTGCTACTGTGAGTATAACTACGCCTATTCGTGAGACAGACAGCACTTTTTGGTAGAGTTTCAGTAGCATTGATCTGCTTTGAGTTGTGACAACTTTGTATGAAATTCCTTGTGTTATGTTGCAATGTTTGAAAGATACGTTGGACTCCAAACTGCATAAAATTTTCATTGACGAAGGTCTGTTTTCTACAAAAGCTCTTCTTATGTAATAAAAGCCAGCGACTGAGGAGTGATGTCAGAAGTGAACAAAAATTAATCGAGCACCCGTGGGAAAGTTCTTCCGTCCTTTTCTTTCGAACAAAGATGCAAGTGTTCCATAAACTGAATGAGAATCACATTTAAAATCGAAGTTGAGATTTATTGGAAAGCTAAAAACAACGTCATCAATTATTTTGCGCTTTCGTACTCAACTTGTCAGTTAAAATTTTTTGTCTGAACATGTTCAAAACTAGAAAACGCCTTCCATTAATCAGGTTCAGTTTTTTCTGGCTTCGTTTAGGTTGTTTTGAGTAGTTCAATTCGAGGTCATGCAAATGTTTATCGCAGTGTCGGAGGTAAAATGTCCGACTCCAACTCCGACCTTTCCAAAATTTCCACCACCGACTCTGATCTTTCCAAAATTTCCGACTTCTTATCATAACGTGAATGAAGTTTGGCTGTCAACTATTTTGTAGCAACTAACAATCAATGGAAATCGTGGTACACAGCAAGAATTCTCTGTTTCAATAAATGTTTAAAAAAAATTGTGCCATTTCAACAGGTACGAGTTCGGATTCCGCGATGTAAAAAATGGTTCAACTGGTTTTGCGGAGTCGTCGGATAAAATAATCCGACTCCTACCCCTACTAGTGCTCTCAGGAATCCGACTCCAACTCCAGCTAAAAACCTCCAACTCCTTGAGACACCGACTCCGCATCCCGGATGTTAGTCACTCTGTGTTAGTGATGCCTGATACACGCTTACGTGTCATGTACTGTGCTTGATTGTGATTTGTGACCAACCTCGCAATGTTTTTCTGAGTCTGAAGAGTTGCATGGCGCCGGCCACGGGCGTCGGAAGGGGTGTGCAGGGGGGGGCCTTGTTCCCCTGGATTGTGAAATTTGATATTTTCCTATTAAATGTTTAGCAAAAAAGGTTTTTCTTGAGCTTCGAGTTGGTAAAATTGAAATTTCACGACTGTTGGGCCAGCCTGGAAAAATCCACTATTGGCCATCCCTTGGAAAAATCCTTCCAAAGCCCATAGCGCTGGCCTTAATCTCAATACGTTTAGTAACACAAATCTGTGGGTGACTGAATTTAATGAGAATCGTGAAAGGTTGAACCTATTTTTGTATAATCAATTTAAAAAAATAACCACTTGACTATTTAAGTGTTATATTCCTTTTGGCTAACTTTCTTGATTAAGAACAAGAGGCTGTGAGTCACAAAATTAATAATCGCCATAATCCATTTGCAACTTCACCGACAATTTCCAGTCTTTGGTCTAAATTTTGCTTCCTGCTGTGGCAAACGGAAGTAATTCTTTTACTGATCAGGACGTCTTTAAGTTCGCAAGGCGAGCTAAATCAGTCCTTATTTGGTTTGTTCAGCTGTAGTAGGTTGAGGTCAGATACTGAATCAGGATCTCCGAATGTAAAGCGTGTCTCGTTCAGTTTGCGTGCCTGCAATAGTCTAGTGTTGCAACCTCTCCGGTGGCGTTGCGTTAAATATGTGATTCACCACGAACGGGATGTGCGTGAAGAAAAACATGATATATATGTGGCCTGAACAAGCAATAATAGAGTGAACTCGTTGGGTGATCTCTATTGTTGCTTGCTGCCACGGTGCGAAGCTTTGCGCACATGCCGCTCGCTCGGGATATCCGATCACAACACCAGATCCGCCGAAAAGTGATCAACTCAGCCGAAGCCAGCACCGTCATGTTGTGCGTCGCATATAGTAGCTTACTGGTTTTGTTTACATAGAACGCCTTGTGGCGTCAAGATGCAACTGTGGGCAAAGAATAC
>JGI24158J21664_10005942_pt1 | contig 16026 bp, 8 predicted proteins | sample Ectturendosymbi3_FD_21664 | JGI IMG/M metagenome (IMG submission 21664)
ATATGGATAGACAGGTCAGAAGGTTACTTTAACTTTTGTCAATATTTTTGTGGCTTTACATCCTGGTCAGAATGCTTTACATTTTTGAATGCTTTTTCAACTTACCAGCAGTTTTGTTTTGATTTTCGCCATTCGCTTACACTATGCGGTGGTATGAGGAAAGGCGGAGTAGGCTTTTAACGAAATGTATGAAGCAAACGTGTTTTTGGTAGGGAACGACAGAAGAGGACGTGTTTGTGTTCACTGAAAAGACCTTTTTTCTCAAAAATATGTACTATACGATTTTCAATATTTGTGACAGCAACACGAGCAGTCCATCAAAAAGAAAAGTTAATATGAATATAAAAGCAAACTCTCGCGATGCATTCAAGATTGGTATGGAAATCACATTCCAATATGAGACGATAGTTTGGAGCAACTCTGCCATTGTTCTTTACGATTAAACAATTAATTATTTGCCAGAAGTCGAAATGATGCTCTTCTATTGACGTTCAAGCTTTTATTTTGGTTAAACGATTTTGATTGAGGAAACAGCGTAATATAGTCGATGCTGTGTACAGAGAAGCTATTGAAGTGTGTTAGAAAGGTACCTATTTTCCAGTGATAACGAACACGTCACAATATGCTTCATCTGTTTATGATTTTACTGAAATCATGTTCAACCCAGTGAAATCCCAGTAGTTAAGGCATTTCCTGTTAAATCGAAGATCTGCAAAAATGATATAGTGTTTCTTTCGAGCGGGGGACTACAGCGTTTATCGATCACTGCTAATGATCCGTAGGATTACCTTTAAATCATTCGTTTGTTGCAGCGACGGTTAAGGCTTATAATATGATTCGGAAGTTTGCTTAAACACCAGTGAAAAATAAGCGATCTGCAGTAGCTGTTACAACGCAATACTTTGCTTTTTCGTTGACTTGGCAATCACTAAAACAGTCCCGTCGCCACGGGGGGCCTTTTGGGGGCTTAGCCCCCCGAACAGAGTTTTGTTTTAAGCCCCCCACATTGAAACATGAAACACTATAAATCAGTTGAGATTATGGCAATTTTTAGAGTGTCAAGCCCCCCCCGCACAAACCCACAGCCCCCCAGCAAAAACGCAAAGTCCCCGTATTGAAAACTTTCTGGCGACGGTTCTGCACTAAAGCACAGTGCTACTGCCTTGCTTGCTTATCATCGACACTGCTATACTTAAAACCCTTTAAGTCCTGCGTGCGGTCACTTTTCTTCAAAGCTTTGCAATGCCATAACTCGACATCCGATTGAGCTAGAGAGCTGTTCGAACCATTTCCGGATTTGGCAAGTCTTCTAGATGAAAAATTTTTTCGTTTTGGGTTTAGTGTTCTTTGGGGGGAACGTCACAAGTGGGAGGGTCTTGCGTTTTTTTGGCCAGCATTACCCGGCCCTGGGCGCCAATCCAACGAGCCACATTTTTGGCCCAGGGATTTTGTTGGACACTAGGCTACCATCCGAGCCTTCAGAGCCCTTGATTGGCTTTCTAGCATATCTGGAGCCAAAACTATGGCCCAAAAAACAAAAATTGGTAAATATTTCTACCCCCGCAAACGCTAAACTGTGGTGCATTACACCCATATTGTATATGGCTACCACTCGCATGCAGACTGAGCTAGAGAGATGTTCAAATCCTCTATAGATGGAGAAAGTCTTGCAGTTTAGAATATTAAAACAAAATTTTTAAGTGTGTGATGTCGTTTCTTTGTTGATGTTGTAATAATCACAGGATGTTTTGACAAACTTGTCAAAACATGTCAAAACATCCTGTGATTATGAAAACATCAACAAAAAACTTAAATTTTTGTGACAAGTTTCTCAAAACATGTGATGACGTCAACATCCTGTGGTATTTCAACAATCAAGCCGATTTCGTGGCTCAAAGTTTTTTTGAATTCTATGCTCTAATATGAGAGTTTAGTGGGTTTGATGGACTTTACAGGGTTTTGGTCCCAAAATTATGGCCAAACGTCCGGAAAAAAATAGGGAAATCTCCGCAACGTCCTGTCCGAAGTCCTTCGTGCAATTGGAGTTTTTTTCATAACTACGAAACCAGAAACGCTAGAAAGTCGATCAAGGGCTCCAAAAACTAGTATTATAGCTTAGAATCCAATAAAACTTTGAGCCACAATATCGCCTTGTTGGATCGGTTGATCACGTCATCAAAATAACTGCAAAACATACCCGATGTCATCGACCCAAAACCCCAAGCCCATAACTTTAAAAGTTTTTTTATTATTTCAAACTACAAGACCTCACGAGCCTTTAGAGGGTTTGAACAGCTCTCTAGCTCAATCTAATGACGAGTTAAGGCTGGCCAAAATTATTCCTTAGAGGGCAAAGTACACCTTTTGTGAAACGTTTTGATTTTTGCCAAAAACTGGGTTTATGAGCTACAATTTTGGCTCCAGATATGCTAGAAAGTCAATCACGGGCTCTAAAGACGCGGATCACAGCCCAGTTTCCCATAAAAGATTAAGCCAAAAAATGGCTCATTGGATTGGCGCCCAGGGCCGGTAAAGTTGGCAAAAAAACTCGAAAATATCCTCCAATTATGACGCTGCCCCCAGTAAACCCGAAACGAAAAATGTTTTTTTCCATCTGAACTACAGTAGAAAACTTGTTGCATCAGTAGAGGGTTTGAACAGCTCTCTAGCTCAATCCGCTGGCTGTGATGAATTATTGCTTGTTTGTAAGTAGCGTTTTTCATTGCTTCGTTCCTTTTCCGCAAAAAGTCCTGCAGTATTTTTTCTCAGTCATAGAACCAACGAGAAAGAGGGGAGATTTTTTGATAACCTAATTTTCATAAAATCCTCCGTACTGTTATCTTCCATATGTACCCTTTACTGCTGATTGCAGAGACTCCAGCCTATGGCCATTTTTCCAAACCAATTAAACGATCAGCAAAGAAGAGATCTTAGAATTATGTTTCCATGTGAATTTCCGGTTACATCAAGTATGAATGCGGTTGGAGACAGGAAAAGGACGTTCAACAATTGGCATTTCACAAGAGCCGCTCCTCAAATGCTTGCTGAAGCTGGATTCTTCTCGCTTGGTCAGTGAGTTAATATTGTGAGTTATAGAGCACCGCTCCAAATTGCTAGCAATTAGCAGTAAATACCAACAAATAGTTGGTTAGAACTTAATAATTTACAAGAACGCCGCACAACTAGTTTCAGTAAATTAAGTCATATCTTCTATTTTATTATCAGTGCCCTGGGCTCGCGTATCCTCTAACGTTATAAACAGTTGCAAGGTTTGTTGAATTATGTTGTTTGAAGAAGCTGTGTTAAATGTAGGTCTACTTGTTGTCGCTGTTAAATTGGCTTGAATTAATTCTCAAATATTAGTTCAGGAGTTAGAGTGACATTGATTATTGAAGGCATTTGTATATGCAATAGAATTAACATCTGTTTTTCAAAATCGCCGTAACAATTCCGCACCAATCAATTGGGAGGAGGCCAGCTCGTGTCAGTTAGTATCTGAGAGATTACGTTACCCGAAATTAAAATAACAAATAACGTTCATCGTAGCCTGCTTACAATTGTTGATTTCAAAAAATTGTTCTGCAATAAGTTTTTGGAAAGCTAGAGCTATTTTTTTGTTGCATTGTTATTCAAGAGCAGATGCAGTATCATCCACGTCTCCTGAAAATGACATGGATGTTGTTGTCTCTGTGCACTGTTGCAAATTGCAACTCAAGTGCAATATTGCAAATAGTGTGTGTGTTGTCTTTTCAAAGCTGTCAACAGCAGGTGATTGAGTGTTAACTGCGTAACTTCTTTGTTTGAGTTCTCATTATGCAACCAGTTTATTGTTTGTAAGAATTGCACGCGCTTCTTGAACTTTACTTCAAGGATGTTTTCGGTTACGTCATTGATATACCTATGTCTTTTGCCCCCATAATGATTCGAATGTACAATTTACCTCTTTGTGATTTTGTTTATAAGGTACTGCCTCGTATGAGGATTTTTGACCTTGACAATGCTGTACCTACCAAAATCTTTTCACTTTCCATGAAACATATTTTCAACTACGATTGGCAACTATTTTATGTCAAAGCACAGATGGTCGCTTTCATCAAAAACATACTTCGTACCTGAAGAACTGTTATCAATTGTCCTTGTGCTCATACTTCTAAATCTAAAAACATTTTTACTGAAGGTTTCGACCGATCCAAACTTTGATTATTATATTAGACTATAACCAAACAAATACGGTATGTCCTAAAGTGATTGACATTTTGGAAGTCAACAACCAAGTTGCAGAGTAATATTTAAACGTAGACCCTCATCTTTTCAGATCATTCTCCTATAACAGTGGTTCTTAACCTTTTTTCTGCCACGACACCCTTAAGCAGTTGTCATTTGTTTCAAGCACCGCTGACTTTAAATAAGCTGCAAAAACAAACGTATTTATTGGCAAATTTATTGATCAAACTTTCCCTGTTTAGGGCGCGTGAGGGCTCACGTCCCTCTGGAAATTTATTGACCCCCTGCGCCCGGTTAAGAATCACCGTCCTATAGGTTTCTTCATACGTCAATCGTCACTACACGAATTGAAATTGCATCCTTTGAAATTTAAGGCGATTTTTATGTAATGAATACGGGCAATTTTCTATGCATTTTCTAAACATTTTACAAGATTTCAACCGTTTTACTAAGAGTCAACCTTGTCACAATGATTTAGCTATCTTTCCAAAGATTCAATCGGTCATTACTACTTCCTTGTTGAAATATAGCTGAGAACTACTGTATTTCATTAGGAAAGATATACTTCAAATTTTTGCATCTGACAAGAGTGCAGCCTTTGGGATCCAGCGAAATCTGATCCCCAGAAGCACGCGTCACTAGCCAATGATGACGTGTAGCCAATAGGCGCACCGACGTTAACTGATATACGGTTCTAAATAATGTTGTAAACATCTTAGCTGGAAACGCATCCTGCATTTGTTCGCGCCTCAAATTAATGTAAACACACGTGAAGACTTCCGCGCGAATCGCACAGCTTCTTTGTCAATCTTCAACGTTTTTGCCCCATGTTGTAGGCACACGGGACAGAGTAAAATGCTTTTATTGCAATGGAGGTTTGCAAAACTGGAGGCAAAATGACAATCCATGGGAAGAACATGCAAAATGGTATCCAACGTGCGAATTCCTTCTCCAACAGAGAGGCCCGGAGTTTGTTCACAACGTTGTGGCTCGATTTCCAAACCTCAGCAGGCCGTCGGCGCGTTCTCCNGGTCAAGATGTTCCGCCNCGGTCACAGTATGTTAGCAAGTGCNTTAAGTCTTTCAACAGCTTAGCTGAAAACTGGCTTAGTCTGATTTGCCTGAAGTTACCTGAGCTGGGTAGAGGCCAAAGAATAATAACGTCACGAGAGGGAATTGCTTCAACGTTTTTTAAATGTTTACTGTGGATCGCAGACTATTTTATTCATTTTGCAGAAAAAATAGTATAACAACTATTTATCATTTACAACAAAAAGTAGCATCGTCTCAAGTAAATAAATACAACTAGCAATACGATTACAGCTAACAGTTCATTACAAATATTCCCATCATTGTTTGAGTCTGATGGGAAATTTTTTTATCTGCATGCACCACCTTCGTTGTTTTGAGTATTGCACAAAACAATTGCGCTTATTTATTTGTAAAGGGCTCCGCGGGAACCAGAACGTCCACTTCAGCCTCCACTTCAAAGACAAGCCGAACCAGTAGCTGCACAGTGTGAACCGCGGAGCTTGTTGGAGCGAGCCCTGCAATCTGAAATTGCAGCCACAGTTCTTGGTATTTTTATGTAAAACATTCAATACTTTAATGTTGAGGATACGTAGGCCTACCCGCCCCGAAGGGTATGCAACTGATATAGGCTTTCATTGGTTTACCAGAAAAATTACTAAAATATGCTTTGGCTGGGAGGGCAATTTCACAAATATCACACAAGCCCTATTGCCTGACATTTTTTAAAATTTGATTTTAGTGACGGCAGTTGGCGTCAGGACGAAGCCTGAAATTTGCTTCATGTCGGGGCGGTTCAGGTGAACGTTCTTGCCTGAGGAGTGCTACGGCGGTTAACTCAGTGGCCGTGGAGCACCCAACCTTAGATTGAGAGGCGAACTCTCTACGACAGAGCTATCACCGCCCCAACAGTCTGACGCTTGTGTCTGTCTTAGTCACCATCTCTACTGGACGTTGGGCGAAGAAGGTGAATGGTGTGAGAAACATGACTTGTCATAAGTCGTTCCCAAACACTGACGTAAAAAATACTTGTAGATGCGGAGCACTATTGTATAGGAGACCGGAGACATAGGAGAAAGGAAATTTTTAGTTAGGAGATGCAACTTTTCTGAAGCGCTTTGGTGTTTTTACGCCTTATTTGAGGACAAAAACTGTTAACGCTCTGATTTTCACAAAACACTGTGTCGCTGAATGCATTACACCAATCATTTATCACGATCAATCGAGTAAAGGACACACCGGCATTGCTGACTGCGTTATTTCATGAAGAAAGTTACTGCCTACGATAAAGGCAGTGGCAAGAGTAAGTTGTTTCTCGACACAATGTGAATTTACCAGCAAAGTACATGTGACGTACCGCAAAAGCTGGTGGAAAAGCGTCAAGCATGGACCATTGTTTGGCCGGTGTGGATCTTCGAACACTGCAGTCCACCTACTTTTTTGTTGACTAGAAGTACGTTCGACTTTACATGTTTGACGGTACTTTGCATATTGCTGCAAAATCTATAAAGATTTTGGGCAGGTGTATAACAAGCCGGAAAACTTTGGAATGGCAGCGTGGGAAAAATTTTTCTAGCGCTGCGCTACTTTCAATTGAGCTGTCTTTCCAGGCTTAGGATTTGACGAGTCTTTGATACGTGATGTCATGCAACGACATATCAAGCAACATGGTGTTGGTTTTCAATCTTCTGTTGCTTTGCTGGAAGCGGTGAATGAAGCTGAGACGTACGAACAAAGCTGTGAACTGGATAAGTTTATACGTAGCACATTGCCTGCCAACAAGAGTTGCAATATTAGCTTGCGTTCTTTAATTATTCATTAAAGTTGCGTTTGCAGGTTACTAATTTTTGCCTCAGCAAACGTATTGCTTTTACCTCATTTTTGCCGCAATAAATTGATTTTTGCTTCAACCATTTCAATTTATTTATCACCTCTGAAAAAAATTTCACACAAAAACTTATGTTCCATGGAAACAGAAGCTTTCATGAATTGTAAACACATATTTACGTCGGAAAGGAGCTATTTGTTTTGCTGTGTGTCTGAAGTCAATGATGAATAATCCGTCCACAGCTATTTTTTATTCATGAAAACAACAAAACACACTAGACCATTATTTCGATTTACAATAACTTTTAGCAAATATTGCTATTGCACCTCCATATGTTCGATTCATTTTTCTAACAATTGGGTGCACAATTTATTGCCATTTTCTTAAACCTTCGCTCTATTCGATGTCAAAGTTTTGCACAAGTCAAAGGGATTGTTGATGAAAATCTTGTTACTTTTGTCAAAAAAGTTGTTTTGGGTATTTTGTTATTTCAGTCTCTTGACTAGAATTCCAAAAGCAGCAATGTTGGTTTTAAGTGATGCAATTGCCTGCATGGACTACAATACAACTAACATCTGACTGCAATCCAGTTTTAACAAGCAGACAGGTTTTTGAGGATTGCCGTCATTGAGCGCCACTCTACGTGAAGAGTACCGCAATCCATTTGCAACAGGTTCGCTCTTCGATCAAAGTTGAGCAAATAGATCTAGCGGCTGTGCGGCACTCACGTTAGTGCTTTTAATGCAGGCAGTTCAATTTCTGTTTCAACTGAAAAAAACACAATTCACTGGTTGGCCTGTTGTAAGTTGCTCTCAATCTCCACAACAGAGAAAGGGAAAGGGAGTAAGATAATAATAGTCAATCCTACTAAAAATGGCATAAAATACTCTGGAGAATTTTTGCTCGCCGCACTTTGATCATAAGCGAAAGTTGCTTCATGAGCGAATGGATATAGGTTAAGCTCTTCTTAGACCAATTTCTGTGCTTGCATTTAGCTTGCTGGAAGCAGAAGAAAGCACGTCAACTGAAAGTTCACTGACAGAAAGTAATCCTGGTGATAGTTTGAGTGCGAACGAGGAGCAGGTGGATGAACATGAACAAATATTCAGAGTGAGTTTCAAGAAAATAAGAAAAAGTGATCACTTCCTCTTTTGTTGCTTCCTGCTTCCCGTAAAACCATCCTTTTCTTTAAGACTGTGATAAGCACAATCGTCCGGTAGGCCTTCAATGCTTAATGTCGTCTAAGCAGCAACTATAACCTTAATTTCTGAAGATGTCAAGGAAGTTGAATTTAACATCAATGCAATGTGCCGTTGAAGCTTTTTGCTTCAACGGTGCTTCGTTTTGGAGTGGGTTTGAGTTAAATCAATGAATTTTATAATATTATTTGAAAAACAGAATGTCTGGTTGTTTATGAACTTATGGAGACAAACAGCGTTGGCAGTAAGAAGTGCATAGCATGAAACCGTATCCACAACGCGTCAGTTTCAAACCATATGAACACGGAGTGTTCGCCGCCTGTAACTAGTTTTAATGCTCACATTTGGCAATCCCTACCAATTATCAAGAAAAGACAATAAATTGTTGAAAGTGATGCTCGAATAGGTAACCTCAGTTTTAATATCCAGGCGTTTTTCATTACTCAGGAAATTTATGACAACAAACGCAAACACTCAAAAGACGGAGGTTTCAAAGGAAATGAAAGCTTACATGTTGAAATCAGGATTTTTGCCCGACACAGCAGGCCTTAAGCTATTCAACAATAAGCACAAACCGATCTGCTTGCACACAACATTTACTTCCGATTTCAAACGTGCAATGAAATTTAGGCTTTGGAGCAAATGGTGATAATGACGTAAGGAATTACGAACAATTTTGACAACAGACGTTTTTAGCCTTTTGCGCAAATGTGAATTCTGAACGATTACACGACACTGTATTCCCAAAACACTTGCTATTTTTGCGTTTTTTTATGCAACCAAAGCCAAAATAATTCTGTTTATAAAACGGTGCCTGCTTGAATTGTATCCGGCTTACACTCAAAATGCACAAAAATATATTTTTTGAGAAATATTGGTAAAATCCGACATGACAAATTCAACAACAATTTTCAAAGTGCAAATTTTTTCAGATAAATTAGGGAAGAACTTTCCTTGTTTCCCATCCCCTGGTTGCTGACCTGGAAAAAGTTCCAACTGACAGCGTAGAAACATCTGAACCATATAAGATGTAAATTAAGGCTATGCTAGAAAACGCTTCGTTGTCAGGTCATACCATATTCCAAATCCGGCATATTTTTACAAACAGGTTCTTTATTGCTAGAAAAATTACCTATTGACCATTTTTTATGAAAGATTGAACAAGAACAATTTTTCTGAAGCAAGCTTTACGTTTCTTTTTGTTCTTGTAGCCATTTTCAATGTCGTAAATCGTGATGACGATGATAACACTACGCTGACTTTCATCACGACACGTATACTATACTGCAAATGCAAGATNCAGTCACTTTTACTAACTCTGGTTTGTAAAGAAGCTGTTGCAGTTCGCAAATATAAATGAGATTCTCCCTTATTGGTGATTTAGTAAGATATNTGTGGTTTTAAGNAAGCTGAAATTGAACAATGTTAAATCTTGCCCTTATCAATTCGAGCAAAAGACAATTTGCGAAACTGACGAAATAATTTACAGGATTAAATTAATTCGAACCTAATTAGTACGAACGTATGCGTGAATTCGTACTACTGTAGTTTGTTTTTTGGTGGAATGGACTTGCCTGATATTTTGTTTAAAATGAATTAAAACTGTTTTGCGCAAATCTGTCATTGGGCAAATTTTTTGTAAAGACGTGCTTAGTCCTTCGTTAGAATATAAATTGTTATGCTCTTCATAAGCATGCCGATTCCTGAAAAAGAATGTAGAAAAAATTTAAGGTGTTGCATTTGAAACAAGTCTTGCGGAACTGAGGCATTTTTCACAAACTGCCTGAGGTTCGGAGTCCAAGTTGTAATACGATTTCCACTCTTCTTTTGGAGTGTTGGAAGGCTAGAACTATAAAAAGCTTTCTGTATAGGCTTGAGAGTAGTAAACAACAGGTTTATGCAAAATGAAAGAAGGATCTCTTTCGACTTGGTTAAATCAAAGAAAGCCGTTAAGTTGGAAAGGAAGACGATTGACAGCAGACTTGCTTTGCCTATATTTCTGGAAAAACGTCACTGCTGTTGTCTTCAAATTACGCCTATTATAACCGACTATTCCGTTTTCAAAATTCCGTAATGAAAACCTGTCTGGGAAAAACAATATATTCCGGTAACCATATCCTCATATTACCAAAACACGACAAGAACTTACAAATAACTACGTTATTTTTCTTTGTGAAATAGAAGCACAGTAATTACAAAATACTTCTTCAAGTGTTTGATGTTTTTTGAGAAATTTCAAAAGAAATTGTTGAAAAACAAAAAATATGTTCTTGCGATTTTAAAAACTTTCAATGTAGTTTTCAATAGTTTTCCTGAACATGTTTTCTGACCACTTTTATTAATAGAGTAAGCTGAGTTGTTATTCGTGGAGATAATGTTGTTCATGAATAGCTTTCATAAAATGCTTCATTCTCCATTTAAACAATATTAAATTTGTGCAAGAAACCGATCTCGTTAAGAAACATTAAAAAGGTGCAAAACAGTTTAAAAAATTAGCTATAATTACAAAATAAACTTTCACGAATCATATATGATATTGGCTATAAATCCAGAGTATACACACTAAGAACTTTAGCAATGTTCTTAAAGGAAAGTAGGGGCAATTGTTCGAAAAGTTCGTGATTGGAGGATAAATGTTAAAAAATCTGATTGATTGCAGGTTTTCATTTTTCTGCTTTGCCTATGCGAGGGTATTTTTATCCAAGGTGATACATGTTTCTATGAGATTCATTTGAAAAAGAAAAGTCAAAAAATGAATCATTTTTAAGGTGCTTTTCAGTCGTGTTGTTGGCGACTCTTACAAATATTTCAACTTTCAGATTAATCTTACTATAAACTTTGGAGCACTACCTTGTCAGAAAGCGTTTGAAAATAGAGGTCGATATTTGAAAAATGGAGGGTAAGATTTTTATTTACAAACGCTTCTGCGCGAGTACAAAAATAAGGCGAAAATACAATCCAGTTTTGAACCTTGTATGGTCAACACAACCACTTAGTTATCCACTTACACCACAAACTCAACCTAAAATATTGCTTTACAAACTCTGTAACCATTCCCAACCTGAAAAAAACAATAAAAAACAAAGCTTATAGTTAGGACAAAGATGAAAACAACCTTCCAAAATCTCGTTTTCAAGATGGGACAGGCTAAGTTTTCAAATACGCTACGTCCATTTCAGGCTTGACGATCAGGTATAGTTTTTTTTTCATATTCTCAGCAATCGATTCATGTCAAATTGTTGCTCGCGGAAATTAAAGTCTTTCACATTTACGTATCCAGATTTTTCCAGATCAATCCAGATTTTTCGATGGATTTTGTATCAGATTTTTCTTTCAAAAAAGTGGCACCAACCTGCATGTTGCTACAAACCATGAACCGAAACGATACGCATGACAACCCACTCCAAAGGCCTCTTCAACATTCGCGATTGAAAAATTAAAAACCTCAGTCATGCAGAGGATGGCCAGCCAGTGCTCTTAAAGTTACACTGCACACAAGGCAAGCTGCGGCGATGCGGTCTGCACGAAAGTTTTACATCAGAGCGTTGGCGTTGTGCTTATCTCCAAACATTGGCGAACTTTCGCAAATGCCAAGCAGAGAAAATGCTTTCAAACAACGCACGAACGAGTTCTGATCAAAACCTTCAAAGGCATATATCCCAACCACAGCAAAATTTTATTCGGTTTTGGTCAATCGACACTGCTTAGTCCTAGTTGAACACTTATGCATAAGCTGTGTTTTTGTCTCAGGATATGTGTAGCTTGGCAGACGTTCGCTCTTATTCTCTCAACAACGCAGCGGGAAATTCAAAGGGACTTGAAGAAAAGTTGAAAGCAGAGTTAAGAGAGCTTGAAGATGAGCGTCTGTGCAAGGTTTGTTCGTTTNCACTAGGAACGGTTGAAAAAGATGTTGGCCAACAAAACGACAGTACACATCATATTCATTGCAAGAGTGTANGTTGCAGTTGTGCACAAAAGTGTTTTATACTTCAATGGCCCACGTTAAGGAAAACAGTAACATTTGCAGACATAGGTGTAGGAGCAGGCAAATTTGGGGGAGCGAAGGACTTTTTGTCTAAATTTCCACCAACTTGCCCGAAACAAACTCCAAAAAATGACCTCCAAAAAAATGATTTCATTTCATTTTAGGCGCTTCTTTTTCAAATCAAAGCACATCGAGCATCAATTTTGCCCAAATTTCCTATAACTTCCACAAAAAATACTAAAAAATAATGACCTCCAAAATAAATAGTCTACGCTTTGATTTTTGGCACCATTTTTTGAAAATCAAGGCACATCAAGCGATTTTGCGAAAGATTTCACATATTTTGGCCACAATTCCACAGATTTTGGCCGGATTTTCACCAAATCAAAACTTTTGGGGGTGCGCTTGCCCCCCTGCAACCCGGACTCCTACATCACTGTTTTCAGATTTTGACATTCCGATGTGTTTTATGCTTTTACGTTGTGTTGCAAGTTGGTTCAATCAAAATAACGAAACGTTTGATGCGGTAAACAATTAAAAGTCAGTCTTGCAGATCAAAAACAACGGAAAAAAGAAGTATTCATGTTCATTCATCTCTACATAGTGGATATATTTCAGAGTTCCGCATTATCATCAAATCAACGTCCTGATCCTTCACAGAAGTTCATTTCAGTTGCATTATATTCGCTTTGCACTCCCTTTCAAGTGTGAGGAGGTGTCTGCGGCGCCAGTATTCGCTTTCGTGTAACAGGAGGCTACCCGGGGGTTGCATTGTAACGAAGTCCCCTGGAACGAAACAGGAAAGGCCCCAAATACCTTTTTTGCTCCGCTCCCATCACGATATTTTTTTCTATAGAATGTCGCACAATACTGTAAAATGAGAATGTCTGACTTTCATCTAATGTAAGCAATCCCAATAAAGCGGTCTTACAAGTGCGAAAGTCCATTGAGCTGCAAGTAACTATTGTCTTACACCATAATCTTTTGCTCTGTTGCAGTGCCAATTGATTGCTTTACGCTCCTAATACTTTCGTTTGTAGTCGTGATCTTTTGCTTTGTTTATTGCTTGCTGTAACTTTACTATGTAACTGTTTACCCGACATTATAATGTCTTCTGCAGGTTTGCTTGGATCGTGCAGCAGACATGGTCTTCATCCCCTGCTCGCACATCTGCTGCTGTCTGGAATGCACAAAAGCTCTGAAGATGTGTCCAATTTGCCGGCAGCAAATTGCTCAAGCAGTTCGCACGTATAAATCTTGACGATGGCAATAGTGGGGTTGGGGCTGCGTTTTTGTGGTAGAAATGTGATTGTAAATACATTAGTTCCCTCTTAGAATTCTGAAAAGATACATTCAGGTAGTGGTAGTTTTACCTCCATTCCCACAGCCTAATACCAACCAATCATTAACACGCACGTTTTATGTTAAACTTAATTATTGTTTTTCCTCGTAAACCCATGAAATCAATGCCAAAAGGTCAGTGATCTCCTGATTATCAACAGCCATTTCTACAACTTAATCTTTCATGGACAAGTGTTTCATGAATCGATACCGTATTTTCCCGAAAACAACGATTGACCGCAAAGTAAAGCGTCACAAAACTTTGGAGAATGATTGTTACAAAAACCCTGGACTTGACAGTAAAAATAAGGTCAAGTGATAAACATTCCTGGAGACAATCTCATACATGTGTTTGATTAAATTGCTATAATTGAGTTTTTTTCGTAAGTTATTCAAGATTTTGAGAAAATATACTGTAGTTGTTCGGTATTCAAGAATCCCCTAACATAAATACGCTTATGATGTCAATTTCAGTTTAAGACTAATGTAATCTCCATCTTATCATTGTCGAAAGACAGTTGCATGATGCCAACAACAGAAGATACAGTAATCATCGCTACGTTGTGAAAAATAACAAGTAGGGAAAAATGCTGTTGTCAAACACTTATCGCAACCACGATAATCAACTTTAAAGGCTGCCACAGAAAAGGTACGTTTCCCGTGTGTCTAGCATGCATTAAAATTAAACACAACGTGCTGCAACTTTTATGATATGATGTTTCATTAGTTATTGTTCTGGCTGCTTTATTGATCCGTTACCAAATGAAACTCCAAAATTTTTGGATTAATTTTGTTATAATTTCTTGGATACACTGCTTTTCCCCGTATACTGTAAAATAAACACTGGCAGAAAAGTTACTTCTGTTGAACCAGCTGCATTCCAACGTTATAATTGCCTCTAAGGCGTCGCAAAAAGGTCGTCTGTCTGTTACATTCTCTGCACAACCTTGCTGCAATAGAAAAACTGTGTGAAGCTCTGAAATTCATCGATATACAAAATCGTGAAACTTTGTCGTTTTTATAATGTATACTGAAACTAATTTTCACTGTAATTTGTAGCACTGTATCATGCAGATCAGCATTCATGCACATATTGTATGCGTTTCACTAAAAGTGAATGTCAAATTCACCTGTTTACCTTAACATGTCTTGTGGGAAGCATTCAAGAATCAGCAGGCAACGTATAATTACTGCACAATGTTTTGTATCCTTTAATTTTCATCGAAATTTGCTCACGTTGGGCTTTGATAAAAAAACACATTATTGTGGCTTCTGCTACACACCTCTCCGTCATAAACCAATTTACAACAAACACGGTGCATCCTTTCGCTCTGTTTGCATCCTCTGTTTCTGTCTTACGTGAACAACCTCAGTGTTTACTCAAAATTGATTTTGGGCAAATATTTACTAAAATGGTACATTTTCCCTACTATTATCCAGCATCTGTTAAACGCGAAAGCACGTTACATGCTTAAGAAAAGTCCAGATTGTTTTCGACTCATGGATCTTGCGTTTGTAACTGTAGTGCAAAATAGAGCATGCTTGCTATGGCAATCACGACGAGCGAAACTAAAATTTGGAAAAAAATATTAAAACAGCACAACTACTTCAAATCTTTGATGTGTCATGGCTTGGTTTGCGCCAGCCTGTCCTGGAAAACTGACTAAACCTTGAGAAAATGATTCTGATATCAGAGAAGCCAACAAAAACGGGACGTAAGACCAAGGAGAGTTTTCTTATTGGTTAACCAATGAGTAACCGGCTAAGTAGTTCAGTGGGTTGAGCACATGCCACCAAGGCTGGTTGGCTGGGTTCGATTCGTGTCCGGTTGGTATCGAGGACTCCAAAAATAGGTACTGCGACCTCCTTGGACTCACGCTAGGCATTAATAGGTGGGTGCAAGTGAAAACCGAGCCCACACTGTTTTTCCAACATCAATCTACAACAAGCAATGTTTGTGACCTTGTTTCAGGTAGTGTAATATCCTCAAGATGTGATGGTGACAACAGCATCAACAAAAAGAAACAACATCTTCGCCGCCATGAAATACGTGTACTCTGGAGATCGCACCTTTTGCCGAAAAATTCTACAACACTTTCTGTAAAAATCATATTCTCCAACCTTACGTTTTGTGCTTTGTGTCACGTGCAGTTGGTGACTATTGTCAGCATTTTCACAAGTGTGCAAACCGTACGCGGGGAGGCGTTTAAACCGCAGTGTGTGCTTTGCTAAGATTTAAGAAAATGTTGATGACTGTACGAGAACAACTGATCATTTGAAACAAGCCCAGGCATTTAGTTGCACTTTAGACGGCTACTTACACTATTTCAATGGCATTAGTCTTAGCGCTTTCTTCTAAATAATGCGACTGCTTCACAGCCTCTTATTTGCTTCATCATGAAGCTCGCAGGTCTATCGAAT
>JGI24158J21664_10005943_pt1 | contig 16025 bp, 10 predicted proteins | sample Ectturendosymbi3_FD_21664 | JGI IMG/M metagenome (IMG submission 21664)
GACAAATCAGTTGAGGTATTTCATTTCATACCAATGCCAGTACTGTTGTCAGTTGCAGTAACTAATGGAACTAGTTTTTCTTTTTTAAGGACATGCGATGCAGTTACTTAATGTTACATTACATCAAAATTCCAATTTGGTTCTTTACGACTTGGATTGACTTTTCAAATTGAAAACCCACTAAGTTGCAGAAGAATCTGAAAGGTTGATATGTGAAATATATACAAAAACAAAATTTTGTAAGATTTATGTAGTACAGTAACTGTTAACGAACATACTTTCAAAGACCAAAAAAAGTTACTGCAGTTTTGGAAATATTTTCATTTTGGCAATGGTTAATTGAATACAGCGTTGTACTAATTTTAACCTTAACTTGATGCTCCATTTTGTACTTCCTTCTTCCTTTTCATTGTTCAGCATCTTTCAACTTTCAAGCACTGTTTTTACTTTTTCGGGTTTAAACACCGTAGGCAGTTCTCTTACATTCAGTGTTCTGTTCTTATTGCTTTGTGATTTTAACATTCTTTTTTATTCATTGCACTGTGTTTATTCATTGCACTGTGTTTATTCATTGTGAACAGTGTATACTATGCTAACAAGTCAGGCTAATCAAGTATTGAAATTGCTGCAATTTCAAAAATTCTAGCTTATAAATCCTGATTTTTAAGGTTTTGAAAAAAAGTAAGGCATAAAATACATGATATTTTTTATAATGAAGCAGAAAACAAGCTTTAAAAATTTAGGAAATATCGCTATCGGTATCGGTCTCTAAAAAGCCATATCGGTCGATCTCTAATTTTTAGAGTCTTGTGCGCTTTGATTACATCAGTGGTTTTCAACCTGGGGGTCGTTTGCCGTTTTTCTAGGAGTCGCGAGAGCTTCTGATAAAAATATTCATAGTTACTTGTATACTTCGCATATGGAACCACGTCGTAGCCAAAATGATAGGATCACCTGGCAAAAATGATAGCCTACTTCATCATTCAAAATTGTTTTAACTGTGATTATGACCATTACAAAGTTTTGAGTGTGATTATGACCATTACAGTACTGTTGCGTTTGACACCGCACAAATAACTTTGTGACGTAAGAATGTGCTGTGTTTGTAAATTAGATATCTGAATGCGGTAGCTTACTTGGGAGTTATTCTAGTTTTCAAGGAGTTGTGCTGTGGATTGATTTGGATACGACACGGGTCTATCTCACTGATGCTGTAATGTGCATGAATTTAATAAATGAGTCTTTGTTCAACATAGTGATATCGTAAATTATTTTTCAGTCATTGTAATATTCTATTTTGCCAACACAACTGCATTTAATATGCCTGACTGGAAATTTTCGGAAGGGGGTCGTTAGGTTAAATTGGGTAGCAAAATGGGTCGCTGCGTAAAAGGTTAAAAACCACTGAGTCAGATCGTAATTTACGCCTGCAAAGAGCAATCGTCTATTATATTTTTTATTGCAATTTACTAATTCGAAGGATGAGTTGACGTTTCTTTGACTTTTAAGAAGGGGTTGAAGTTGGAAATTAAATTTCAAAACCCAATGCAATTTTATAGAGTATTTGATAAGGAATCTCACACAGTGTTTAAGCTGATATACCCAGGACGCTGTTCGGCGCAATTGCTTCTTGGTCTGATCAGTGAATTTTTTAGTATTTTGTGGATGTGAAGTAACGTCTTCTCTGAGTTTCAGCGTAAGTTTTCTACCAATCGATATTGTTCCCAGGTGATATGATAAACGATTGGTTTGTTTTAATATGATTTTGGTGATGGCATCTGGCGGCAGGCCGAAGTCTGAAATGTACTTTTTGGCGGGATATTTGAGGTGAACGCTCTTGCCCAAGCAGCGTTAGTGGCCGTGGGTCGAACACCCAACCTTTCAATTGAGCGGCGGACACCCTGACATTGACTTGTGGTTTGTTTTAAGGCGTTGGGATCCAAGCGAGCGAAGCTGTTTCCGCCGCCATCTTCTCATTCCTCTGTTGCCTTGCCAACCGGCAACCAATCGAACTCGAGTCGTTCGGCAAACTGGAACAAACTATTCTGTACGCCATTTCGCTGGGAGGGGACACGGACACCATCGGGACAATGGCAGGAGCGATAGCCGGGGCCTTTTACGGGGCCGAATCGGTCCCAGACTGCTGGGTGCGCGCGTGCGAAGGAAGGAAGGAAGCTGTCGATCTGGCTACGTCGCTTTACGAAGTGGCACGCAAGAGGTTGGGCGTTGGCGTTCGACGCTGATTGGCTGCGCAGTGGGCTGCGCTAAAAATCGCAAACCTGATTGGTTGTTCTGGTGCGGTATGCGCAACGCGGAGTTGTTGCTCATGCTGTCGCAACTGTGCGTAGTTTTTGATGCTGTTGCCGTCACTATGCTGTTTCGACCACTTCCGCGATCTGCCGCGCCAGCTTGTTATTTCAAGCTAACGATGACTTCATTCGTTTTTCTCTTGCACCAGACGTACCTCGTGTGTAGACCAGCTCAAAATGATATGCTATGCAAGATTTCATTCTACACCCTCTGTGTGGACTCTTTTCTTCTCAATGCAGTTGTCAATTACAGACCGTTATTGATTTGGCCGATGTCTGAGTAAACTACTCTTCCGGGTCGACCCCCCCCACATCTCCCGCACTGAAAAATGATTTTGTTCCCAGCGATAAACGCGACTTAAGCCAACATTTACTCGATGTAGCCACGTACTCTGTTCTAACATCATTTAGCCTTAACTGCTGTCAGCTTTGTTATCTGTGTTAAGCGAATATTTTGTCTCGCCAGCGTTTTTCAAAACATAAAAGCTACTTAAAATGTTACTTTCAAAGACCCTATGCCATCTTCCTACTTTCAAACGCATTTGAAAACGTTGTCGTACTTGTACCTGTAGCGCATTTTATTGAGATTTTGTTTAGAAAACCGCACCGAAAAGGAAAACAACTACAGCAAGCAATGAAGCGACTGTGACTGAACCGCAGCCGGCAGCTTCTGCATCTGCTCTTCTTTTCTTGCTTTCGACCAGCTGGCTCTAGTGTCAGCGATAAACGTGAATATCGTGTTGACCGAACACACCAGCACGCTACTTTCGTCTTCACCTGCCAACATCAAGTGTGTCGCTTCAAATTTTTTTGGTTGAAGGTCAAAATGGCGACCGAAATATCCGGTCTCTTCTCTTCTGTCTTGCGGATGAAATACGAGAAACTTTGGTTCTTTTGTGCCGTTTGGTCATTCACCCCCAGTGAGCTTTTGATCAACCCCCAACAATCTTGATACGGTATAACATTAAGTCTTCTGTTCATACGCTCGCGTTTTACTGGTGACGTACGTGTTCTTTTTTCCGTCACGCTTCGGCGCATTTTCCCGGTGACGTGTATATTCTATTTGCCGTCACGCATCGGTGCGTTTTTCGAATTCTGTCACGAATCTTTGCTTCCTTCATTATTGGCTGACAATCGAGACGGAAGGCCTCGAGACAAACGATATAATATTTCTGTGGTCACTTCGTCAATGTCGATGTTCGGTTTCTCAGAAAACATCCCTTTTGGACGGTTTCGATTTTGGTTGTTGTTTAAACGAAGTTTGTTTTTATTTGCGACGCATTCTCGTCGTTATGGCGTTCGTATTTCGCACTAATTGGAGCCAATGTTATGGAGCTCATTGCCAAGAAGCGTTCCTTCTTAAAAACAATTTTTCTGTCCTTGAAATTTGCTTTTAAATCTTTGCTTGTTGCGACCAGTGGACGCGTCTTTCCCGTTCGCGCAAATCTCCGCCCTGTTTATTCTCAGTTTTAACTTTGCCATGCCTGTATGACATGCACTTTAATTTTCACAGCGCTGTAATTTGTATTTTATTCCAGACAGTAGTATTTCCAGTACTACTAGGATAGGCCTTTGAAGGTTGGTTTGGTGTTGTGTTTCTACCCAGTCAGTCGGAATTTGCGATGAAAATAGACATCCACAACCACATCCTCCCGAAGAACTGGCCGGACTTGGACAAAGTAGGACTCTGCTGCGATAACCCCCTCGCAGATATCGCGAGGAGCGTAGTTGCTGACGTCGCTATTTCCGCATTTGTCTGCTAGTTCTTGTATTGTGACGTGCGCAACGGATGTAGCAGATGGGGGGTCGCGTGATGCAGACCTCAGAGAAGAATTACTGTCAGTGGGTTCGATGTGGTCGCTTAGTTATTGCATTCGTCGAAAAAGTGTCAGAAGTAAATTTCAACAAGGGTTGCGCCAACGGAGTTCCCGTTTCGCCCAAACCCAGCGCTGTCAGATACAGTCTCTGAACCGATTTGGTAAAGTCGACCGCATGAGACCCATGACCCATGACGGTGACCCATGACCCATGAGACCCATGACGGTGAGCGCTTCGCTTGGTCGGGGGTTGAACGTGAGGAGGTCGGACCTCCAGCGTAATTCCCGCAGTTCGGAACCCTAAAACCAATCATGCCTGTTACAACTATTCACGATGCGGAAACTTATGTAGAAGAGCGTAGGTCGTTTTATTATAGTGTGTTGGTTCGAAACCTTCATGATTCTGCCGTTCTTGACCGATATGAAGAAAAGGCCCGAGAGTGAAGATCACCTGTCAATTATACTTTGTTGGTCTTTTGCAGAAATATGGATACAGTGGATTTTTGAAATTGTGCCACGGCGAATGCGTGAGTGGACTGCACCTCGATGTGATTCGGACTCGGACTTGCTGTGTGTTTATAGTCGTTTATGTTGCAGGCGCGTGTTGCGAAACAAAAGCGCACTTCCCGTTGATTTTTGCGCACACGGTTATGGCGCCGAACTCTGTCCGTAGCTCGATTGCGTCTTCTTCAGCTGTAATTTAGAGTGTGCGTACTACTACGTAGTTGTGGCGCTCTGCCAGAGACCAGCAGCGACATCTTGCGATTCCTGCGCCGTTTGTCATCGACGCGTTGTTGCCGGAAGACCACGAGCAAAAATATTACACGAACTAATCCCTTGACAGTGAATCTTGTATCCCAGGTTTTTTTTTATGCTTGACCGTGCTGGCCGCAAAGGTATTTTGAGAGACCTTGGCAATTTTACCTGAATACCGAGGTGGTCGTAAAGCAAGATTTTAGTGTACTTTGATGGTGTTAGCAAAGCGCGTTCCTGCTGTATTTTGTGAGGAACCGTTGGAAAAATTTGAAAAACCGTTGCCTCTCAAAACACCTTACACAGCACTGCTTGTAGCAATCGTGTGCTGATGACAGGGCAAAAGCGAATTGATGAAAAACGGAGAACACTTCCGAACGGTTGAGAAGAATTGCTTTGATGCTGACGAAAGAATCAAAGACATGGACGCCACAGGTACGACGCCTTTCTGCTTTGAAAGTGCACACGAACAAACGTTGGTAGCATTTGCTTCGTCTGAGTACATTTTCCTTTTGTTGGAAAACGGGAACCATGTTGTAATTATTCGACACGCAGCTGTGTTTCTTGTAGTTTTCGTGATCTACTAGCTCGAAAAGTCATCTGATTTAGAACAAATATTAAAATTGCTGTTTCCGGTGCTCTAACATTGTGGACTGTATACGAATTGATGTCTAATCAGGCCCGTAACCAGGGGGAGACTCGCCCCCCCCCCTGGAAAAATGTGTTGGACATAGTTTAAAAATTTTTGGCACCTCTCAGAAAACTCTTCGCCCCCCCTGGTGTCCCAAACTGGTAAGGGGTCTGTGTTTAATATATATACACGTCTGACGTGTATCGCGCTGATTGGTGCGTTTGAAAATCACCGGCAGCCGCGTGTTGTTCAACGAGCGTTGTCTCGGCAACGAGGTTTTGTTGACGTGTGCGGTGATGTGGAACAACGAGCTTCGCCAGAATTCGGTAAAAACCACAAAAAATCAACTCAGACAAGAGCGCCTTACGGCCAGAAAAGCCCAATTTTTTGGGGAGCCGAACAACTTCCACTCCGCTTATTATATTTAAAAAAAACAACAACAAAAAAACAAACCCTTATTCAGTTTGTGCTTGCCGTCGCCAGGTGTGACCGTCCAGGCCCTGTCCACGGTTCCTGTGATGTTCAGTTACTGGGCGAAACCGGAAGATACGCTCGACTTGTGCCGGATGCTGAACGACGATTTGGCCGCGACTGTTCAGACGTACGTCACTTCCTTTGTGTGCCGCGCGCGCTCTCGCGCGCCGTTTTTCCTTTCGTTGTTTATCAACAATGGCATTGTTTCGTCGATCGACAGAGCTTCGCTCACGAGCGCGCAGAAGTTGCGACGTGAATTTTCGTTTGTCTTAGAGATCGATGCCAAGTTTCGCGATTTTATTTTACCAGCCAACTGTCATCGTCCTGCTTCTGTGACGTAATCGATTGTTGCGTGCGCTCCGCAACGATTTTTCTGATTTCAAACCATCACAAACTCGCGCAGGCGAGGTGGGTCGTTAAGTGATGGAACAGATGCGTTGCAATTTCAATAGAAACTCGATACACGTGTGCCGGTGTACGGTCAGGTAGGACCAGGGCTGGGGAGCCAGAACTCAAATTTCAGACTCCGGCTCAGGACCGTCGCCAGCGGGGGGACCAGTGGTGCCCGGCCCCCCCATATGAAATCTGTGCCCCCCATTTCAAGTTTGGCATCCTGGTTGCTGCATACATCCAATACAGTATTTTAAAAATGTGCCCCCCCCTTCTGTTTTTTGGGCCCTCCTACTGGTTTTTGGCCCCCCTACTGCTGGCGACGGGCCTGCTCCAGCTCCACCATAATTTTTTTGGCTCCGGCTCTTGAACGATTTGGTCCATTGAAACTGAAAACAGTTGTAATATTTGCACAACTCGCTTTTCCCAACAAAATATGTCTGTGGAACCGGAACCCAAATTTCAGGCTCCGGTTCCACCATCAAAGTTTTTGGCTCCGGCTCCACAGTCCTGGATTGGGGCTCTCAATTCCCCTTAGCTAACATCTGTGGCCGTTTCAGTTCCTTGCGCAACTAGCATTCTAAACGAATAATTCACATTATTTGTTGCCTGTCCCCACTTGCGGTGCAAAAGAGCCATCGTTGCTTCTGCTTCGCAGCGATTTTGCTTCTGGGATCCTTCCTTTCATCAAACACAGCAAGGACAAAACGCCTTCACTTTATTTTCGCTATTTTAGTACAGTTTCACATGGCTTTCGATATTTTAACAAGTTGTTGATTGTCGAAAGAAAAACGTACCGTTTACATGACGGTTTCCCCAACTTTATGAGCTGTACTGAAAGCTAAGCTCTACAGACCGTAGATTTAAACCCTGACGCCAACCGCAATAGCTCAGGACGGGACCCTGTATCGCAAGAGCGCGCGTCATTCTGGACAAACCGCATCAAGCAACCCACAAATACGGGCGGGCCCTAAATAGCTTTACTATGGGACAGGTGGTGTTGTTTCGGTGACCCCCTCAACAGCAGCGTGGGAGATGGCACGTGTTTGAGTCGAAGTCTAGCTGTGCTTAGCCAAACGCTGACGAAGTACCGTCCAAGCTTTCCCATAGTCATTGTCGTGGGAAAGATTTTTTCAAGGGGGTTGGGGGGGAGGGCAATAGTTAATTTTTCAAGGGTTTGATAGCAACAGTGGTGAAATTTCATTTTACCAACTCGAGCAACTCTTTTGGGCGTCGACAGCGAAACAAAGTTCGTTGAGCGCCAGCAAGTGGATGGGAAAGTGAGCACACTGCGCAAGCTTGCTTCACCGAAAGATCAGCGGCAGAGTTGTAACTCGTTGCGAGTCTGGCAACCTTCGTCGGCCGTCGAGTGTTGGCTTCTTCGTTTCGGCAAGGAGACTTGGATTTTAAATGCTGAGCAGGAACCTTTATTCGCGAGGCACGGTAGTTTGCAGTGCAGGGCCTTAGTGTGTGGGTGGATCCCAATATGTACTGGATGTTGTAAACCCCTCTCTGAACCGAGAGCAGGTATCCTGAGTTAAGTGAAAGGCACGATTTTTCCGTGGAAGCTAACGCGAAAGCGCTTCCAGTTGTTCCGAGAGAACCGATGTTGGATTTTGCAGAAATCGTAGCTATTAAACTGCCTGGCAGGCGAGACCGTCAGCGGATATATAGCGAGCTGTTCAATTAAGTTGTACATGAACAAATGTGTCGCTATTGCACAGGCTTGTGGTAGGCCTTCATTCACGAAGCAAATCGTTGAAAAAGATGCAATATTATCCAAAGCAGCGCAAATACTTTTCGCTGAAACTCCCGCCAAGTTGCGCGCATTTTCCAGTTGATGAGCACCGTGGTCCATCGTACCCTGGCCTAATAGATATCACCAATAGCGCAGGTGTGTTTTGTGAAACCCACCTCCAATGCGCTGCGTTAGTTTCAAACTTTTGGCAAGGTTGTCGATGGCTACTCGTGTACTCAGCAGTTTTAAAGCCTTAAAAAGGCGGACTTGAAGTTTATGTTGCTTTAATGTAAACGTAAAGGTTTCCTCATGCTTTAGCGCAAGTAGCTGATTGGCAACTTCGTTACTTGTCATACACGGATGGCAAGTTGGTGTGCTTTCACCATTGTACGCCTTCGCTAGTTAGCAGCCATTATATGGCTGTGGTCCGTGTTTGCTGACTGGAGAAGGTTGCGCCCATTTTATCTGGGCGTACCAGTGGCAGCGTGTTTAGGCGGCATTGGCCAGAAAAATGTCCCCCGCCGAAGATGGCAAAGCGAGTGGTATTTTACCTTGTTCTGGGGGTCTTTTGTCTCCCCTGGTGAGATCGGGTTTACGCTAGTGGATTACGTTAACCACAAAAAGATGAGCAGGCGAGCAGTTCCTCGTCCCGAGGTAAAGCTGATTGGCCATTTCAGACCGAGATCCGGCAACAAGTGGCTTAAGCCACATTTGATCCGAAAAAAGATAGTGGAGGACGCAGCAGTGCAGAGAGCGAATAGGTAGGTTTGCTGAATGCTGTTGAGCTCCAAGAGACACCAAAACAAACTCCTTCAGAGTATTTTCGTCTGGTCCCACGTCGTTGAGTGGCCGTCGCTGGTTGCACACGACCCATTGCAAACTACTCTTCAGCAAAAAAACATCACTTCTGAACTATTCGTGCTCCTGTGTCGCCAGGCACCCGTCACGCTTCGTCGGCTTCGGCACTCTGCCCATGCAGTCTCCGCCAATGGCGATCCAGGAAATGCGAAGGTGTGTCCGGGAGCTCGGCTTCCCGGGTGTCATGATTGGCTCGCACATCAACAAGTGGAACTTGGACGACGAGGCGCTGCTCGAGTTTTGGAAGGTTGGTGGAAAACACTCATTGCGAGAGCAGCTCGCGTCACTCGTGCGCGTAAACGTCGTGTTTGCACAGTCGAGAAACACGGCGTAGTAGTGGTCGATAGTAGTCTAGGTTTCCGTCGGTGGCGGATGTAAGAGGATCTCGCACTCCTCCCCAAACGCGCGCTTCGCATTCCAAAGCGTGTTGGTTTTAAATGCAGTGGTCACGTGACCTCTTGAGCGTTGAAAACAGGTGTTGAGCGGCTTGTTCTTTCACATCGGCAGTCAAAGTATTTTTATCCTCCCCGCCCGCAGCAGATAGAATTGTATCTTCACACGATTTTATTTGAAGAGGCTTGCGCGCGACAGGCAGGAAGAGGTTTAAAAACAAATGCCAGAAAGTGTTTTTAAAAAACAGAATCACGCATATGGGTGCGGGTGACCCACTGACGCAGTGGTTTCTGCGACCGCAATCTTTCTGGGGGTTTTTGTGCGAACGAACTTTGCCGCGGAGCCCCTGCAAAACTACTTCTCGAAAAACTGGCGATTGCGTTTTCAAGTAATGACTTGCGCGACAGCCGCTAGCATTTTGACATGGCATTACGGTCACCTTCATGAAAACTGCTCTGTGCCAAGAGATTGTGCTCTTTTTTTCTAAGCGTTTATCGATATTTTTCATTAGACGTTGTAATCACCAACAAAAAACAAACATGTTTTCACCTTTGAGTATAGGCAGCCGAAGAGCTTGGCTGCTCTGTCTTCGTCCATCCATGGGACATGGACATGTCCGAGAGGATGAAGAAGCACTGGGCTCCATGGTTAGTGGGTGAGTTGCTGTGCTGGTCCAGTCTATGGCACGCGCGCGCGGCTTTTTGTGAGCGAATAAGCCAACATGTTTAATGCACTGTTTTAGGATTGTCCGGGAAAAAGCGAATTTTAGGGTTTGCAACTTACTGCTACTGAAAGTTTGTGATATCTACCGGTCACCATGGCGCTGTAGTCTTCCGAATGACCGAAGCCTCCGGCAGTGAGCAAAAAAATCATACGTTTTCGCCTAAAAAGTAAACTTTGAATGGCTCGACTTTCGGTTCCAGACGGATAACCACGCTCAAGTGCTACTCTGCCGTCGCAGAAATCCATGCTTGCTCAGTTTTACCAAACACATCTCATTTGAAAGCTTTCAGTTGCCGTCTGATCGAGGCTTCATGTTTTTGATGCAGTCAACAAAACGTTTTTGAAAAGGGAAAATCACTTCTACTCACACACGTGACATATTTCTGGGGCAAGTGGCTGAAATGAGCAGCAGTGTAGCCGCACCAAAAATTTAAGCACCATTGAGTCGCAGCATCTCATGCAAAAAACGAACTTACAGAGAATAATGCCGAGAATGCTACCGTTTAGTTCAGGCTTGGAAGCTCCAGCATTACCAACTACTTACGGCCTGTCACGAACGGAATGCCAGGTGTTTCAAGGTCTCTCAAAGCAAAGCGGGTTTGTGACAACGTGCGCGTTGCGATTGCGATCGGACATCCTGGTTGTGACGTCATAAACTTTGTTTGTCCTCGTCCGAATATCGCGGTTGTGATGTCACAAGACTTTGTTTGTCGTCGTCGTCTAATACGTCATACACTACGCAGGAATGCCGGCGGAAACGGCGCTCGCCATACACAGCGTCGTGTTCGGCGGAGTCCTTGAGCGGTTTCCTCGTCTTAAGGTGAGGAGGACGCCGCGGCTTCTTTTCTTTATCAGTTTGACTTCAACGTGAAACGGTGTTTCCGGTGTTGACCCTGTCTTACTTGCTGACAGGGCCGCAGCCAGCTGTAATTTTCGCGGAACGGGCGAAATGATTGTAACTTTTTGTTGTACCTGACAACTGGAAAAGTTATTGGTGCTATCAAAAATTTTCGAAAATTCCGGGTCCGGCAATTGACCGGTTTCTTCAGAAAATTGTGTCCGGAAGATAGGGCCGCAAAGCATTTAAACCTGACGATTCGATGCCTTGCTCCACTATCTCCGTCCGGGCAAAGGCTCCATAACGGCAAGCGCGGGCCACCACCGCACGACCTTATCGCCTGTGGCGAAGATAATTGTGCAATCTTTATTGAACCGCCAAGCACGTTTTGACGTTTTCATCGTCATATCGATTTCGTCCTTTTCAAAAGCAGCTGTGCATGCGAAAGAGTACTGTTATGATGCTTGAGCGCTCTGGTAATTTCAAAGTTGAGTGTATGCTCTTCTTGTGTAGCGCTGTGCTCCACGAATCGCTGTGAACGTGCGCCCGCTTCACTGCTGCGCGAGCGGGTCGTGGTTTTAAATCCCCGTTGCTTGCGTTTGAATTCTTGCGAAACAAAGTGAAGTGTAAATCGTCGAATTTCGCAAAGTTATTAAACTTGTGCTGTTCTTTGCCTGTTGGTCTTGTACTTCGTTTTCATTCCAACGCATTCTTATCCACCGTGTCTCGACAAAATAATATGCCGGCAAAGTTTAAATCAATCCACGTCGACGCTTTGTTAAAACGCGAACTTAAATTCAGGGTTCGCACGTAGTAGTTTTGAAGTGTGGAAAATTTTTTTTTCCTGTGAAAAAGCATTTCTTCGGGTCTCTTAGCATTGAAAAAGAAACTAATTTAAAGACTTTATCTTTAACGACAGATCTGTTTCGCCCACGGCGGTGGCGCCTTCCCTTTCACGCTGGGGAGGATGGAGAAGGGATTCACCTGCCGACCGGACATCTGCGCGATCGACGCCAACCTCCCCCCAACCACACAAATCAAAAACATTTTCTGCGACAGTCTGGTCCACGACGAACGCGCCCTAAAGTTCCTGGTGGAAGTCGTCGGCGAGGTCAGTATCGCGCGCATGCGCAGTGCTGCCCCCCCAGTATCGCGCGCATGCGCAGTGCTGCCCCCCCCCCATTTTGATGATCTTTTCACTCTGCGAGAAGCACGTTCGCTGTGGCCACAGAAAAAAAACTCGAAAAAACGCAACTTCCCGAGACAGCTTGAAATAAAACACGGCTCGAACTCCGCTTGCTTTGTTTCCAGGACAACGTCGTTCTCGGATCCGATTACCCGTTCCCGCTCGGCGAGTCGCACCCGGGTAAGCTGATCGACAACTCGTCGCTGCTTGGCGCGGAGGTCAAGGTAAGGCCCCCCCTTCAGTTTTTTCGATGACGTACCAATCGTGTGCCCATGTCGTCGCTAAGTTAAAAAAAATGCCACGTCAGCGTTCTTTTTCTCGTCTTTTTTGTCGCTTTTGATTTTCCGGTCTCTTTTACAGATCGCAGTGCTGAAAAAAGCAAAAGCTATTTTGGCTTGGCATGACGGCATGACGTCATTGAATGTTTTGATGACGTAGACTCCGTTGTGAACCGCATCCAGGGACGGATCCAGCCAGTAAGGTTATGGGGGGGGGCGGTTTCAGTGATATTCGAAAGTCAAGGCTCATAACAGCTTCATTTACTGCACGTTGATGAAGTAGACTTCTCAACACTGCTGCGACAAAACAGTGGATAGCAAAATGGCCTTGGCATCGCGAATGATTCTTTCGGAATTGTACAAAATCATAGTGAATAAAGTTACTTTTGTAGGTTTTAGGGGGTCGATCGCCCCCCTCCCCTAGATCCGCCCCTGGCCGCATCGCTATGAACACCGAAGACAGAGCGGGTCACAGGTCACGATGAGGTGTGCGCAAACGAAAATGCTCAAGCTACCGACTAATTGAGTTTATAAGCTGAAAAATGTCGACTTATCAAAATATATAGCATTGAAAACCTAAAATACTTACATGCCTCAAAATAGGTAGAGTTTTTTGGGCATTTTCCTCAGATCTGACGATATGACCTGTTCCTGACGGTCAGCTCGATCACGTGACCGAGGCGTTACGGTCACGCTCCACCGAACAACCGCTTGTTTTCATTCTGTGTTTTTTGTGTTCCAGGAAAAGCTCCTGTACAAAAACGCTCTCCGATTCCTGAATCTCCACGAAAAGACATTTGCGACCGAGTGAACGGCATCCTGTCTTTCTCCGAACAGGGTAACGATACGATATGACCCCCCAATGATACGATATGATCCCCTACTTTCGCGGACAGGGCCGTGTCTTCTTGCGATAATGGGAAGCAGAAGGGCACTTGGTCCCGGGCGCCGAAAGACGCCACGAGAAGGATGCCGGAGTATGGGGGCATTACCCCCCTGATCTTTCAAAAAAAAGACAACGGGGGGTAGGTGCCTATTCATAGCAATATAGGTAATTCCATGGTTTATCAACGCACCCAGAAAATTCGGAATGGTTTTCTATAATTTCTGTAATTTTTTCTGAAGTCAACACTTGCTGAATAGAAACAAGCATAATTGATAACGATTTACAGTAGAATTTGCCTGATTCGTCACCCAAAGGGGATTAGAAAATAGTGACGAATTATGCAAACAGTTGAAAATTCCATCATAGAAGTTCGTATATTTTATCATAGTAACTCGTATACAAACGTAGTGCTCTTATTTGCTGTAAAATACAAGTTTATGACGTTATGGTTGAATACAACAATTGATTTCTCTGCTCTATCTGGACTCCTCCATTTAATCAAGCACCTTTTAAATCTCTAATAAACTTTATAAGACTTTCCGTGTTCTATCAATGGGGAGTCGGGTCGCGCTTCGAACCTCGAGTATAAATTCGATAAACAAATCGCGAGGTGCAACAATTGTCAGATAAAGATCCTTAATTTGTTTGAAATCCCACACGTACTATCTGCTTAAACATCAAAAGCAGCGAAACTGCAAATGACGAATTAGACGAATAAAACGCTTCTCAGGGATAGAAAGAGGTGACGAATTGACGAACAGAAATGTACACAAAAGATAGGGATTCTGCCGGGACCGACGAAAAAGTGGCGAATTGACGAATTAACGACGACGCATTAGACAAGTTCTACTGCATTTTGTGTTTCATAAGTGTCCATTACCCTCAACTCTTACTTCACCCCCCCTCTACCGCTGCTCCGGCGTCCCTGACCGACCTGTCGCAGTTATATAATCTGTTTCGCTGCAACAAGAGAGTTGTGTTATTTGGTTTAAATCTTGCCGTGGTTTCGTGTGGAAAAAAATCTTGATTTTACGATTTAGAGATGGCCAAAAGTAAGTTTTGTCCTCAAGTGCCCAGGCACTCGCGACGCCACTGTCCTGTCAGCCTGACCCCCCCCTGCTGCTTACGCCCTGTTCACCTCAAATCGATGCCTGAAGTGCGCTCAACCGTGTCGAATAAGCGCATTGGTCGCTCAAGTGTGACGACCGGCGACAAACTTAACTACGAAGACGAGTTCGAGTTTCAAACTTTGGCACGCAATTGATTAACAGCTTCTACTCGTTACCCCAGCTTTTATACTGAACCGTCGCCAGGAAGTTCTCAACAGGGGGGCTTTGCATTCCTGCGGGGGGTCAACATTATAAAAATTGACAGAGACTCCACTGATGTATAGTGTTTCATCTTTCAATTTGGGGGTCTTGGAGCTTTGTTTGGGGGGGCTAACCCCACCAAAGCCCCCCATGGCGACGGGGCTGGTTTGATATACCATGTGCTGTCAGGGGTGGTCAAACCTAGGCTTGACAGCTCCTCGGCCATACAACCTACTCTATGTATGAGCTGCATATCGTAAAACCCAAGTTACAAACAGCCGCAGCATAAAAATCTACAAACACAAATTTGTATGCAATCGACGCTTCTGTGACATCATAATTCGTTTTGGAACGACTTGGAAAAGAATACTGTACGGCACGCCAGCTACCACAGTACGATTTTCCAGGATTTCTGCACTTTGCAATAGAAATAAAAAATGATAAACAAATGCATAATATTTCGGAAAGCTCAAAGAGGCGCATGCAACGGTTTAAAAGAGCCGCAGTTTGGCCAACCCTGCATGTATAAAAATAATCGCGACCCCCTTGAGCGGAGCGCCCGAGCTATGAAAGATCATTTCTCTGTTTCTTGCAGATGATGACCTGCGCGTTCGATGACGTATCTCGCATGGATTCTGTGCCGGTCGTTCGGACATCCTCCCCCCTCCTCATCATCCTGACGAACTCGCGGCAGCGTTCGCAATTCTTGTTCCATCCTAGCCGAGAACGAGGAAAAAGAATTTTTTGAAGCTTCTTTGTTGTTGTTGTGTCCTCACATGCTTTTTGCGCCCGCCCGTGTTTTTGTTTGTTTGCTCACTGAAGGGCTTTACTACGTCGCTTGCACCTTTGAAAGGAAATGGCCAGTTTGCTTCATTGCTGTTACCTACTTTTTGTGCCCATTCCGAACGTGGGCCTGCCGTCCCCGTTTTTCTGTTGTCAACACCCACTAACAGGGGGCGGATCCAGCCAGTAAGTTTAGGGGGGGGGGCGATTTCAATAATATCTGGTAGTCAAGTCTGATTACGGGTTCACAATTGTATGATGGATGAAGTATACTTCACAACACTGCTGTGACAAAACAATGGACGGCAAAACGGCCTTACATCGCGAATGCTGTTTTCCGAATTGTACGAAATCATGGTGAATAACTTTCGTAGGTTTTAGGGGGGGCGATCACCCCAATCGCCTTCCCCTTTTGGATCTGCCCCTGACCACTACCCAACCCGTTGTCCTGGGCGCCGGAATCCAAGCAGATATTTCCAGTCATGGGCGTCGGAAGGAGGCAGGGGGCCTTGTTCTCCTTGGATTTTAAAATTTGCTATTTTGCTGTTAACATTTCAGTAAAAAATGTTTCTATCTCAGGTTCCGGATTTCGTAAAAAAATTTCACCATTGTTTCCCCCCTCCAGGAAAAAATTCCTTTGGCCATTCCCATTGCCCCC